>JGI24021J15306_10001853_pt1 | contig 21678 bp, 16 predicted proteins | sample Ectturendosymbi1_FD_15306 | JGI IMG/M metagenome (IMG submission 15306)
AAGCATTGAAATCCACTAAACGCGTGTGATTGGATGACGTGGTGATAACACTGATTACGTTGAAGAGGCACATTAGATAAGGGAGAACAGATAAAGCAGAATAAAATAGTAGTAAAGTAGAAATAAAATAATATGTAAAATAGAGATAAAATGACAGCAATAAAAACAAACTACGTTGAGTCTAAAACAAAACATAATCTCATAACAAGTCAGTCACAGCCAAATGTCGCTTGGTAGATTTTTGGGAAAAGGTCTGAACGACGTTGGGTGTGGAATTAATAAAAAATGATTCAATAAAACGTCTTTCTGAAATCGTTCGAAGTCAACAATCTGAGTTTTTGACCAGTTCATTCGGTGATCCATTTCTAATGTATGTTTAGCAAGGGCACTTTTTTCTGGATGAAGGTGTTTTATATAGTCAATGTGCTCTTTTTTGCATGCGTTGAAATCAAATCGTTTTTTAAACCGATGCGAACAATTGGTGACAAACTTCGTAATGGAAAAGATCCTGTCCACCCTTTTGAACGTCAAGACACGGTATATTGCGTACCGTGTGGTGATTGCGACCAAAAGTATTTGAGAAACAAAAAGGTCATTCAAAACCTGCAAAACATTCGAAAACCCGCAACACATTCGCCCGAAGCAGGTCGCCAGTTATGGTGGGTTTGGTCAGCATGTTGAAAGAAGAGAAATTACCCAAATCCGGGAAAAGTTCCAACATTCTTCTATAATGGTTTTTGGCGGGATGTGTGGGAAAAGTCAGTGAGCTCTAAATTTGGAGCACAGGAGGTGGTGTTTTAGTTCCAGAGGCATCTCGTTGCAAGCGTGCTGGAGGCACATAAAGCGACAAATATCTGCACAGCTGCATAACTACAGGTACTTGTAACAACGAGGAACAAATGGCACGGCGTTTAACTGCAATCACAGTAAAACGCATGTTGCCCTCGACAAGGCACATCAGTCCTGCGGGACGCAAAGTCACAAAAGAACGCCAAAGTACCACAAATTACCACATTCTTCCCTCCCACAAAAAAACACTCACCCACACCATATCTTACAGGAGGCACACCCTGAGTTTTTCGGGTTGACCTGCTGGGCGCAGGGTCAGATTCCTGTGAGTTCGATTCCTGTGAGTTTCGACATCAGATCGGTGAGTTCGACTTCCTCCACCATATCATAGTTCTTGTTCGACCTCACGAATGACCGCAGAAACACCGGTCCAGGGCTTGACAGCCAGGCGGGCAATGATTTCCCATTCGGCAAACGTCGCATGAATGCAAAAAAACGCTCATGAGGTGTTGAGTTCGTTGCCGGACAAAGAAGTGATCGAATGGAATGAAGACCATCCAGCAGCATATTCTCCCACGAGGAGACCGGAAGATTATGGGACTTTAACCCTAAACGGATAGCCTTCCATACTATACCGTTGTACCGTTCAACCTGAGAATTCCCCATGGGATGATACGGTGACGATTTGCTGGTTGCAACGCCTCGTTTCGTAAGGTATTCCTTGATGTCACTGGATGAGAACGATGTTTGATTGTCCGAATGTGTATAACCTGGCATTCCGCACAGAGAAAACAATTGATCAAGACACCTAATCACGTGGTTGATTGCATGTCAGGACAAGCAAAGGCAAACGGAAATCTTAAACTCGTCGATTGCAGTAAGTACTTGTTTCGGGACGATGTTGGAAGTGGACCTTTGAAATCAATACTTAATCTTTCTAAGGGTTGCGTCACCTTCACAAGCTTTGCTTCCTGGGGAGCATAGAACCGAGGTTTCAGCTCAGCATACGTACGGCAGGTAGTGCAGACTTTCTTGACGTCATCCGTTGAGTATGGCAAGTTCTTTGCTCGAACAAAGTGAAGCATTCGAGTAACGCCAAGTTGACTCAACCCATCGTGTATTTCCACAAGGTTTGAGTCTGACACATTTGCACAAAATGCTCGAGTCAAAGCGTCAGGCCCGACGTTGCCTTTTCCAGGGCGGTACTGGATGGAGTAGCTGTACGAAGCTAGCTCAAGCCGCCAACACTGAATTTTGTTGTTCTTATCTTCGTACGTTTAAGATTATCGAGCATAAATGCTACCGACCGCTGATCCGTAACCAAGGTGAAATGCTGTCGAGCAAGAAAGTGGCTCCNTCGTCGAACTGCTTCGATGACAGAAGTCCCTCTTTTTCTGTTGCAGGGTAATNAAGCTCACTGTCATGCAATGAACGCGACATGAAGGCCACAGGGCGTCCAGCTTGGTTTAATGTCGCCGATATTGCTGCATCAGATGCGTCGCATTCGACAACAAACGGGACGTTATCATCAATCGAGTGCAGAGCAGCCTTTTCTATTTCCCCTTTCAAGCTAGCTCGTCTAACGGAAATGAGGTAGTGCGTTTCAAATGTTGAATTGTCNGAAAACCCGGGCACCCATTTGGCATAGCAAGCGAACAACCCAAGAAACCTTTTGAGCGCTCTCATATTTNCAGGACGAACCTCTTGCAGTGGACGTAGTCTATCACAGTCAGGTTAGATAACTCCTCTGCCCACGCAATACCCAAGGATATTGATCGATGTAACTGATGAGACTGTTTTACGTTGGTTTAAAGTATGATCGCGAGGTGCATTTTTAGCTACACTTTGCCCCATGTTAGTGTTCTTAGATCTGCACACTTTTGCGAAATGACCCTTATTCTTACACAAGTGGCAAACGTTTCCTTTCGCAGGACATACCTTTCGGTCGTGGTACGAAAAGCCGCAGAAGAAAGAGTTTTCGCGAACTTCCAGTCACTTCTGGATTTTGACTGTGAACTTCCGATGCCTCATCCGACACAGACGAAGCTAGGACTTTCCCCAAGTCATAGGCTTCCGAGTTTTTCTGGGCCAAGTCCAAGGTTCTCGATTGTTCGAATGCGGTTGCTAAATCGAGCTCTCGATTTTCTAACAGTCTTTGGCGGATTACATGGGAGAGCAACCCATTAATGAACGCATCGTGAACCATCTCTTATTGGTACTGCTCCGCTTTAACCACCCGGAAATTACAGTCCTTACTCAGCCTACGAAGCGTTTGCAGAAATTCGCCAAGAGTTTGACCTTGTTGCTGCTTGGTCGTAGCCAGCAAATGTCGAGCAAAAATCTCGTTCGGAACACGAACATACAAGTTCTGAAGAGTCGTGATAACTTCGTCATGCGTTTCGCATTCCTCAGTGAAATCGTACACGGTATGAGACACGCAACTTATCAGCAATTTCAACTTGTCGACTGCTCTGTCTTCTCTTTGCTAATCAAGCCTCTCTACATAATTCTCGAAAGTCCTGCGCCAGTGTCTCCACTCCTTACACGCACTACTTTAGCTCGGATCCAGGTCCAGACGAGAAGGTTTCATAAGTTTATCCTTATCAGTTATTCAGTTAATTAAATTGTAATGAGATCGATCTACCACATGCAAATGAGGCTTTAATTAACTGAAAATGCAGGTAATCACAAGCGCCTGCAAAACAAGATACATGTAAGCCACACACCAACCAAGCGCATTCAAAGCGACAAGTATCTGCACAGCTGCTTAACTACGGGTACTTGTAACAACGAGGAACAAATGGCACGGCGTTTAACTGCAATCACAGTAAAACGCATGTTGCCCTCGGCAAGGCACATCGGTCCTGCGGGACGCAAAGTCACAAAAGAACGCCAAAGTACCACAAATCACCACAGTTCCCAAACATTTCTTACCTGCATACTCTCTCGAATATTGCATTTAAAGAAAAAATAAAGAATACGTGATGGTCGTCTGACCAACATTACAAACACAGGCGGGAAAAGACAGACAATAAACACCCCCGGGACAGATACGGTTTTAAAATCTGTGAAAACTTAACACATGTGGAACAATGTGACTGTTCTTGAAGAGCACATATGTGGTACACCCCTGTACACCCCATGAAGTTGGCACACCCTTGGAAAATTCTGGTACACCCTGGGGTGTACGATACACCCGGTTGACAAGCAATGCATTAAAACACCTCCGGGTTATCTACAACAACGCCTATCGCCCGAGTTTTGCATGACACCCCCTTAAACATAAAGTGTTCGCCACATCAAGTCGCCCATTTCACCAGGTCATGTGATGACTTGATAAAAAAGAAGCATGTGTACAGATTTTTCGAATCTTTGAAACAATCAGCACACGAGCCTTCCACGATGCTTATCTTTATCCAACTTTTTTTATCCGAAATTTGAGGCTAGTGGAAAGCAGTAGACAAAGCCTTAAAAAGATCAATGGTGTAAGAGCTGAGGCTGTAAGCGCACCCCAAAAAATTTTGATTTATCAAAAATTCGGGCGAAATNCCGGAAAATTCGGTCACCTTCAAACACAGATGTTTCGACACCTTCAAATTAGACTGAATTCGACTTTTGTTCTCCAAAGACAACTGCGCGCGACGAAAAATCGAAGACCTTTTTTTAGTTCTTCATGGAAAGTTTGGCGCACAAAAACTTACCGGTAAAGTTTGGGGAAATTCGGGCAAAATTCCTTCACTCCCGCAAAAATGCATTCTCTCCCGCAAAAATGTATTCACTCCCGCAAAAATTTTTTGCTTAATGAGCAGTGATGGAATCTTGAGACTTGGATTCAGTTTCCGGACTTGATAGAATAGTGTCTTACTGACCCTGCGTGACCCTAGGGTCCTCGAGTCTGAGATCAACAGAAACAAACAAAAAAAACTGCGCAGATGGTTTTAATCACCAGAGTCGATGCAGATGGATTCAAACTTTGAACTCTCGTTCAAGGTCAGTCACTGTAATGAAATGCGGGTATTTCCCAGAAAAGGTTTTCGTCTTTTACGAACATGATATCAGTTCAGACATTAACAGAATCGAAAATACCGAAGTTTGGAACTAGGAAAGATACGAAATCTCAATGTTTAAATATATAGAAAGTGCTGCTATTCTTCTAAGCGTTCACTATCGAAAATTCCTCCGACACCAGCAACACAATCGTTCCAATCAAAGCTGTAATTGAACGCGCCTGGGTTCTCCAGGATGTAAAATAGCTCGAACTAAAACATCTACGTCAGGGTTGTCACTCACCCTCATCAGGTACATTCCAAGCATCGGATGGACACTCGGCAAAAGCTTCTGGTAAGCTGAAGCGACTCTCTCAGCAAACTCCAGAGCTGCGTTGGGTCGCCTCAAGAAGGATTCGACTTCAACGCCGTGATCTGCGAATAATAAGCGGAACAAACGTTAAAACAGTGATGTAACAAAGCGCCTTTGTAGTATAACAAAGCGCTCTTGTTGATGTGAAGTTTGGCGAGCCATCGCATGCTTGCTGTCTATCATCGCATGGACGTTTCGTGATGCAAATTATGAACATTAAATAAAAGACTAATTGAAAATGCACAATTTATAAAAAAACTCTTTTAAACTAAAAAAAAAATGAAACGTAAAGCGATTTTTATGCAAATGCAGCTTGTATCCATTTTTTGCGCTCTTGTAAACAATTGATGATGTTTTCCCTGTTGGATCTATTGCAGATTATGTTCAGAATCAAAAGACGCATGAACTCAATGCAGAGATAAAGGTTTTCGTGTTCAGAAGAATGTGGTGGAGTCAGAGCATATTATCCCGACTTTATAATGTGGACGTGCTTCAGTTGCAGACAGGTGTACAAAGTGCTTTTTTTGTATTATTTAGGCGACGGTTAGTGGGGACAAAATCTTAAATTTTTTTCTTGCCGGAGATGTTTACATCCACTTGGTGGCGTTACTCGATTTACTCAGTGACCTTGGATCGATCCCCAACTTCCACTGGGGGGTGCTTTGGCCTGAACTTTCAACTGCTTCTTCTGTTGTTATGAAAATGTTTGTTGAAGATGGTCTTGAACAAAATCAATCGCAGCAACCGGAGAAAAACAATCCCGACTATTGGACAAAAGTAATCGCAAGTACTGAACAAAAAATACCCTATTTGATAATTTTCTAAATGACAAATACAAAGCCTTCTGACGAACTTAAAACAGCAAGCTTCAACACGTTAGTGTCAGCGATGACGCATTCTTGTTGAGCAAGTGTTCCCATAACTTGGTTGCTCAGTCGTTCCCAATTCTGCTTCTGCAAAACAAATAAACTGATCTTGCCGGTTGTTGTCTGAAGAACACTGACCGAGCATTGAGCAGAAAGGAACTGACGCAAGGAGACGATTGGTTTATAAATTGTTCATCAACCGTCATAGAAGAAGGCAAACACAAATATCAGAAGAATCAAACACTACCTCTTTAGTGCTTTGCAATCTCTTCAACATATCTTTAGAAAACTTGTTGATGTAGTTCACGCTTTCTTCCTTTATATTTGGGGACACAAGAGCGTGCTTCAACGTCTCACTCTCACATCCTTTGAAAAATAAAAGTTTCTAACATTCTTCAGAATCTCAGCATGAAAACTCTTCTTTAGACGCCTCAAGGAAGGAAATATTTTTTGAAATCGCGAAAAGACAATACAACGTTCACACAGCAAATTTCTTGCAGAGTTCCTCAACCAATGTATTTACAAATAAATATTATCCAAAAACAGTGTTATTGAGAAACTACTGTTTTTCATTCATATAACAATAAATAATCTGCTTGAGCGTAATATTGTGAAAAAATTCAACATACAACATTTACCATATACCATCTTCTCAACTTTCATCCGCTTACCGATAATAATACAAATGTCGCATCCACTTACCGAACACACAAACGTCGCATTCGCAGTGAAAATAATATTGGCTCATAAGTTTTTCGCGCCTTTGTTCTGTAGTCTCTAAGCAGTCGACATAACTGATGCATATTTCTTCACCACTTTTGATAGGACGAAGCGCTCGCACCTAGAAATGCGTGGGAAAAAACATGCTTTCCTTAAATGCCATACGATGTTTCAGTAAAATTGCGAAAATGAGATATAGAAGTCACTCTCTGTGCATGATTGAAAAACCATCGGCGTGGCGTTTCGGAAAGTCCTGCATTTTTTCTTTACTGTCTACAAATTTGCTGGTCTTCTCTTCTTCTCCGCGTTTGAGATCGTATCTTTCACTGGTGTCCCATATATAGTTAGTGTTCCAGGAGCTGGGGGTGCCTACGAGAGGGGGGTACGAGAGGTACACCGTGCCCGGGTCTGGTAGGTACAGACGCCCGGGAAAGTTAAAGTGCGCATGATCAGTTTTTCTGCAATCAAGACTAAAATTATCAGTGTAAGCCAGCTGCCAATACAATAAGCAATCTATATTTAAATCTTAGCATGACAGCTGCTTCTGATTGCTATACAAACAATACAAACAAGCAAGCTATTCAAGCTTCGACGACAGTCCAAGAAAATAAGGGGGGGCGGCGCGGTGTTGGTCTTGTTTGTACCCCCTGGTAACATTTCTCTCGGAGGCCCTGTCCAGGAGTATCGTCGTTAGGTGTTCCTCAAGAAATTCGTTATGGAACTAATTCTCTACTGTCAACACTTTGAAGATTACGCGACACAGGAAGCTTGCCGTGGCTCAAAAAAGTTGAAAAACACTGTTTTGAAATTTTTTTACATTTGGTTTTGAACAAGTATAATATATCCTGGCTCTTTCATCTACTTCCAGCATATTTTTCCTCATTTTACCCGAATCTGCTTCTGTAACATTTTCATAGCTGTGAATAGATTTCTAAGATCCAGTAGAACACTTTACCGGCTTGTCTCTGACTGGCATGGCGATCGGTTCTTTATAAGATATCCTCAGATCCTTTTACTCCATGTCAACTGTTTTATAAGTTTATCATTATTCAACTTTTCTCTTTCCTACTCGTTATGACAGAGATGTTCTTCAGGTTTGAACATTCTGATGACTGTTGTGGATAAACAAATAGTTTTAAAAGCAACTCAAGATCCAATCGTGAACCTGTTTTTCCGAAGCGTGGTTTCAGACTTTGTGTTTACATCACTGCTGATCAACTTGGATCACTTGTGATATTGGCTCAAATCTTCTCAAACTTCAATTTGTGTATTTACGTCATAATGTGCGTTTTTCACGTCATAATTTTGAGTTCATTTTGCTTCAAGTTTCTTTACTCAATTTTCTTTTTCTGTTCTCATGGAAACTAAGTGTTCAAATTTTATGATGAATCTGAAAGTAACTTGCGCTCCATGTCGAGGAGCCTCAGGTTTGTTGTTTCCAAGTGCTGCTCAACTTCTAGGCGATATATTTTTAAAATAAAAACCATCATCACTCTTTTATCCCCTCCAACACGGACGGACAACATATAGAAATAACTTACTTCTAAAGATGGTCCGTTGTTAATAGCAACGCAGTTAGGATTGCAGTCATGGTTGAGTAGCGACGCAAGAGGGTAAATCCCCACAGCCACAACTTGCAGTGCTCTGTGATCATTCAACCTGATCGAAACACAAAGGCGAGTTTTTCAGAGATTTTACGTCATGAACAAGCCTAGTCTAAACCAGCAAGTGTTACTTACAATCGTCGAATCAAGGATCGCTGTGGTCACTAGACTGAGCGGGGAAAAATTGTCGAAGAAAAATCTGTTCGCTGATTAAGTTCTTTTACTACATGTGAAACGCCTTGAATAGAAAATGGTTTGTGGAAGCAACCTGGCTGGCTGAGCAGCTGACGCATATAGTCTTTCGCCAACCTTTTGTGATTTAAAATGTTAGAACACATTAATTTGTTAAACCTGACATTTTTAATGTTTTTATATTCTCATAAGCATGCAATTACTTTCTGCTCTTTGATGCTGTTGTTTTTCCTCTTTCTGCGTTCGTGCTACTTAATGGTTTGAGTGACAAAAATGCATCGATAAACCATCGCCATCTAGAAAGTTTTACCAAAGTTCGTGCATTGTTGTGACTCAAGCCACGAAATATAAAAAATGCAATAAAAATAAAAAAGACACGAAGGTGCAGAATAATTAATTACATTGAGAGACAATAAAATGTGAAAACAATTGTGAACTTATGAATTCTGCAAATTGGTGTCAACGACATATTTGAGACACAAAGGATTGGCGAAAGACCTTATGATTGGTCAAATGCGAGATCTATTGTTGGAATAAATCAATGTTAAATCAATGATAAATTAAAGACGTTTAAATTGAAGAAGGAACATGAATTGATAAAACGCAATCATTCGGGCAATTAAATAGAAGTTAGTAACAAAGCACAAAATCAAAGAAAAACTAAAAACACAGAGGGTAAAAAGCATGACTATGTATTGGGAGGGTGGGGTGACCACTTGTAAGGGTGGGGGGTACTACAGAAAGAAGCACTCTATACAGAATTACACAAAAATGGAAAAAATACATGAAGAACCAAATGGCACATTGGCAGAAAACAATATGTTTTTATATTATTTTCCAAATGAAAAAAAGAATCTTCAAATTCCAGGAATTTCAAATCTCGATTAGTGAGTCGTGGATGGCTGAACGTGTTGTTTGACTCGTTTTCGAACATCTCACCACTTGGTGCCGCTACCTGACTGCAACACACATCATTAGTTGACGTGTCAGGTAAGCGAGGGACTAAGGACTTTCTTGCAACTGGAATTGTTTGTCAGACTTTTGCTTCAATGTCGAGTCTTGCGTAAAACTGAGGTTGCAAGAGGTATTCAACAGGTTTAAACAATTCTGTCAATTACAGTGTTTGCCATTCTCACCCGATGGCGTTGCAATCTATAGCGGCGAACAAATGCAGCATGACGTCATCGCTTTCGGGCATTGCTTCGTATGTGAAGTAGTCGCCGAAGTTGTAAACTTTTCCGTCCAGCTTCTCCCTTTCCTCGTTCGTCCGTTCACCCAAATGATCTTCAAGGTCCTTAAAAAACATTTACAAAGCGTGAGTCAAAAGACGCCAATGCATTGAGTCAGAAACCAGTTGATGTTCATTCCACGTCACTTTTGGAACAAATCGAAATTACGATGACGTAAAGTTCCAGACCGAGATGCTGTTTCCTCCAAATCGTTTTATAACAAACAGCGACGTGAAAAACCAGGACCTTGTAAGTTTTACAAACCCGATGTTTATGGAGACAAAGTTTATTATCTTTTTGTTATTGTCTTTTCACATGACTCAGTTATTAAACAAAAACAATACTGAGAGCCATCGCACAATAAGGAGCCAAATGTCAGTGGAAATCAGAGTAAATGAAAACACAATGGCAAAAGAAATGAATGGTGTTAGGATTGGTGAAGGACCATGGTGGTCAAGATTCCATCCATCACATGATCTCATCTACCACAACATGTCCAACGCACAAAATTTCAAAAAATATTTTTTTTCTAACAACTCAAAAATTGCTTGCAAGCTTTTACCGCCAAATGTATTTTTCCCTCAACATTGCGACGTTTTATTTTCACACCAACTCAAGTGTTTCACAGCTAACATATCCTAACTAACAGCTCACATTTTTAGAGATCATAATACTTTTGTTGATGAAGTTATATTTAACAGTCTGGTTTGCACGCCTTGTCTGAAGTATCTTATCTAAAGAATTGCAAACAAATGATGATATTCATGGACTTTTCACTCAACAAAGCTCAATTTGCAAATGCTATGCGTTGCCAGAACAGCCTCCCGAACCTCATCGATTTTTTACTTTTTCATATTTTGTTTTCAAACATTTTTACCACGCCAAATTTCCGTAAATTTGATCCACTCATCTGTCTACACAGGCATGCTCTCTTCATCTGTAAATTTACTTCACCATGTTCTGTGTTTGTTTGTTTGTTCTTTTTGTAATTGACTTACAACTAGTATTTTTTCAACACTACGCAAAAAGTGATAAACGAGGTTGGTTGACTAGATGACCGCCATGGTCCTTCATCAATCCAATGTGACACAATGACACTCATGTTTACACTGATCAGTTATTGTGTCATTGTGTTTTCATTTACTCTGATTTCCACTGACAATTGGTTCCTTTGTGCAATGGCTCTCAGTATTGTTTCTGTTTAATAGCTGAGTCATGTGATAAGATAATAAACTTGATCTTGATGGCTTTGAGGAAATTTCTTCCAGATCTGTTCGTTCATCGCCGTGTATTGACTGTGCTTGTGTGAAAAGACAGTTAAAAATTACGTGACACTGTTTAATTATAAAATAACACCCAACAACCGAGTTATGGCATTCATCAGCCCAACCTCAATTTGCACCACGTCATCAATGTTTTCCTTTTTCTCTTTTCTCCACAGTATCCTAGCAACCAGTCTTGTTTGATCATCCGATTTCCTTGGCGACATTCTTTTGACGGCAGTACATTCTTGTTTGTGACTCTGCCAAGCTTTTTTTTGGCAATCTTTGTCGCAGTATCTGGCGAACCTGCACGCCCCGCACTTCAGCAACTGCTGGACGTCTGGCCGGCCAGGCTGAAACACACAAGGCAGAAGGTTGATGGTTCGAATCCTGACAAGTGAAGATGTAAAACTCGTTCGAACAGCGAAGCATTCGCTATGTTCTGGATATCAGAATATTGAGTAAAAACTTGGTGAATGCATTATTCAGGGACATAATAGTGATCCACCCCCCACTGAACCCCCCCCACTTCCTTGTGCTTTCACTGAACACAAAACTTTCGAAAGTTGATAAGTAAGTGGTAAAACATAATTATCGCGTCATTGCTGTGCCAGTTCTCCTGTTGCACCATCAACTATTTTTGGCTCTGGAATATTCAGGGCTACCATCGCTCTGGAATAGTGGTTACCAACGTGGTGCCCGCGGACATCAGGTCGCCCGCGGGCATAGGCGTTGCCAGGGGGGCACTCGCCCCAAGATTTCTAGCATTTCTTGTCGTTTTGTGCTTTGAGAGGCGTTGTCCCTAACAAAATACTGTTGCTCGCTTAAAGTCTAAATATTTGGACCCTCCCAAAATTTTCGGGCTGGCTACGCTACTGCCCGCGAGCCTGTTCCAAAAATAACATTACCATGACCAGTGTCTTCACATTGCGGAATATCCTAATTGGTAATACTAAAATAATCAATTGAAAATTGAGCAAAAATTTTGTTTCAGAAGTTTGCAACAAACCGGTAGCTGTTTGCATTAATCCGCACGCACGCACGCAAGTAGTAACTCTCAGCTTGCAAAAGATTGCTGACCCCTGCTGTGGAATCTAAATCGATGATAGCCTTGAAAAGTTGCTTTATAAGGAAAATGTTAGGTACCCGGTATGGACCTGTAGGGACCCGATTTTCTCTAATTCTAGGGATCTGATGATAATTTTCTCTGCTTCTAGGGACCCGAATCGGGTCCCTGGCCTTGAATGTAATAAATCCTTTTGAGGCATGACTTACAAAGCCACATCAAGCTTTCCGAAAGTATAGCAGAGGAGTCACCTTGGATGAACTCCCAGCTTTGTTTGGCTGACGTCGAGTTTTGTAATTATAGTGAAGAAAACACGATGATTCCGGGCATTTGAAATGCTTATTTATTTGGGTTGAACCAATGCGCTTCCGGAAACTACAGCAAGATATGTTTTTTTATCGCATGCAATGCGACATATGCGGATATTTAAACAATTGGCGGCAGGCCAAAGCCTGAAATTTGCTTCCTGTCGGGGCGGTTGAGATGAACCCTCTTACCCAAGGAGCGCTACGGCAATTCACTCAGTGGCTGTGGATCGAACTCCCAACCTTTTGACTGAGAGGTGGACACTCTCCCAGACAGATATGTTTTTATAATAGTGTATGTTTTAGTATAAGAACACATTTGAAAAATCGTAAACTGTTGATCAAGTGTCTGTTTTTAGTAAAAACAGATGAAACACTGGGACATTCACGAAAAACGTGCGACAAGATCCAAACGCGAAAGATGGAGATGATTATTTTTAGTCTCCTTAAATCTAACGCTTTCACATTTTGAGCCAAAATTAGATATTGTAGCTGCGAAAAATTATTTGAAAACGATTTTTCATCAATGATAATCCATGGCATCACGACAAAGGTTACAAATTTCATTTTCAATACCCAAAAACTGATTTACAACTGTCAGCGTCGAACATTTCACGGTTTACGCAGATACTGTTGTTTATGCGCCCACAATCATTGGCACAAACATGTGGCCACAATCATTGGCACAAACATGTGGCCACAATCACTGGCACAAACATGTGGCCACAATCATTGGCACAAACATGTGGCCACAATCATTGGCACAAACATGTGGCCACAATCATTGGCACAAACATGTGGCCACAATCATTGGCACAAACATGTGGCCACAATCATTGGCACAAACATGGGGCCACAATCATTGGCACAAACATGTGGCCACAATCACTGGCACAAACATGGGGCCCACAGAGCCATGGAACCCTTACTTTGAAGACAACAATGAACCAAACTACGAAAAAAATAAGTTTTTTCAGAAACATCGATGTAAGTGAAGTAGTGCATAAGCTCAGGAGAACAATGGATGACAAACACATCTCCAACAGGTCACAAGGGAAAGTGATGTGGCAGAGATAAACTTATTCTTGTTTTTTGTTCCCAAAAATGGGCAGAACCGGATAAAAAAACATTTTAACTGTGTCAGCCGAAAAATTAATCGAACAAAGCAAAGAAAAAACAAAAAGAAAAACTATTGAGAATATCTTAGTACCTCTCCTGGTGTTGCCAAGCAACAGTGGCAAACTTTATCAACGTAATCTTCCATTATGACGTAGGCATACGGCTGTTGCTTCATAATGAGTTGACCTGTTTCAAACTTCTTTGTAGTTTGCAGGCCTCGGCCTTTGGTTGTCGTAAGAATAATTTCAACGCCAGTTGAAGACATTTTTGTCGGATTTGAATCTACAATTTTAATTTTTTAGCATAGCTGCAATTACTGAAAAAAATTTTGAAGACAATCATGAGATGAGTTTGAAGCTTCAGACGACTGTGGAGAGAAAATTGACTTTTATCAGATCCACAACCCGAGTCTTTATGACCTCAGATGACCCTTGAACTCAAAAAGTTGGTTCAAGAACTGATCGCAACATATTCTTGCAACGACTGACATCGAGACCTAATCTAGCACTGGTGTAGGGGGCGTGGGTGTGGGTGTAGGGGGTACAACCGCATCCCCAAACCTTTTGGTTTGGTGAAAATCCGGGCAAAATCTGTAGAAATTTAGCTAAAATATGAGTAAACCTCCGCAAAATTGCTGTATGCTCTTTTGAGTTCACAAAAATGGCACTCAAAATGAAAGTGCAGACTTTTTTTTTGATGTAATTTTTTATTTACCTCCTTTCGGGCAAGTTAGGGGAAATTTAGGCAAGTTAGTGTAAAATTTTGGCAAAAATGGTGCTTGAAGTGCTTTGATTTGAAAAAATGCGCCCAACATGAAAAGAAATGCAGTCGTTTTTTTTGGAGGTTATTTTCTTTGGAGTTTTTCAAGCAAGATTGGGGAAATTTGGGCAAATTCGCACCCCCAAAAATTTGCCTGNTCCTACACCTATGTAATCTTGCAACAAACTTCCATCACTGCTTCTTCCTCTTTAACCGACAAGTGAAAGGTAAATATTTTGTATATCCAAGCAATTATAAACAACGTTTCAACTTCACAAGAGGCGTTTTAAGTCAAAACGGAGCAATATAAAGACAAGTTCACTCATTGTCCCTATAATATTTTGCAACATTTCATCTGGCATGTAGCAAAAATTATTAACTGCACAATCAGCTCAATACAACGTTGAACAATAGTCCTACATTTTTTCTCTAAAGATGTCCATCTTCCGCAACCTTCATCTCAGTTTTGACTGAAAAACTCTGAAACTCACTAAGCAAGCCAAGTTTTGGTGTTTTTCAGTGGCTGGTCAAAATCAGAGGTGCCAATAAGCAATAATTGTTCCACTTAAGTTAGTGTTGCTATTTGGTGTTTGCAGTAAAGCTGGCCCTTCTTTTTATTGCAACGTAAATTATTATATTTTACAACAGATTTTCGCGATAATAATTCTACAGCAAATGACAAAGATCTTGAAGACTCCAGAACGAAAGTTCAGCAGCTTGCAGCTTCAAATGAGTTTTTTCACAGAATGAAATACCTTTAGTCACAACATTGTGAAACTGATGCCGATGTGCATTTGCATTTAAAAGTCAGGTCTAATCTTTTTCAGACCAGCTATGTTCAACTGAAATGTCTCACTGGGCCAAACACTGTCACTACCTTAATAAGAGTCGCACATTGAATCACTTACTTTGTACTCAGCGAAATAAAATTTAGCGAGGTACTGAAAGCATTTAAACCAGCTACGTCCAACCAAATGGCTTCTGAGCCAAAACGTTTGTCACTGTTTTTACCAGGGCCGCACGTTGAATGACATATTAATGAGGGCCGCACATTACATGACTTACTTTGATCTTAGCAAATTAAATTCAGCTTAAGCTAATGTACTGAAAGCGTTTGAATTCTAACTGGAAAAGTAGCAGACGTGACAAAGTGGTACTGAAGACCATCTGCATCAAAAATGTCAATATCAAGACTGTCAAAAAAAGATAGGTTGTCAGTTGTAGGATAATTTTACTACAGCGAAAACCTAAACTGGGCCGCACGAAACCTTGGACTGGGCCGCATGCGGCCCGCGACTGCGAGTTGGACATAGCTCAGGGGTGGGCAAATAGCGGCCCGTGGGCCAAATGTGGCCCGCCACCGTGTTTTCAGTGGCCTGCGGAAGCATTCAGGAGATTCGTTCAAATCTGAAAATTCCTCCGACTTGACAACTTCACCAACACCTGCTTCTCTTTCCGTAAGAAGGAACGGCCCTCCGCTAAATGCAACCTTCTCAAAGTGGCCCCCCAACCAAATTAATTGCCCACCCCTGACATAGCTGATTTAAATCCTAACTGCAATGATGACGACTGTTTGGCACCTCTAATCACTCCCTAACTGTTGTCATAGTTAAGTTTCGCGCCAATGGAACAAAAAGGGTAGAAATCAGAACTAGAAATCGACTTTGGAACAAGTTGCCAGTGCACACATGGTATTGTGTCAGTATGCAGTACAGACGTGATAAAATGTCACTGAACACCATTGAATAAAAATGTCAAAAATAAATCTATCAAATTAAGGATAGCCAGTCATTTTAATGTATACAGACAACGAAAATCTTCGACTGGGCCGCGAATTGGACAAAGCTGGTTCAGGCAAACAGTGAATTACGTGACAAGTTTGGCAACTTGCGGTAACTTGCGGTAACGTTCAGAGAAGTTCGAATCGAAAAACACTGCAGTGGCCGAGATCGGAATATCCGAGATCAAGATTTCACAGTTTTTCTGAAGCCATAGGCAAAAACAAATTTACACTTTGAGGTTACTCGAATTAGACTACGAAAACTTGCAACTACTGAGATGCCCATCTACGCAAATGCCTTCAGCAACTTGATGAAAATTATATTAAGCTATGACAGACAACCACACCATTCATTGGATGTTAAACGTTGCATTAAATTGTCTTTGTTTAGGTGAGTTCAGCTTATTCGCAACCACGAATGATTCCCGAGCTGCACGTTCTATCGACCTGGCATGCGTATGTTGGGGACATTAGTCAGTCCGAAGCTGAAACAAGTAGATTCAAAAAACTTATATGAACATTTTTTCGTCTTTATTCCCCGGTGAAGTCTGCCAAAGAAGTTCTATGAAATTTTGTTTAAACGTTTTCTTTGCAAAACTGACGCCACAACGCCTTCAACACGAGCACGAAGCGGCATCAGTGAACAAATAAGATCCCCGAACATAATCACTCACTAAGCGAAGCTATAAACACAAAACGTCATCTTGCACAACACAACACCTATCCTTTACACTGAACGCCGCCCGTCGCTGCCTCAACTCACACCAGCAACCTAACGGTGGAACCTTGTGCGTTTCCAACTGACGTCACTGCGTGCAGCTGCTGCTCAAGTCGCTTCTGGAAGGAACAGAGGCGATCGCCGCGAAACGTGCGACTGGCTTTTGTCAACGTCATAAGAGAAGCGGATTGTCAACAGGCAACAATACCAAAGCCTTGCAACATGACTAGGTAGCAGATGATACGTGTCATTGCTTGTATTGCGCCACTCTCCACACCAAGAGTTGATTGCTCTGTGGTTTGAAACACACGAAGCAATGTTTGAAGTGGCAGCAGTTGCGCGTAGTTTTTGTTTCAATCTCCAAAAGGTTTCATCCCCCCTTGCAAGACGGACATTGTTATATGACGTGGTATCAGATCTCGTAACGAGCACCAACATCGCGAACGGATGAAGCCCTCCTCCTTAACTTTGTTCTGCCGTCTTCTTCATGCAGGGCAACACATTTCTAGCCTTGGATGTCAGATCGTGCTCACTTCTAGGATTTGTGCTTATATTAATATTAGTGCTCTGTAAGATATCGATGTGCATATTTCTAAAAACTTCCTGCTGTAGATTTATGTGTTTAGTTTTAAACAAAGGCAGAAACATCCTCAACGAAAAGAACAGTTTTCGTGTAGGTCGCTGTAAAACTAGACCTGGCCTAAGCTGTGTGTGTGACGCACAAACTGATTTAACTTTGACAGTTATGGTGAAGAAGTTCAAATAAATCCATTTGATCTTTTCTGCAAAACATCGTCTGCACAAACCTTTCAAAACGACCGACATGAAATAAATTTAGCAGTTGCATCTTTTGCTTACATGCCTCCATTCTCTTTGCAGCTTCAAACATACGAAAATCTTCTGTTGTTTGTAGAAAAGCTCAAAAAGAAAATCACTGCCTTCGAAAACAATTTTATAAGAAGGCATATTTTTCCTAATTGTTGCGTAATAATAACAACCAATCTTAATGAAAACATTGCAATTTGGAAATCTTACGAAGTTTTCCCAGAAACGATAAACATTTTACCTGCATCGATGGTTGTTTTGTTGTTGCTATCCAATGAAAAATCTTTACACTTCTTTCCTGCACTTCAGTATTTTAAGACAAACGAATCTTTGCTGTTGCCATTATTATTATTTTATTTAATAAACGTTGTTACCTGATGAAGGTGGAGGCTCCACAAAACCAAACGGCGGTGAGACTCAATAGTGTATAAACAGGCACATCATATAAACAGGCATAACATATTTTTGTGATTGAAAACCCGGACGCTTATCAGATAAAAGTGGTTCATATCTTTCTTGGAGTATGCAGCTATTTTAGATTCCTATGGTTAAGATACCAAGAAAAACTAAAATAATGCATTTTACCTAGAAACAAAACAATGTTCAAGCATTTGTAAATTTACCCATTGGCCCAAACATACTTTTCTGAGACAATACTTTCTTCATGAAGTACTTTTCGATTGTATTTTTTCGTATAACGCACAGCAGGAAAAGTCAGTATTGATTTCAGAGGTGATAAGGGCTTTCAGATTCTACTGTATTTCTGTTATCAGACCACATGTAATTCATGATAGCCGACTGAATGCCAAACAGGGGCATTTTAGTTGACTGACCGGGGCGCCAGGACAAAGCCTTGAAAGTGCGACTGTCCTGGTGTCAAGCGAAATTTCTGACTTGCAAAATTTCTGACTTCACGCCATGTGCGCATGCAAATACGCTGAGAAAACTAATAATTAGGGCCTAGGGCTTAGTTTTAGGTAAATGTGTCGGGTTAGGGCTTGGGTTAGAAAAAGAAAAATGATCGAGGCCTCACACTAAGTCCAATATTTTTCAGTGGTTTTACCTATTCCCGTACTATAGCTTGTTGTGGGTGTCTGACATCTAACCAAAAAGTTTTTGTTTGCACGACACATATCAAAAAATTAATCGCCAAACCTTATTCCTTCATCCTGAGAAGCAAAATCACTGACAAAGCATAGTAGGTCAGAAATTTCGCTTGAAACCGGCTGTAACGGGACGTATGGTATGACTATATGTGAAGTTAGTCTCAACGTTAGTTGAGCTTTCGCAATTCACTATACGTATGTCCCATCATTGGCGTAGCACACCAACCCCCTTCCTTGTTCTTTATCTTCCTAGTTTACTGCTGACATTCCCTCCTCCCTTGCGTTATCGATCTTTGGCCTTACGTCACAGTGATTACGCATTCTTTCTACGCCTGCACTTCCAATGACGTCATCCTTACCAGTCGTTTACCCTTTGATGAATGCCGCTGTTTGTGTGTTTGGTTGAAACGCACTGGAGATTTTATATGCAGCAGATGTGCAGAAACATTTCCTTCACTCGCTAAGTGACGTAGGCCATCTTGTGACGTATCATGCGGTGCTGTGAAGCAGCGTGTCAGAAATCGCAATGAATTTGACTTGACCTTCTGTTCACAAATACTATGAGTTGACCATGATGGGGACGTTANGTGATTAAAAAGCAAGAGAGCGGGTAAATGGAAAAGTGGGAGAAAGATGAACTGACGCAANACACATTCATGAAACAATAATGAAGCAGCGAGCACTGAAATGCAATGAATTGGATTTNAATTGTGTGTTTCATGTGCTTTGATTGTTCTTCTAACCGAGTTGCCTCTAGAAATGTTGTAAAGACAATGAAACTATCGGCTTGTTTGCAGTGGCATGCAGAGGGGGCGGTGAACGGGGCGACAGCCCCGGGCATCCAAGGCAGGGGGGCATCTAAAGAGTTCAATTACAAAACTAAAATGCTGTAACTAGATTATTTTTCCTATTGTAAGGCTACAACCACTGAAACACATGCTGCATGGATATAATTTTTCGAAATTGTTTTTTGTCAACACTAGTTTTTACGTATTCAAATGCCAACAATTCTTTAATTTTCACCAGGGACCTATACTCTAGCTGTGCGGCGCACGCCTGATCAAACTCATAGTGACGTGACTTTATGGAGATTGTGCGATCAATGGAAAATCACAAAAACAATTGATATGGAAGTTCAATTGATTTTCTGAGCCAAATTTCAAAACTATCGTGTTTCAGCTTGCTTGATTTAGCTGACTTTTTGATGCATCACTAGTTTCCCGTTTCTTTTTCTGATGTGGCAACACTGCTAACCGGGACAGACGTTTAAACCGGGAAAGTCCCGGTCAAACCAGGACGAATGGTAGGTCCAACCTTAACCAAAATCTAAATCTAACTTCAGGTTCATTCGTGAAAGGCCATTTGCTATTCCTTCTTTTCACCAAAAGTGCCCCCACGGGCCATTGCCCCCCTTGTCGGGGCCCTGAGTGTGTGCATCATTTCGAGCTTGGTCATTAATTGGCAGTGCAGGCGGAGCGATCATAACGGCTCACAGAAGCTCATATCTGTTCTGTCCCCCCAGTATTTGTACATATGACAGCCGCATAATAAAAAATGAAAGTTTTCTGGCGTAGCCTACTTTTTGCGCATTCTCCATTTTTTGTGTCGTTTAGCAAGTTTTTGCAGTTATGAACCTCTCTGTCTTGGCGTTGAGTGCTGTGTTTTGTTCCGTTCTCCTATCGCTGACACAGCATTTATGTTCATTACAGTGAAACATTGTACAACAATAGTAAGGTAAATGCGTGTAGAATAATATGCATGTTATGTCAACAAATTTCGCTGAAACGTTGGTTTGCAAACGTGAACATAACTTCATATTATGACGTCATAAACAACATATATCCACTACAATGACCCCCATACACCACTGCTCAATACTAGAATTTGGTAGGGGGGCATACAATCAAGCAGTCGCCCCGAGCATCACCAGACCTCTGCACGCCATTGCTGGTTTGTAATGTGTATGTGGAATTCTGTTGAACGTATATTATAATATTGGGGCATCCCATCCCCTGCTGTGCTGGGTTTCAACAAAATTTTTTCTTCCCTTACGAGAACACAGTGAGTTTCTTCTGAAACAGCTACAAATGATGTGTAGCAATGTCACACGAAGATTTGTTTACAGTTAGCAGATTGGGGCCTGCCTCAAGCGGAAGCTTCGGCTGCCAGTCTTAGATCACATTCGAGGCAAGTGTTGCAGTTGACTGCATCGCCTTGAACTAATGAGGCAAGTACAAGCGAAAAATGGCAATTCGAGGCATTAACTGACAGGAAAGCAACCAGCAGCAATAGAGCTTCCTCACTGAGTTCAATCTGCTACTACTAGGTTGCACTATCAATATTTAGGACAAGTGAATTACGATAATTCGCTTGTGGTGACTATCACAGTGACTCGTTGCTAATGGGCACCATCTAGCGGTGACCATTTATTTACATGTGGTGCCATCTCCAGGCCGCCACACAGGTGAGTGATGGTCGTCAACCTTCAACTGTCTTCTCTGTTGACATTTCTTGCTGGAATGTCCATCCAGGCCCGTAACCAGTTTGGGACACCAGGGGAGGCGAAGAGTTTTCTGAGAGGGGACCAAATTTTTTAAACAATGTCCAACACATTTCTTTCAGAGGGAGCGAACAAATTTCCAGGTGGTTTACGCCCACCTTGGTTACAACCCTGTGTCCATAGCTCCAGCATCTATTCCGATACCTACCACATAACTGCGCGTCAATCAGCTATGATTGACTTGGAGCTTCATCGTCTGGCATCGCTGCCCTCAGTGAAATGTGCATGGCGTTGACTCACTGATTTTCTACTGCACCACCCGATACCCGCATGTTTGCAAGGAAAACTTTGCTTCCAGCAAATATTTTTAGCGGTTGACAGTAGGCCCCCTACTTACTGTAAAAACCACAACTGAAACTGCTTATTCTTAAGGGCTGCCGTCACGACTTTGATCGTATTCCCAAATACTGAAAAAGGAA
>JGI24021J15306_10001855_pt1 | contig 21672 bp, 12 predicted proteins | sample Ectturendosymbi1_FD_15306 | JGI IMG/M metagenome (IMG submission 15306)
TTTTTGACTTCCATTTTTGTAATGGCTTAGATTTTATGAGAACAAACACAGGCAGGTGATCAGATAGATCATTTATCAAGATGCCTGGGGTAAGTTTCTCATTTGGAAGATTTGTATATATAGGATCAATGAGGGTACAACTAGAAGGTGTTATCCTAGTGAGCGCTTACGCTTGTCAAATCAAGTTGAAGTCTGCAGTTTTATCCCTTTGATAAATTTATCACTGGTAAGCAGATCATCCCTTTTAAAAAACAATAGGTGTTCAGCAGAATGTTTCAAAGTAATGCAACAAGCCATCTTTACCATTGTACGTGGATTATGGCTGTTTACAAATAGCCCATGAAGCAAATGGAAAATCGTCTTCTTACATAACCGATTGCAATAGTTTAACAGCAAAATCGCGCTGGGAAGAACACTTCTGATACTCGTCACTTTCATAAATCTTAATAATAACCAAGTAGCTTATCAAAGCAATGCGAACCATTTCTGGTTATGGAAATAAAAGATGGCAATAAAGTCCACTCCGTGAAATGCCTAATAAAAGAAGGTTCAGTGTACTGGTTATATCAAAGCCGGAGGAAGGGCGCCCCGACCAGAGGCCCCCGGTAATAAAGGCCCCCAAATCTGACTGAGGACCTGTGAAATTAAAATAAAGTAAAAATTGTGCCACTTTGCCCCCTTTCCCTAAGTCCACTACCTGTAAATGAAGTTCTTTTGTCGAGAATCAGTCAACCGTAGCATAATGGATGTGAGAGTCGCCGATATTTCCACGGGCAGACATCAGAGGTGTACAGGAACCGGGTCTCGGAGTAGACTCCGGCCGGAGTCTTAACGATTTTCGAAAATGGGAGTGGAGCCGGAGTTGATTTTTTTAAGGAAGAGCCGGAGCGGAGTGGAGTCAGTTTTTTGATAAGAGGTCAGTTTATTTATTATTGATGATTATGATTGCAGATTGTTCATTACAAAGGATGTTATAACATAACCTTCAAATGTGCAAAACTACTTCACAGGAAGTTCTAAAATTTTAATACAACTTGGATGTAAGTCAGGTTAGGTTGGTGAGTTCTATGTGTATAAAGACTTTGACAATTGTTTCTTCATGGCGATACATTAAAAACCTGTTGGCCAATGAAATTTAGCTCACATAAAAAGTTTAGGTAGTGTCTCAACAACCAGCATATCCAGTTTTCCGTTTCGAAGGACAAAAAGTACCGTATCCCGCATCCAGTTTTCTGCCAGATATAAAACTGAGTTGGAGAAATCTCACTACTGTCAACATGGTCGAGTGGGAAGTGGCTAGACAATCGTCAGTTCGAGTGACTCCACTGTTGTATTTGGTTTTTCTTTTGATGTACTTACACAAGATTGTAAGTCAAAATATTTGGACGGCTTGCGATGTACATTTCGAAAAGCAGACAAGTGGTTTTTGACTAGTGTTAGGTTTAGCATTTAGCATTAGGGTTTGCATTTAGGGATGGGGTTCAGTTTTAGTGTCAAAGGTTAGGGTTTAATAGCGCTTAGCGTTGATGATTAGCGTTTGCTGTTAAGATAAACGGTTAGGCTTTAGGGTGGGCTATAGGGTAAAAAAGAAATATGGCCACCTTAATCCTTTATCTGTGAAGCAACTGGCATGTATTGCAGTGATCATCAGATTCGTTTGGAACGGTTTATTAGTCTTTTGTTGGTAGTGTCTATTTTACCGTCAACATTCTGGCAGCAACAGATGGGCTGAAGCTATTGTGCCACCAGTTGAAGATTCGGTCTTGTGGCATGACGCCATTTGAATAAAAGTCAGTTTGTCATGCAGTCGGCATGCTGCTCGTAACGTGGTGGTTATGCTTCATGTGTGGTATGCCATTGCTTTTCGATTCGACTATCACTGTGACAACTTCACTTTTTTCAAAATTTTTTATAACTTTCCAAACTTTTCCCTTAGGTGTTAGGTTTAGGCTTCGATTAACGTTTGTGTTACGTGTTAGGGTTAGGGTTAGAATTAGGGTTAAGGGTTAGCATTAGGGGTTACTGTTAGGGGTTATGGTTAGTGTTAGGGTAGGGGTTGATAGTTGGGGGTTAGTTAGGGCTTAAGGTTCGTGGTTACGGTTGACTTCAGGGTCGTGGTTACGGTTGACTTTAAAGCAGTTTATCCGGCGTTTTCATCGCGCAAGGTTACTTGAGGTCAAATGTGAAAAATCGGCATTCTTTTAATCATCTACCCGATAGTAGCCTAGCCGGAGTCTGAACAGGAGTCGGATTCTCAAATTGGAAAATTTCTGGACTCAGACCCGGATTCAAAAATTTTGGAACAGGAGCGGAGTTGGAGTTCAAAAAATGACTCCGGCCACCTCTGGTGTGCATGAGAGATGAGCAGATTGTCATGTTTTGCGATCCAATTCCGAATTTTTGGAACTCAGTCCAAGTCCAACCATAGTCCAAAAAATTTGAAAATTATATTATCCAAGTCCAGATAAAGTCCAAAAATTAAAAAAGTACAACATTTCAATAACAAAACTGAAGCAGTTATTTCCGTTGAGTCAAAAATCCAAATCCGCTCCTGACCATAAATATATGAAGCAATTTACAGTCCAGTTCCAAATCCAACAAAATTCGTCGCAGCAGGATACAGTCCAATCCAAGTCCAGTCCAATGGTCATCTCTGGTGTGCATGGACTGAATTTAGGATTTTTTGGATCAGGACTCCTACCAGAGGTGGCCGGAATCCCCACTTTGATTTCTGGAGGCCCTGGCCCCCCACTTTAAATTTCGAATTTTGCCTAAATAAGTTTAGAGTAACACAATTAGTAGCCTATTAGGTACGTTGTTAAAGTAAATCGTTCAATGAAAACAATGTCGCAGAATTTTGACAGTATTTTATCATAATTATTTTTAATATATTCAGGGTTTTTAAGGTGTATTATGGACTCGATTCGGCTCCCTAAAATTGAAAATTGGGACCCTAGAATTAGGAAATTATCATCGGGTCCCTAGAATCAGAGAAATCGGGTCCCTACAGGTCCATACCGGGTATCTAACATTTTCCTTAAAAAAAATTGATATATTATTTGCAACTTGGCAATGAATCTGGCAGGATTTCCAAATTGTTTGGCAGAATACACCGTGCCCAGTCTGTCACCCTGCTATGGTGAATAAAACAAGTTCGTTCATAGTAGGCGTTCTCTCGACTTCGTTCGCTCGCACTTTACCCGGGATCATCCCTGGCTTCGCGCCTGTGTCCAAACACACTAATTGCCGAATCAAAACATCTCTCATTTTAGCACTTGAAAGGCAATCATAATCCTTAGTTGGTGTTGAATCTAGCGAAATCGTTTCTTAAGACAAGCCAAGATTCGCTTAGTGGTTGATATTTTCCGACCAATTCCATCGTGTGCTAATTTCCTCACCGCTGTCACATTCTCAAAAAGAGTGTGAGACCATTCCGAGCAGAGAACAAAAGAATGCAGCTGGGGTTGCAATTCTAGAATTGTCTGAATAAAAATCACAATCACTTCACTCACAGAAGTCACTGCGGTGAGCGCAACAGGTCTACGTCACTAACGATAAAAATCGTTACTCTGAATATCATTAAAAATTGTGTATGCAGGCCCAAAGCACTTTTACAAACATTTCACAAACTCCAACCCGGCCCGACTTACGTCTCTGCTGTGGCCACGGGTGCACAATTCCCCGGGCGCCGAATCGCTGAGGAGGGCGTCAAAAAGCTCCAACAATGTCACAATTACTTTCTTCAATAGAGTGCATTTACTTCCAAAAGCCCTCATGTTCGAGCATGGGGGCGCCAAACTTGCTTCTTGTCCTGGACGCCATCTAACCTTTTTATGCCCCTGGCTGTGGCAGGCAACGAAAAGCACAAAACTTAATGGTCTTTGAGTTTGGTGTCCTGTTAGGCAAGGAGTGGCCTGAAAAATTGTCCATGTTGGGGTCCCGGTGAACGTGCACCAACCAGAGTGGGTTTTAGCAAAACATCCAGTGCTAGTGGTGAAAAAGGTACCTCAGTGTGCGGGATTACAAATGTTTTTTTTTGTTGAGTGTTTGTGGGTGGGTCAGCTTCAAAATTAACCGGAAAGATCATTTTGAAGTTGTGATAATTTCCCAAGGGACTAAATCACCTGATCTTCATAACAAAACGGTCAGATAGATGAAGTGAAGATGGGCAATGAAGCCCAAATCCCCACCTTGGGGTCACTGCGTCTTCTTGCAATTAAACATTTTACTTTATCGACACTTTAGCTTGGTGCTGAAAACCGGTCTCAATACACGTGCACCCGAAATACCTACTTTCTACAAGAAATCACGTAAAAAACCTTCGCATGTGGTCGCCGATATGTAGTTTTCCAATAGAAAGCATTTACAGCTGCACAGCATCCATATCAACGACACAAAGAACATTTCATTGGCACAGCAAGTTATTGGTGCACTACTTCATATGATCGCTCTCAACCAGTGGTGAATGTGTAAGATGCAGGGTCTTAACGAGAGGGGCAAGGGGGGCACAATTCCCCGGTCGCCGAATCACTGCGAGGGTGGCGAAAAGTCCCAAAAATGTCACAAGTACTTTCTTCAATACAGTAAATATGCTTCCGAGAGGTTTGAACATGGGGGTGCCAAACCCTACTTTTTGCCCCAGGTGCCATTTAACCTCGTTACTCCGCTGGTAAGATGAACATTTAGTTCACTTTTCATCTCCGCCTAACATCAACAATATAATGTGAGAGATAGGCCAGAGCAAAAGGACCATAGTGGGTGCGCATTTCATCTGCTTTCGCGCATACCATCCACAGCTGACTGAGCGTTTTGGTTGTTGCGTCGTGTATTGACGTCTGTAGCGTAACTCCGGGCTTCTGCGTTGTGTTTGGATTCGCGGATACAGTAAACCTCGGTTAATCCGGGTCTTCGCCTAAACCAGAAAAAATCATAGGTCAAATCGAATCCGGATTAACCGAGGTTTCCAATTCGAACCACACCCCTAATCCCGCTGGTAGATAGGGGTGGTCTGAGGAGTGGGGCACGAAACACGGACGACGGAGCAGCGGTAGGACAGGAGGGCAGCAAAAACATTGAGGGCAACGGAAACTTATTAAAAAACAGAAAATCGTTACTAACTAAGTTTGTTTCTGTTCATAAGCAAGGTTGACCTCGAAAATAATAACAGAAATTATAGAAAACCATTCTGAATTTTCTGGGTGCGCTAATAGCTGCAATAAATTTGTTTCTAATTGATTTGGTGAACCATGAAATTACCTGTGGTGTTGTTTTGAAAAGCCGCTTCCGCCCACGTTGCCCCTTTTTGAAAAGGCAGGGACAAGAACCCAGTCCTCCCCCGTCGTCCCTGGCATGAAATGAGACGAAGTAAAACGAGGCAAATCACCATGAATACGTACTTTTGCGATTCACCGTTGGCTTGATCATTCGAACAATATAACCTTTTGTCATATTCAAAAAGATGACAAATTGATAGAAAAAACAAACATGAACTGTCGGATACAGTCAATAAAATGACATTTTGACGAAATGTTAAAGAGCGGCTTCCTCAGATTTATTTTTGTTGACCATCGATTCCATCTCTTGCTCTTCACTGCACTTTCTGTCTTTTCGTTTAGTTGTCAGCTTTTCCAGCCAAGATTTGTTCGTCGGAGCAAAAAATGTCCTGGAAGTAATTTTGGAAAATGTTGTTGTGTTTGCGTCATTCGTCTTGTTAAAATACAGTCGTTAAAAGTTATTCTTTCAATTATTGCATTTGACAGGTTTGGTTTGCTAATACAAGTTAATACGAGTTTCATCTAAACCCCCTGGCCAACGACAAGCCACCAATTCAATTATTCCTGCCGTGAAAATACCACATGCCCTGCCAAGTTGGCATTTCATGAGCGAAACTACTTTGCTGTCAAACTCATCCTTTCTATTGGTCCATGGTTCAGTAATTTATTTTCGCATTTGATGTTTCAGATAAGATCATCATAGACAGCGATGTGTTTAAGGGTAGGCAAGCGAGACTCTGCTTTTGAAGGGGCTCCACCAGCAACTGCAATATGTATGGAGCCTACTCTGCATTTGAAAGGGTTGTCAACAACACTTTGCTTCCAAAGGGCCCCCACGTACAGCAACTGTAATGTGTAAGTACTCTGTTTTGAAAGGCGCTCCCAATACCAACTGTAATGTGAAAGTATTCCGGTTTCACAAGGGCCCCCAACAGCAACTGAGATGTCTAAGTGTCTTTATTTTAAAGAGGCTCCAACAGCGACCGTAATATGCAAGGGCTCTGTTTCCAAAGGGGCCTCCAACAGCAACCGTAAAACTAGAGAAGGGAGGGAGATGCCAGTTGTCTATCATTTAACTTGTTGCTAGCTTTGTCTTCCCAGCTTTCAGTGTATTTAAAGTTGTGCATCATGTATACCTTTTGCCGTTTCTTTTATGTTAGTCATGACGTCGTCTCAGGAATGTATCCTTGGGTGGCCTGCATATCCCCTTCCTAGGGTTGATCAAAATGTCTTATCACGGTTGACAGAGTATGATTACGTCATCATAGGGCCCCTTTTCAGCATTGCCTCGAGCCTTAAGTCTACCTTAAGTCTATCACTAATCATAGACAACTTAAGTAAACCAGAAGCAAACTTACATTTAAATTTTGCAACGAACTTACATGTAGTAAGCGCTTCCTAAAACTCCCCCAGAAAGGTCAGCGAGCCAGAGAAGCCAGTGTCGGTTCCAAGCTACACCTCCCACCACCACTGCTGGACCAAACGCTCTTGATGGTGATATGCATGCAGTTCCTATCCATTTGCTGTCAAATTGCAAAAAGTCTATGAAAATTCGGAATACGTTTTCCTTCTGCTCCATCGCATTCCGGCATGTAATTGACATCTCCAGAATACACGTCAGTAAGCAAGATGCTTTCTTGAATTATGAAGTTAAAGATCTTTGTGTCATGCTCTTGTAATTTGTCATATTTGCATAAACTTGATATTTGCTTGCAATTACTTTTATGTTGATGTCATCAACAAAGTGGTTTGAAACAAATAATAGTTTTGACCTGCAGCGAAAAAGCAATAAAATCAAATTAAAATTCCAACAGAACGTTCAATTTTTAAAGTGAGGCTGTGAGAATCTCGGCGTCAGATAGTTTTTATGCCTGGGTACGTTGAAGGTCAAGGGCTTCGGGATAAACCGGCAGTTTATAACCTTGCAGATAAACTAACTAAAGATGTACTTCTCAGAAATGTAATGAAAGATATGATTATTAGCGTTAATCTAACTAGTTAATTATCTCCAAATTTGACGATTTGCCATTGTGATATCACGAGGTGGTCCCAATAACGTTTTGAGAGACTGAAAAACTTTTCAAGTGCCAATTTCCTCTTTCCTATAGAAAAGAAGCTAAGCAAATGCCCACTTAGTTTGAGGTCTTGATTGACTCTCTAGCCAGCGTAATCGGTCGTGAAATTATGACCGAAATTCAGCCCTTTGAAGGACCTTCAAAGACATTGTGCTAGCTTGTATGGCCATAATTTCGGCCGCAGCTGTGACAATCTGTAAAACACTGAATGACACCACTAGAATATCACTGGAAAGATTGGCGAGGTAAGTCCTGCTGGCTGAACCCGCGGGAAAGCGGCCCAGAGTTTTACCAAGAGCCCGTCAACCAGGTTGGAATGAACACATCTCCGACCTTACTTGGTCCCGACTCGGCGTGGAGCCTGCAGAATTATCTGAGCTTGCTGTTTACCGTGAGCTTTTTCGAGCCCTCCGAGAGCTGCTGCTCCAGTGACCCTCCCCAGAGGAAGGAAAAGTGGTCATGAAAATGAATGAATGAATCATTTACCTGGCTAAAAGACCTTTAAAGACTGTTAGTCCTACTGCCATCAGTCCTGTATGTTGATCATAATGTTCGTCGACAACCATCGGCAAAACAGAAAAGAGCAGCAGTCCGGTGATGATGACTTCAGTGAAGAATACTCTGCCAGCTGGGACGTGATTAGGAATTGCGATGATCGCCGGGTTGGTTCCGAGTAACGCCTGAGCAGAAAGGGAGGCGCACGTTTAAACAAACAGAATGCCTGCCAGACCAACTCATCACCTACATCAGGAATTGGGAGAAACAGTGCTTTGGACATTTGTACCGCTACAGGTGTGTGCTAAAGGGTAGCAAGGAATCAAAATTACGGCAAAAGAAAATAATCTTGATTTGAGATGACGAGAATGATCTTGAAATTACATCCAAACTTTTACAAACTTTCGTCAGTTCAAAAGTACTGCACAGAGGAACGTTCAGGTGATGCGTAATTCGTACCGCAAAGCTTTACCTTTCTACAGTAGTATAAACTCAAATAAATCTCGTTTAGTATCCCTATTTGCTTCCAAGTCGAAGTGGTATCTTAAGTCATTAATAAAAACATTTGCAACAGATTTATTGATATTTTTTCCTTGTTATATGATTTGTCTCAGCCAGGGACCGAGTTTGCTAGAAAACTTTGCAGGCGACAAACTTTTGTTTGCTTTTTGATGATGTCACCACGTTTCCTCAACCGTTGCACGACCCTTTTGTAAAATTGCCAAAATGGGGGAAAATTACGCAAATGGTTACCATGGCCCAAGTGCCCCCTAGGTTACACCCATGGTGGTGGTATAGCAACTGGTACTTTACAACGGTGCTATATCTAGCATTACAGCATTTAATATGAAAACATATTAATTCGGAGAGTTGGGTTTAAATAAACATAATCATGCTCAAAAATTGTGATAATCAATTTTTGTCAGTTCCGAAAGAAAATGCGCAGATGCTGAAAACCACAAGATTCTCAATAGTTCCCACTACAACCACTAAACCACACAGATCAGATACAAAACAAACCACAAGATCTTTTGGTAAATACTAGCAGTGGCAACAGTGTTCTGCACATTGCAAGCTACAGTCCAGTGCAGCAATTCGGCTAACAAGAACATGACACGTGTCAGCCCCATCATTGAACGACGTTTATGTACATGTTTTGTTAATTCAAATTAACTAACACAATTATCAACAATTATCATAATTCAGTCTACATAGCAAATCTCTACACTGTGTTTATAGATATAATCCAGTGATCATGTCAATTTTTCTAATTTATTCCTTGGCTGTATGCTGGGAACTTCCGACAGTAATGTAACCACGTTATTTGTACAAATACATTATTTTATCACAAAACATCGGGTGAGAATAAAAGATATTGTGTCCCCCTGTCAAAACGTTGGGGGTACATGTCCCCCGTCTCCCCTTAAACTCGGTCCCTGGTCTCTTCAATTAAATACCGTTGAGTATCCCTTTATGCTTCCAAGACGAAGCGGCATCACAAGTGGTCAACAAAAGTAGCTGCAACAGATTCATGGATAATTCTTTCCTTGTTTTTGATTTGTCTCAGCATTCCTTCATTATGACGACACCCGTTCACTTCTGGCATGCAGTACAGTGAAACTTGCACAGCACAATGTTCTCCATTGCTCACCTTCGCCGCGGCAGCCGCAGCAACAGACCCGAAGCACTGGGCTGCCACGTATGGTATGAACATGATAGGTCTCAGCTGGCCAGCCAACACAAACCCGATCGAGACCGCTGGGTTGAAATGAGCCGGGCTGAAAGTAAACACATGCTTTCTTTAGTGATAAAGGACTGATCAGCATCAGAATATAAAGGCGACATATGGTTGAGCGCCAGGAAGTAAAAAAGTCAAACAGTTCTCTTAAAACTAGATGAGACGTCACACAGATGGCCTGTTAAGTGTTTTATACGCGCTGGTGATGCATTTGTTGGAGCAAGTTATTCGTTTTTCGCGAAGTCTCAGAAAAAATGTTGAAGTTGTTTTGTGTAAATTGTTGAAAAGGAAATATAACGATATTGTAATTTCTTCCAAAAACACGTTTAAAGGGATAAACGAAAGTACGGAAAAATCTTGCGGTGAAAATAAGGACAAATAAGTTTTTTCTGTTACGCTGGTGCAGTTGATATCTATCTAACAAAACGTGTGCAACCAACATACATCTAATGGTGCTTCATTTGTAATCCATATTATTTTACAAAAGAGATGAACGTCCTTCGCAAAATTTATTAGAAAAAGATTTTGAAACACTAAGTACAATGTCATTCGAAAAAATTTAAAAGTATAGCAGCTCAATCTCGCTAAATTAACAGAAAATTAAGTTTCTTTTGACAAATCGCCTTTTTTATTAGTGAAACGCAAAAAAGTGGAAGTACGTAGGAATCTAATTAAAAAAGTAAGGAAAATAGTTGCCATCAACAATACTCTTTCAATTTACTGGTGATCCATTACAAAAACACATATTTGATTTTCACGATATCAATGATTCATCAACCGAGAACCATGTTGCTGATCATTTTATTGAAGCCATAGATATCTATAAGAAATAGTCCTGATCTTCTAAAACAATTGATCATGCTTCATTCAGGTATTGTGAAATAGGCTTTCTTTCGGTCCTTGAAGATTGAAATATGAAGGGGCAAGTGCTTCAATATTTTTTTGCAGTTAACCTGAAACGTTGATAAAAAATTGGGAAAAAGTAGTTGGGCGGTCTGCTGAAGAAACAGTGACTTCAGTGTGCAAGTTTTATACTTTTGTAGTCTACATTTGTCATTTGTCATTAAATCAAGTTTCTGTAAGTATTTTCCCACACAAAACGTTGTACAATGTTTGTTTTTGCCAATATCTCAAGCTATATAATTTTTTACAAAGATGTAGAATAGTGCGCCTTATCTCTTGTTTTTTATGTTGATTTTTGAAATAGTGGTAAAGACTACAAGACAACTGCTAAAGTGTTACAAGAAAATCTAACTCAATGTTAAATGTTACCATCGGTCGTCATGTGCTGCGGCCGCTCATATGCAAATGCATGATTCAAAACATTTTGTCTTAAATTTCTTGTTCAATGCAATCCGCATAATAGCACAAATGCACAGTAATTAAACGGGCAGGTAGGTTACAAGACATACGAACATAAAAACACAAATTACCAACAGAAATGTTTTGCAAAAATGTATCACAAACATTTGGTTGTAACCCTACACGTTAAGTGAGATGATGATAGAAGCGTTTGTAAACTTATCAGTGCTGGGTATTATGATGGAAAGCTCCCGTTAACCAGGGTCAGCAACCTCCAGTCTTCGGGCTGGATATGATCTAGCTAGCATTCCAATCTGGCCTAATGACCTTCTTGTTGTTTGTCATCTCATCCGGTCTAAATTTACTTCTGGCAATTCAGATCTTGTTTCTCGTCCGATGGAAATTCGTGCATTTCACAGATTTGTCTTCCTTTTTCGAGTTTATTCAAGTTTTATTTGGACACGGATGCTTTTCGCCGTTTTAAGCAGATTTTGCATCATCCCTTTAAGCGCAAGTGTTTTTTTAACATTCAGGATTTGTAGCTGGAGCAAGACCAGGAGATATCTTTGCAACTCATACAGTGCGGGGTGCGAATATGCAAGACCAGTGAAACAACAAATTAAAGAACTTTAAGTAAAGGAACAAAACTGCGTTTAATGTTTTAGTTAGGTTAGTATTATGTTATGGCAGGAAGTGATCAACTACTATTCCCTAGACTCCTTGTTTCTTCCGGCCTTGTGTGTCTTCTTTTTATTATGGTGACCGTGATTGGCGGCACGTCGAAGCCTGAAATTTGCTTATTTCCGGGGCGGTGTAGGCGAACGCTGTTTGACCATCGAGCGCCAAGGCGATTGACGACTCTGTGGCCGTCGATCGAGCACACAACCTTCCAACCAAGAGAGGGGACACTCTACCACTGAGCTATCGATGCTGCCGGTTGGAATTTTTTACTAATTACAGACCATCTTTCAGTGAAATGGTTTGTGAATTGCTTTTTATCACTGCGTCTCTGTAAATATGAACTCGTGATTTCTTAATTTGAAATCAAAACAAGTGAAAAACTGTCATGAATCTTTGTGAGCCAAAGGTTTTCCATCCGTACTGCATAACAGTATTCCGTTCGGAAGATTCCGAAACTAGCTTTCAGAATGCCTCAAAAATCGATGCGCCGACCCTGATGCCTCAGATAGCTGATCGAGGTCACGAACCAAATGCATAATGGTGTCTTTAAACCTTCAGGAACATTATGCTACAACGGACCTTATCCTGACAAATACGACCAGAATGATCCAAACTCCAACTCCAGCTTGGAAGGCCGGCATGAAGCCGTGGAGAGAATAATCAGCATCCGGACTCGAACAACATTTTTCTCCATTTTCATGACGACTGCAACAACAAAACAAATGGCAATCAGTTTGAGATAGATGTCTGCCAGCAACACCGAAGCAATGTTTTCTGGAGAGTGGTCGGAACAACAGAAAAGATTTGAACTTCTTAATGCCTTGGATAAGTTAAATGTGAGTGTGATTCAAAGACGAATTGAAAACCATTTTTGTGGTTTCAATTGTTTAACAACTTTGGATTTCTCTTTCCAAGAGTGGCTTTGTCGGATAAGGACCGCAAAAGACGATATATTGACAGAGACTATTTCAGCCATAACTCGCCAGGCGATAGAGTTAGAAAGGTGTTCAAACGATCTACGGATTCAGCAAGTCTTCTAGTTTCGATTAAAAAAAGTTATTTGATTTGGGTTTGGGGGTTTCCGTGGATGATAATTAGGGCGTGTTTTTGCATTTTTGGACAATTTACTCGGCCCTGGCCGCCATCCCCAGTAGCCATGTCGTTGGCTCAAGCTTTTTTGGAAACTAGGCCAAAATCCGCGTCTTTAGAGCCGTTCGCTGACCTTCTAGCATATATGGATCCAGAAGTATGGCTCAAAAACTCCATTTTGACAAAATTCAAAAAGTTGCAAGAAAAGTATGATTTGCTTTCTAACGGCAAACTTAGCCAGCCATAACTCGGTAGCAGATTATGCTAGAGAGCTATACAAACCCTCTCAAGACTCGTGAAGAATTGTAGTTTAGAATGAAATTAAGCTTTTAAGATTTGGGTTTGGGGATTGTGGTGGATGACGTCAGGATTAGGGTATGTTTTGCTTTTTTTACTTTTCTTTATGACATCGTCATCGATCAAATGAGCCGATTTAGTGGTTCAGAGTTTGTGTGGATTCTAGGCTATAATACGAGTCTTTAGAGGGTTTGATTAACTTTCTAGCGTTTCTGGTGCCAAAGTTATGGCCAAAAGACCCCAAATTTTATAAGAATTCCCTAGGGGATTTGTGGGGATTTCCCTAATTAATTTCCGGACGTTTGGGCATAACTTTGGAACTAGAAACGCTAGAAAGTCAGTCAAACCCTCTTAAGGCTCGTATGACAGCGTTTCGCAAATTCCTTTGACTTCCTTGTCTCACATGTGGAGTGCACTTGCTTGCACACTGATAAATGCAAGTTTGAATCATCCCAAAAAAGATGAAAGTAGACCAAGTCGGCTGAATCCTCGTGAGCTTGTAGCAAACCTAATGCTTTTAATCGCAATCCACAAGAATCACCTTTCGTTTTTGTTCCCATCGCCATAAGGTGGAATTGACATACTTCCCCAAAACGTGAGCATGAACTGCGCTGTGAATTCAGTCATGAGCGGAAGAACATGTTGACGATACGTTGCCATCCAGTCAGTCATTTTTGAAACGTAAAGAAAGTTTGGCTTGATTCGTTGAATTACTTAATGAAACAGCAAAGACACCTGAAGTGGAACATTCGTTAAGCGTATAATTATGCGCCATGGTGTCTTACACATTAGTTTGAGACGTAAGAAACGATTTAAAAGGCCCTACACGCTGCAATGCACGGAACTTTTAGTTGCACTGAATGTCAAATCGCTCATTATTTATTTGAAGGCGCAAAACCTTTCCAGGGCGTCAACAGCGTTCTGAATAAAAAAACACTCGTATTTCTCCTCCATAATTTGAAATACGAATTGGTGTAAAGGAACATAAACAGTTTAGAAAACGCCGCGCATGGTCGGCAAACAAGGGGGGTTGGGGACGTTTGGACAACCTAATTTTCAAAGGGGGCCTTGATATAGGGGCCCCCACTAATTTATTGCATTTTTGTGTTTCGTTATAAAGTACATAATCTTCAAAATTTGACTAAGCGCCTGACTTTGTCGATATTATAGCAAGCTTATTTTAATCTCAACCTTGATTTGAGGTAATATCGTACACGCGTTTCTCGGTCTTTCACTGGCTGCCTGATACAAAACATCCCTGAAACAAATTAATGAACCGTCTGTTTGCGGTAAAAAAGCTCCAGATGATCGTGCACCCAGTAAAACTTTGAAAACGTTTCGTAGTTAGCTCCAAAACCATATTATTCTCGCACAAGAGGTTGGCGCTCAAGGATACAAAGTCTGACGAATGTATGTCGAAGATATTTTCGAAACCTTGTTTGTTTATGATTCATCGGAATTACTTGAAAATTAGCAGCAATCTTGTTTACGCAAATTGAGATTTTAATCGCAGGTTTTTTTCACAGAGAAACAGGGCCGCAACCAGCTAAACTTTTCGGAGGGGGGGACAAAATGATAGTAAAATTCTTGTTTTACCTGTCAACTAAAACAGCTATTGGCGCTTTCAAAATATTTTTGCACTCGCATGTCATAGTGAACTCAGTGCACACAACATTCTGTTATAGCACAATATTTAAAGAAAGCTCTCTGGCTTCGGTGACTCCAACTTAACCACGAGCTATTATACATTTCCAAGCATTTTCTTCTAAAATAACGCTTTTATATTGCCCCGACCTACGTCTGGAAACATGTACTGTTTCTCAAGCAACCAACATCTCATCGAAAGAGCATGCTTCTCGTCATCAGTCGTTTCAATGTCAACAAATCAACCCGTGTCCCATTGTGAAAACTCTGTTGTATTCTCTGGATTTGCAACATCTACGGTTAAACGTGGTGGTCCTTTCATAATAATCATCACTTTTAACCTCATGCTTTTTAAAATTTCTTCTCCAATCTTACGACTTGCTGTCTGATGTTTTGCAGTAGTTCAGTACGCACGTCCGTTTGCTGCCCGTGCTTGCCGTTACTGAATTCTATTGCCCGACAATAAAACTGACTGTGATGTCACTAATGTTTATGACAGAGAAACGCTTAAGCCGCACGGTCGCACCTGAACAACTTTAACAAGGCACTCTCTTGCAACTGCATCCATAAAAAGCTAACCTAGTCAACGAGAAGCATGAGAGGGCAATGTTTGATGCTTCCACGCGATGCGTGGTATTTTTTGTTACGACACAGTTAAAAGTGCATGGGTGATCTTGAGTTAGTTTCAAAATGCAAATAACAGTTTGGTGAAATTAACGAGTGGCTTGAGTGTCTTACCCGCCTTCAAATCCGCTGGACAATGACCAAAAACAACGGTTATTGACTGTTGTTCCTCGAGCAGCATGTCTCTGAAATACTATTCGCGTGTTGCGGCGCTGCTTTGTCACTTCAGTTGCTAAATAAATTCTAGGTGGTTTGTAGTATTTCTTACCAGGTTTGTAGAGCCGGAACTCAAGTTCCAGACTCCGGCTCTAGAATGAGTTGATTCATTGAAAACTGAAAAACACTGCATTATTTGTAAAACTCGCTTGTTTCGCACACTAGGGCTGTGGAACCGGAACCCAAATTTCAAACGCCGGCTTCGGCTCCACCATCTAAACGTTTTGGCTCCGGTTCCAGGCATTAAAAATTGTTTGGGCTCAGGCCTCCAACCCCGCAGCCCCATTTTTTATTAACATTGATCGAATCTCGCTTGCTGATTCCAAACGTTTTTAAAGATATTACGGAAAGGTTTGCCTGAACACCGGAGACAGTAACAGGACAACGAAGTGTTCGTTAAGAAATTAAAGCAGTAGAATGATAGGAGTATTTCTTACACCTGGTGCAAGCCGCATAATGAGCATATCTACAGTTCAGCATTTCAAAGCTGAAATTTCAATTAAAGGGTGATTGCACAATTTGCTGTCCTTTCGCCAAATACGCAGTTCTCGGAATGCAGGTTATATAATTTGAAACTACGTTCTGCACAAAACTGCTGTTGCGAATAAACTGCAGTTTTTAGAAACCAGGAGTTCAGCTTACAATACAACTACTGTTACTTATGTCAATACTTCATTCAGTGTGTTTTCGGACGAAACACAGATCAACCTAGCCTTTCTTTGAAAATACAAAATGATGCATGAAAATTTCGGCGAGGGGCAATTGCCCGGTTTGTCCCCCCTCGCTGCGGGCCTGTAGAGAAACATGTGTCTTTTTGAGCTAGTGGTACTGACAAAATGTGAAACTCTCTATATACGATAAAATAGCAGCGAGTGTGGGTGGGTTTTCTCATTTCAATCTTTTCAGAAATCATGCAAAAAGATATTGAATGAATTCAAGATGACGTTGTACAATCAATCAACAATGAAATAGGTATTACGACTATGCCCCCACTATAAAATTCGTTGCTTGCCTGAAAACGTTTTTATTATCTTTGAGAAAATCAGCGCTTCCTCCAGAACTGCTGCACTTGAAAAACAGCCTCAAGATTCCACCGGAAGATACGCGACTTTTCGGTCTGGCCGTTCCGGTCTGGCCGATTCGGTCTGAGCCGTTGCGGTCTGGGGACATTTCGGTCAGACTATGACATCTTGCAGAACTCTTACATGTTAACATTTTAATGCAAACATACTTAAATCAACGAGAAGTTTTAGTTAAAAAAAACACAAACATTATCCAAGATCCAACAGTTAATTAGCATCAACATATGATTTTCATTATCATCAGCAAGCAAATTAAATCATTATCGACATTTTGCACTTAAATACAAATTCTTCAAAGTCATAATTACAATTCAGATTTAATCGCAATCATGACTCCTAAAAGGGAGCTAGTATAACAACAGCTAGAGTGACATTTCGCCAGCTTATAATCATTTAAATAAATGAATGTAATAAGTTGTTTATATACAGAAATGTCGTGACCGAAATGTCCCCAGACCGAAACGGCCGGACCGAAATGTCCCGTGGCCGAAACGGCCCAGACCGAAACGGATCAGACCGAAACGGCTAAGACTGAAACGGCCAGACCGAACGGGCCAAACCAAAAAGTCCTGTTCCGGTTGCGGAATAATATCGCATTTTTATGGAAAGGTTCCGAGTTAAGTATAGTTTTTGGTTGGAAATAAGGTGGCAGCGGATTTCCAAACTGCGCAAAAGACACCAACCAAATTGTGAAGAGTCACACGAACTGTTTTCGCGCCGGAAACACAAAATTGCTTCAACCTGATCGTGAAGCCGAAGTGCGAGAAAAGCTCGAAAACCTTGCATTGTCTTAACAAAAACTGAAAGACTGGTTCCTATTGATAGTTTGCGTGTTTCACTGTTGACGTTTAGTTAAGAGGTTAGAAATTAGTGCAGCGGCTGACAGTGACACTTGTAGGTAAATTTGTTGGGAAAGAGATTTCCTTGGCGCCCCATATATGTGAACTATAAACCATCTGAAATTCCTTTCATGAACGTCATACCATAGTTCACACAGCTTTAAAATTTTCGCGTTATTCTGTATTGCTACTAGCAAGTAACTGTGTTTTATTACTGCTCGCAAACAACACGAAGTCTAGCCGAGCGAGGTGACTCTGCAGTTCTAAATACTTCAGGATTTTCTCTATAAATATTCCACGGTTGACTGCTGTGTTGGTATTGCAGCTAATGGTGCACGATCTTACTTTGAACTGGATGGAAAAATAGTCATCTTCAGAAGGTTAAAAAGTCATAATACTGGTAAAGTCTAAGTGAGACTTGGTATATCATCAAATAATTTGGTGCGTTTAATCTAAAATTTTAAATCCACCAAGCGCTTTACAAACAAGCTTTAGGTTGTTGAAAATGATTTAATAGCAAAGCTTGACAGGGTTAAGAATGCATGTTGTCGCGAACAGGTATATGTGATCAGAATAATACATATTCTCGAATAAATAGCGAATCTATGAATATATGCTGTCCGCAAAGCTTTGATTTGAATGGCAGAATCACCACCACTTAAAATTGCGATTTTCCTTGAAGTCGACCGCCTGCACTTAACCGTCAGTTTGACTGATCATTTCTTGCCCCACTGATGAACTTAAGCTACTACAGTGTAAAGCAGTGGCCCTTAACGCTTTTGCTCCTAAATATTCCTAATCAGGTGAAACAAAAATTTCGACAATTCACGAAACAGCTGAAAAAGTTGGACCCAGTTTGGGCAAACTATCTCAGTTATGGTTTTATCCAAGGAAATTATTTCTGTTTGGCGATGGCGTTTTTGGGCCCTGACGATCGCGTAATAAGCAGGTTTCACTGTACAACACACAACCCCTATTCTGAAATAAAATGCTAAATACCCGCAAAATATAATCTTATTATCCCGTGGGGTATTGTGACAAGCGTTACAAACCCCTGGTGTGGATGTCTAGGATCTCTGCATGGAAATTATTGCTATGTTTGTTCATAGTGACATTTAGAATGCTTGCATGTGACCCACAGTTGAGGTGTCTTTATTGCAATTGTTATTCCGGTTCTTGTATGCTCGCATGCGATAAAAAGTAATCGCTGTATTGACTGAGATACCCGCGTGTTGCAAGCAAAACAAAACCGCCTTACTGTATTATGTTGTTTTGTCGCCTTGGCAGGTGATGCGCTTGTTGTGGGAGTGTAGCGTGCAATGAGCACAGACGGCAATCTGAATTACCTTTCACAGAAAGCAACCTGTCAATCAGCTGGCCATCCGGAACCACGGAAGGTACCTGATTGACAGAAAGACAAGCACACAGGGTCACAAAGAGGCCAGGGGAGAGCAGGTGGAAACCTCACATCGAAAATTTTTCGCCCCCCCTGAAAAAATGCGTTGGACATAGTTTGCAATTATTGGATATAGTTTAAAAATTTGACCCCCTTCAGAAAACTCTACCCCCCATATGGTGTCCCAAGCTGGTTACACGCCTGATCACAAATCGAGTCAATCAAACTTGAGTTGTTCGGCTTAACCGATATCTCCAACACGACCACCTACACTGACGAATACAACTGAGATGATTTGGCAGAAATGCCTGGCAGGGCTGGTGTTATGCTCATTTTAACAGAGGGCGAAGCTCTGTCAAACTGAACAACAAGTTTCTCACAGAAAACCAAGTTCTGTCGAAATGCAGTTGCGGTTGTCCGGACGCCAGAGCTCTGTTGAAAGTGAAAACATTTTCACGAAACTGCAGGAGCAGTGCAGCTCGCCACAACGGTGCTCAGTGTTGTGCTGCAACGGAAAGTGTGGTAAGTACATCGTTGACTTAATGGGAAACGCTCCATCCTCTTTAAAACAATTGCGAACTTAGGTTCACGCTCGCTTGTGTTCTGTCGATATTTTCTGTGGTTTTGTACTTGAAAAAAGCTTCTACTTGTAAACTTAGGTTTGCGCCTACATGAGCTCCGTCAAAATCTTCTCCGATTTTGGACTTAGAAAATTTTCTACTGCAGAGTGTGGTTCGCACTCACATGGACTACGTCAAATGTTTCCAGGATTTCGGGGTTGAAAATATTTCAGCTTTTTCAGAAGACTGAACACCGCTACCGAACATAAAACGAGACACCTTGTTCTGTTTTCTAGAGCAGTGGTCGGCAAACTGTGGGCCTTGGCCCAACAGTGGGCCTTTTAACACTTCATTGGGCTGCGCAACAGTTTTTGTTGTGGGCCGCGTTGTATGTAAGAGCTGAAGTGCTGCGTCGGTTACGTGGATAAAACACAACCTAGTGTAGCAACCATGCAACATTGATTGTTTGACGTGAAGAAAGCATTGTTATGTCATTGTACGGTTTATGACATTAACATAGCATTGTTATGTAGCAGGTAACTGAATACAGCATAAACTTCAAATTGGGCCTTCACAAATAAGCACGGGCGTTTAATTACCACTGAAAGGGCTGTTTGGGCCATCCACCATAACGAACGTTTGCCAATCACTGTCCTAGAGGGAGACTCTAATTGTATATTCCTGGTTAAACAGTTAAAAGCCAAGCAGAGAAACCAGACCAGGGGTCGGGAACCTATCGTTCGCGAGCCAGATGTGCCTCTTTTGACGACGGAATCTGGCTCGCTTGATATTTTCTTAAGACGATTGTTTCGAATGAAACGTTTTCTGTAATTTTCCATCTACCTGACTACAAAGCCATCAGCATTTAATAAGAAAATTCAAACATTTACCATTGTTTGAAATTGCTGATTTTGCTTAAAAATGCACACATTAGCAAGTTAGCTGCATCAAGTGTTGAAAAATATTATATGGCTCTCACGGAAATAGAATTAAAAATATGTAGGTTTCATTGCTCCCTTGGCCAACAAGGTTCCCGATCCCTGAACCAGATCATTGCAACATTGATGGATAAACTATGGCCTTTTTAACAAGCGAAAGTGGTTGCCTGTAAAGCGATGACCAGGAGCAACCCTGTAATGGTAGAAATCGAGCAGCTATGCGTAACGAGAACATTTTCAATGTAGAGTTAATGTTTTGCAACGACCTTCATCAGTCATTTGCAGCCAGAAAAGAAGGTGCTCGGTTTTAGCTATGTTCCATTCGAGTGTGACGCACTGAAAACGAACAATTCGTCCATGACACAGGCTATAAAATGTGGCCCGTGATTAGAGTTTTATGGCCGCCATGCCAATCACTGGTCTACAAGAAATAGCCCAAAGCTTTTTCTGACTTTCACTCCCGTCGTTCTAACCTACCTAACTTTTGTCTTTTTGAGCATGCCACAACAATTGTCACGCAATAGAGCTTTTTGCTGAACCGCAATCGGGTCGCAAACAGAAAAATGGTCCAAAAACAGAAGAAAAAGTACGAATCGTCATAAACGTGATAAGGCTCCTATTAGAATGTTTTATAGAGCAGGATGCTTGCACTTTTTGAGCATCACACGAAAACCAAAAATTCAGGCAAAGTAGGAAACAACATGACTCAAGTAAAATTCCAAGGAGAGTGATCTGTTGGCACCGTGACTTAGATGAACAAAACTTCACCTTGAAGTAGTTCAAAGTGGTAGCTTTGTTTCAGAATGGGTCAGTTTATGACGCCCCAGTTTGTATTCGGTTGTTTTTCCTAATACCGTTATCTCTGGAGCTTCAAAATTAACGTAAGCAGTCAGTGGCATTCAACGAAGCGAACCTAATAATCACAGTGAACGCAAAACGCATTCTATGATAGACCTATGTATATCAATTTTGTCCCCAACGTAAATAACAACAGAACGCATTCAGATGTTCAACGGTTGCCGAAGTTTTGACAACAACAGCAATCGGATTGAAAGTATTTTTTGAAAAAGGACAGATTACCTTATTTTTTAAACTTGAGTTATCGCACCCTGCGAACGACGGGTGTTCAACACTTAAACAATACGCCATTACAAAACAGCAGCTACGTTTTCATCAACAAGTTTATTTGTCTCGAGAGAAAGTTTGGTCTCTAAACTTTCAACTTTCTGGTGTCGATCATTTCGGGGATAAGAAATTATGAACGAGACACAAGGTCAGTGGCGTACGCAGAAACTTTTCATCGGGGGGGTTCATTCAGCGGCAGTCATTTGTATTTGGTGTGCGCTGTTTGTGACGTCACAAAATGACGTCATAGTCCTGTTTCCAAACCAACGTTTTGGCGAAGTTTGTTGACATAATATGC
>JGI24021J15306_10001857_pt1 | contig 21666 bp, 15 predicted proteins | sample Ectturendosymbi1_FD_15306 | JGI IMG/M metagenome (IMG submission 15306)
ATACAAACAGTTTTGTTGCAGCTGAAAATAATCCCATGCGATTCTGCATACGCCTGGCACACATCTAGTATTCTTTGCAACCAACGTACACTTGGACAGAAACAGAACACACATATCACATATATCATCAGCAAACATCAAGTGATTTAATAAGACTTCACAAATATAACACCCTGCTTTAATGTTGTTTAGTTCATTGGAAAAATCATCTAAATAAGCAGCAAACAAGTATGGACTCAGTACTCCCCTTGCCTAACCCCAACAGACACATGAAACGGTTCAGAAAAATGCTTGCCTCACTTTTTTTGCATCGTTTGTTCTTTGTACCAATGTTTCAGTAGGCGCACAAAACACACTGGCACCTTTCTTTGAATTATTTTTTAATAAAATCCTTCACTACAATCGGAACTAAACGTATGGTTTGCGCTTGCGGTAAGGTTTCAAACTAAGGTTCATCCCCTCTATATTATCAAAATGGGAGCAACACCTTTTCAAAGTTTTTCTTGTTGAAATGAATTTTTCTATGACTGCAAATAGTAAGTGTACCGTTGAACAAAGGATTTCTACGAAACCCACATTGCTTATCGGCTGGCGCTGATTTACTTTGCTTGCAGTTCAGGCCTACAAATCTGAGCTCTGAATTACCCACGCAAACACAATAACTGCACTATCTCGCTTCAAGAACGTCATTTTCCGATATCGATACGTCATACAGAAAAGTTAAATCAGTTCCGTTCGAAGTGAGCAACGTTACCTTTGCAGAGTTCTTCACTTCATATTTCAGTTCGCCAACGATTGTAAAATATATCGATATGTTAACTTACAACGGACACGTCTTGTTTCATATTACAAAATCTGCTCGTTTTATACCATTAAACTGATAACAGTGCAATGTCAATAAGCATGTGATTCCACTTGAGACTGAGAATGAGCAACTGGAGATTTTCTATTGAAAACGAACTGCTCGTTTCTCTGGAAAAGGGTTGCTTTTACTCCTATCAAAAGGTTCTGGTCTAAGATTTTTGACCTATGAACCATGACAGTGAACATTTTGCATAGATGAGTCATTTAGAAATGTTTGGCTTTACTCGAAATTTTGGCACTCTTTCAATTATTTGCTACAATATAAATACCAAAAAACAGAAACACCACGTTTAGTGAAGTGAATGACAGATCCGTTGCTTTTACAGTAACCAACCCTTTAATTTGTTTTGTAGAAAAAAGAGCATGATGTGGTAAATAAAGAAAATGGTGTTATAAAATTAACACAATTACTAGGAAGCGTGTGTGTATTGAGTGATTACAAAAGACAAATGTACACTTATGCATATTTGTTTTTCAGTAATCCAACACAAATAGAGGCCAGAACAGTGCTTGGTCACATTCCAGCTCAAAGCACCGGGGACACTTTTCAAAATTTCTCACCTGGTGTTGGTCTCGTTTGTCGTAACAGTCACCAACACCTGTACATTTGCAAAGATTACGAAGTGCGATATCTGTGCAACGTAAACGGTGAGCCTGGTTTAATTTCAGTTGTGCCCTATACATAAAAGCCAAAGAGAAGATCAAAATTCCTAGTGTAAGTTAAGTCGCGATTGATCTGTATAAATCAGTCTTGCTCTTTTGTGTAACAGCAGCAGTCTGTTTAGACTTACATCTTTTTCTTTAATTTTATGCAGACATCAATCCGTAAAAACTTCAGCAGCCATTCTTGCGGTAAGCTAAGATTTTTGATATCGGGGAGGATATCACGTGTTGTTCAGAAGTCTTATTTCAAAAAGTTTACTTGGCTCTTGTTGTCTTTAACCTTACTTTCCATCTATTAAATGTTATTGACTAAGGCTTTTCCTGTTAGTTTTCAGACCTGACGTGCTTCACATGTCTATGAACGTCTCACTACCTGGGAAACTTTCTTTAACCTCAAATAAGATTGTGTAATTGTGTTTTCAGCAAGTTTACGAAAGGCTCCTTTCCAAACCAAATGGCAATTATTAGCAAACTCTGAACACAACCTGACTGTTGTATACGTGATGACAGAGGATCTACCAGGGCTGTGGAGCCGGAACTCAAATTTCGGGCTCCGATTCCAGGTCAAGGCATCAAATTTTTTTGGCTCCGACTCCAGCTCCAACCTCTAAACGTTTTTGGCTCCGGCTCCAGAACGATTTGGCCCATGAAAAATAATAATCATTGTATTATGTGTACAATTCGCTTGCCCAACAAACTATATTTGCTGAACGGAAATCCAAATGTCAGGCTTCGGTTCCATCATCTAAAAATTTTTGGCTCTGGCTCCAGCCATCCCAAATTGCTTCGGTTCCGACGCCAGACTCCGGCTCCACAGCCCTGGGATCTACCACTGGTGAAAACAAGAGTCATTTTCAAACAGCGATTTTTGAGCAGGCCTTGTTTCGGGTAGGTTATAAAATGCAATTAGTAAAATGCTGAATTTCACTTGACGTTTTCATTTTTGTCTAACTGATGATTTCGGATTGCGATGGAGATGGCGCAGAATGGGCCAAAAACATCGACCATCCTGTCCTGCTGAAAAAAGAAAAATGATAGCGCAAAACAGAGCCTCTTCTTTGTAGGTGTAGTGATTGCGACGTGTCTGGTTTGACCAACGGTATAATATGAGCAGTTACTACCATGAAATCCACAAAATTAATCAATGCCATCGCGTATGGGTTGTCGCGCGAGTGGCCAAGGACCGTGTTCGGGTTTTAGGTACAGAGGCCCGTTCGAAAATTCTCGACGGTCACCCGCATTACCTACCCACAAGTGGAGGTCTCATTTTGCGCCCACTACGCATCTGGGCAGGCGATTGAAGATAGCGTAGAGTAGGTTAAGTTACTTCTACTCTAAGAGAGACTTGAACCAAGCGTAGAGAACAATCTTGCTGTAAGCTCGTGATCGAAAACTGGAACATCACTTCATTCGCTGGAAAAGATTGCGAACTGGTAGGGGAAGCCAAGCGGTATCTCCTGGATGTTGTTGGCATCTCATAAGCTCTGAGGCTGTAACACTGTTAAAATGACAATGTTTCGAAACTCTTCTACAGCGGCGTTTGGCCAGCAACATCTGTCCAGGCTGGGTGGGGATCAGGCCCGTAACCATGGGGGCTAAGCCCCCTGCAGAAAATTTTTCTCCCCCCTGGAAAAGTGTGTTGGACACATTTTAAAAGTATTGGACATAGTTTAAAAAATTTGGGCCCCTCTCGGAAAACTCTTCGCCCCTCCTGGTGTCGCAAGCTGGTTACGGGCTTGTTGGGGATACGTGAAGGCCAGCTAACAACCTGTGTTGATGAATAGATCCCACCAGGACGAAGGGTGAGAGAGTATGGTAAGGTGTTAAGGTTTAAGTTGTTAAATGGCTCCCAGCGCTTGATACAAGTATAAGTTGCGTGTCAAGTGCACAGTACCCGGAATTCGAGGAGGAAACTAGTGATGCCCTGCAAAGCGTTAAAGCTTACGAATCAACAAATCTTTCGGGAGACATCAATGCACACATTGGGGCGATGCTAATGCCTGGAAAGGTGTGATTAGTCAACATGGTACTGGAAGGCTCTTGCTGCAGCTGATCTGTAATAACGAACTGTGCATCATTAACACTTTTCTCCAACATAGAGATATGCACAAGTGCACCTGGTGCAGAGGTTCGTTGGTTGAATGATCACTGACTGATTCTCGCACAGTTTCGAATGGTTGTTTTAATCAGTATCGGACGGACGTATCTGAATGGGTGCAGAGCTGTCGACTGATCTACGCCCGGTGGTCTGCAACGTACGTCAGGAAAAATCAACCGGACCTAATCGAACGTGCAGTGCTACCAGGGCCTACCGAATAAAGTGGAAGGCCCTAGTGAACAAGAATGTAAGAAACACCCTTACGGACAGCATATGTTCCTTGTTCTGCGAACTTCCCGAACGCACAGCGGACCCAGAAAAGAAGTGGTAGCTGTTCAAAACAGCGGTAGCTTCATCTGCTGCTTGGGTACGGGCTACGGAGTGGCATTCGGGGGCAGTGCCCCCCAATTTTTTGTTCCCTCACAAATTTTGTTGTTCCCAGAAAAAATTGCTTTAAACATGTAATAAGAACAAAAAAGAACAAAAATCGTTTCTTCCTAAAATGTATTTTGCTCCACCAAACCTTAAAACCTGGACACGGGCCTGCTCGGCTATACGGACGGAAAAGACTCGGTGTGGCGAATAACGGCAGAAAAGTACCCCTTGATGAAACCAGAAGGTGAATGATGCTGTTCGTGCAAAGAATGTACTTCCAAGGTTGCATCAGAACAAAACCGAATGCTCCTTGCATTCACGTTACGCTTATAGGCGATGTCGTACAACTCTCTTGGTGAAATGCAGATTTGAAGATCAAATGGAATGAAGGAACGATATACCAACTTCTCACTAATACTCAGTTGACAGCCTTCGCTGGATCTCAGAAAAAAAGCTGTGCCAACCACATATACGCAACATTTGATCGGGATCACTTTCGATTTGGCAGTGTTGGGCAATCACGAAAATCTGTAGGTTTTGCATTAGCCAGTAACCCCCCTCTAACTTACATTGCCCCCCTCTAACTTTGCTTGATTTGCGAATACAAGCTTTGCGAGCACAGTTAGAGGCGACCGAAAGAATTATAAGATGGGTGGTCCGGGGTCCGATCGAGGCGTACTGCCTGTATACACCATGGTTGATTGATTGTTTATTACGTCATCAGTGATCATTCAACCTTGGAGTGACATTTTTGCATTAGTTGCAATAAGATGGAATCGTGACAGCCTACCAACATTCGTTGAGATTTTCCCGCATTATTTTCATGTTTTTGTTAGTACTACTAAGTTCCATGAAATACGTGGTTCCATAAGATACTACTAAGTTCCATAAGATACTACTAAGTTCTATAAGATACCTGGTTCTCGATAAAGCAAACTTGGGGTACTAAGTCTCTATTTGCGTAAACACGACTAGTAACAATTTTCAAGTAATGCCAGTTTTAAAAACCAAAAAACATTCGAAAGCCTTCTCGTGATGTTTCGCAAGACTTTGCACCCTTAGTCTCTGGGCGGGCGCCAAGCGGCCAAACACTAATAAGTAATATTTATTTGAAACTGTGCAACACTTACCCTTCACCGCTCACCCGGGCATCGCGAGAAGATTCATAAATTTGTCACAGAGATGTTTTTTACCAGGACAAGCTTCACTTATTGACAAAGTTGGCGAAATTTCGAAGATGGCGTTCTTTGTAACATAAAAGCAAAAATGCAGTAAAGTAATGGGGAGGTCCCTTGTATCTCGGACCACCTTGAAAATAATGGGTTGCACTCACCCCCGAAACACCTTGTTCTGCTGAACATAAGCACAGTGCCTTTATAAGATGGACGATTGTCTATTGACACATCGTGGAAATACAGCCTTTACTCTTGCGTTTCTCTGTCATTTTGTATCTTCTCCTAGACCATTTTTCTAAGATTTGGGATAATCAAATCTCAAAAAGCATCCATTAGTGCCTAATCACCAAACGCTTCATTAAATCGCTTCAGTACGATGAGATAAACCTATGAAAAAAGCGTAAAATTTATGAGAAAAAGGATGTTTTGGGATATCCACTTATATTGACTGCAAAAAGTATGCCTATATTATACACAAAATTGTGATTACTGGGAATAGAAAGGGCCTGAAAAACATGTAGTGAAGAATGACCACTCTAAATTAGCAATGCAAAATCTTCAACTTTTAGCACTTCGAAAGTGTTTTTTGAAAGAAAGGACCATTCACTACTTTGTCAATAACACCTTGTACCTGTTTTTTGCAGAAACAGGAACTGAAGATATGATGTATGATTTATCGCACGATGACGCACTTGCCCGCAACGAATTCAATTCAAATGTTTTTAGATTTTCAAGTTTACTTAACATTTCGATCAGTCTTAGTTAAAAGTGTCAACATTCCTTTTAAAGCTTCAAAGCATGTCAGCCACTAGATTGATTCCTTTTTGTTCCGCGTTCCATTGTAACGCTACATGCGTATCTCTTTTTGCTGCAGTCCGACATCCAGAAATGCTATTACTTTTGTACAACGCGATATCTTGTAAAAACATGCTTCTTCCCGAAATCACGTTGTTTGTGATGTGTGTTTTATATATCCTTCAAAAAGGTTATTTGATGAGATGCAGGTGAGGATTTGTACTCAACTTTATTAACAATGAGTTTCAGTGTTTTTGAAGTTGAAGAACAACCAGCTTTAAATGCAAGTTTCAGTCAGCAGTTTTGTTCCAGTCTGAAAATGTATTTGTCGACTCTCACAAACAAGTTAGCGGCCCGTTGCCGCTTGGATCGAGTCACTTGTTTGTTCCAGTCGAAAATTTTGTAGATATGAACTGTTTTAATAGGAAAGCGCTGATACAGTCCAGTGCAGGGGCAGATCCAGCAAGCGAAGTTGGGGACGCTTTCAGTAATATTTGGTAGTCAAGTCTCATGCTGTCGCGCGAAAGTTGTTTTCAAAATTGTACAAAATAATGGTGAATAAAGCTACTTTCGTACGTTTTAGGGCCAGTCGCCCCCCGGATCCGCCTCTGGCCCAGTTTAGTGTCAAACTTGAAAAATGTTGATTTCGTTACCCTTACAGTAACAGCTCCATCGTTAAACCGTTAAAAGCTTTGAATAAAATAACAATCTCAGAAAAGCCACTGCGATATTGTGCAGAGCAATGACGGTACGATTGCTTTTATCCAACCCTTCGTTGTAGTTAGAACGCATGAAGCCATGAATCCAATGTTCTTTATAGATAGACGTAGGGCAAAGATTTTGCAAATGCGTACCACAAGCCAACGAAAAACCGTGAGTTGTTTTGAAATTTTTAGCACTGAAACGTGTTGCAAAAATTGAAAAAAATGTTGTTCTGCAAAGGTAGCTGTCGAAATTTGTGAACGCGCTCTTCAACAATTTGTGATGGATGTTTGTAGTAAATAGAAGGAAATAGGTTATTACCACATTTGAAAATAAAGGTTATGTGACTGCTTTAGTTTTCCTCCACTTAACACTTAATGAGGCCTGCATAATAAGACTATCCACCGTACAATACCCCAATTTCGGAAACTCGTGAGGAGCAAGCAATGTGTCAATTCGTGCTGTTGTGTAAGATAAACCATGACGTCACTAAGAGCATTGCAGAAATTTATTTCGTTGCAGTTGTCTTTTAGCAATAATTCGGATTATTGTAAAGAATGTGTCATTTTTCACCCATTCTGTGCTGTAATTTTTCGCCTCACCAATATTACTCGAAAGGTTACCGTTCTTCTTAAAATTTAATGCCTGCAATAATCAAATTGTGTGCATGCTTTCCTGAAATTTGCAATGATAACATTAGCTACGCCACAGATCAATCGCTTTGCGCTGGAAGGAAAGCAAAGCATACCGCAAAGTGATTTCGATAGATCAATGTAAGTTGACAAACAGTAGTTTTGCAAATCTTTTGTATTTGCAACCACAGGCGTAGCCCCGGTGGCCAAAGGAGCCATGCCCCCCAAAAAAATTGTAGCATATGTTGTTTTGTGCTTCGATACGCGGTGTCCCAAACCAAATACTGTTGCTCTCTTGCATTCAAAATATTTGGCCCCTCCCGAAATTTCGGCTGTCTGTAATACACTTTGCAACTGGTTTAAACAAACCTGCCCTGGTTTGTTGTACTGACTGCTGCTGCTGAGTTTCGCTGGCCACGAAAGGCAAGCAGCCTCTAAAATGACACTGCGACTTGACTTATTCTGGATGTTCTTTGTACAAAGCGACACTCCTCCAGTTTTTAGGAATTGGTGAAACGCAGCTGCAAATTTGCATACAAAAACGCATTTGCATTTTTTCTGGGAACAGCTTTCTCCCTCTGGTCTTCAAAAATCCGGATGAGAAGCCCGAGGTATAATCTGCTTAAAGACAAGCCGACTGAGATTTTAAAATTGTTCACAGTAGGCAATGGACAAAAGCATGTGGCGTGAAAACAAGGTAGTCAAAATTTTACTTAATTCATTATGAAAATAGGATGTCAAATACAAACGAAACCGTTTAACAAATCCAACAATAAGCTCTGGGTTTGCTGTAAGCTTTCGAGGAATCAGCCGACTGGGCTCTGTTTTCTACTTTATCCGATAATTCAGACTTGCACGTATCTGTATTCAAGTACATAAATTTATCCGTCTGTCAAATCCAATTTGCCTTGGGACGGAATTTTTTCCATTTAAAATGCATTGCAAAGTCACCGGTCAGCACATCCAGGCTCCGCATCATAAATCTTTTTCAAGTCTATGCGTGCTGCATTTGTGAACGAACAATAACGGACTGTTCGCGAACGGATCACCATTCTGCGTTGCTTGATCTCACTTCCTCAGTCATTTGTCTCGAGATCTTCTACGTTGTTCTGTCGGAAATTCATTCGTTGCGTACGAGTTGAGCTCTGGTGTACATTGCACAATGATTTAGAAATTTAAACAAGGTAAGACAACAGCTGGAAAGCTTGAGTTGACAAATTATTCAATTAGTGATGGCATTCTTACCACCCGGGTTCGTTGTTTAGCCGCTAGTCTAGATGCTTATCAAATTTTATACGAGATTGGCCGGGACGAACGTGGATTTATTAAAACAACGCCCACTGTACCTGTTTTCAAATACCTCGACGACAGGACTTGTTACCGTTGTGGGTTAAGAGAAGTTGCACCAAAATATTTTATGAATTTTTCGAGCTCCTCTCTTGCACAGAATCCCTGTTCTTTTCTTTTAGAGAAAGATATTTTCTTTGAAAATATCAGTGAAATACTTGCTTGTACAAATTTTTCAAAAAATGGTTTTCAAAATCCTCTGTCTGTGCATGAGCATTACCATTTGTTTATAATACGTTTCAGAACGCCATTTGCTTAAGAATCACTGATTAAGTTTTATATTCAAAAACGTATTATTTCCAAATATCTACACAGAACCCTCTGCAACGCCATTGCCAGGCAAATAAGTACAGTAACAACTGTCCGATATACGTCGTAAACCTCCATGCTTCTGCATCAGACGAACCCTAAAGAAAGGTCTGATCGACTTTAAGTAAGACAAAGCAATTGCAGTGAACAAAGTGGAGAAGCGGAACACGTCCAAGAAGCAAGATAAAATCCAGTGATTTGAACAAAATCATGACGGTTGTTGCGAAAACAACTGTTTTATTTGACAACAAAACTCCGCTGATGAAGCGAAAAACATTGAACAACAAAACATACGTTTGGTGCCCCTCATGTAGAATGCCAGTAATCAGTAATAACCCTTAACTTTGGGAAGGCAAACAGCAAGAGAAGAAAATTTTGCGAAACCGACTTTAACGTCGAATAGATGAAGTTGATGGGTCGACTTCAAATGGTGAGAAATTTTCCTATATCAGAAGTATTTCTAATATCATTGCCCAAGCGTTTGCAACCATCAACAAGAAGCAAAAATTTCTGGTCCATCGAAGTTCGTAGTAATCCGCTGATGCTACTATGTGAACTTGAGTGCGGTTTTCCTTTAACGTTTGGGACAACCGCCTGAAATATTTGCACTGCTTGTACAAACCAATCCATCAACGGTTTTTGTTTTTGTGTTTTCACTTGCGCTTTATGCGCTGAACTACTTGAAGACCGAAACAGTTGCCTTTGAAACGTCCAGTATGTTGCGGCACTAGCCTTTTATCGCGAGCTTATTGGTCCAACGCTCATAAGGTTTTCAACGCGTACCTGACAACTTCTTCCTGTTCTGACATCTCACAAGTTCCCCGCATCAAGTCTGAAATCTCGTATTCCCTAGGCTACAGGAATTAGATATGAAAAACAGGAAGGTGATCAGCGCATACACTTGCCTGTTGCCACAAATCAGACAAGGTTGAAATTGATCGGTCGTCGAATACGGTTTCTGAAACATACCAGAAATATACTAAGAATTTTACCAGCGCGGGTAAACCGAACAAAAGTGACTACACTATCAGTAAGCCAAGCGTACAACAATCAATTAGCCAAGCGCACCATTGCAATCATATGCAGTAAACCAAAAACGCAGCAACTGCAATCCTGATTACACAGTCAACACAAATTGGCGAACTGCTATGGCGCACTAGTCCGTCAAGAGCAAACAACCAAGTGACTTAGTTATGTCCCAAGACGATGTGATTTCCACAGCTCAGATTTTTGGTCTTTGTGTTATCAGGCATACTCGCTGTTTCGAATGGCAGAAATTGGGCATTCAACTTAGCGCCGAAAATGTCACTGAACTTTTCATAGACAGAACAACAAGTTTATAGCGCGTTTGCACGAAATAAAGCAGGCCACACATCGTGCTGTTTCAGAAAACGTATAGCAGTATTTCCCAACCTTTTTTGGACCAAGCCTCATGCAATAATCTCCAAAGTCGTGATGTCCTCCGGAAAATATAAACTGTATTATTTAAAAAGTGAACTCCTATTTACACAGAGGAAGCCTATTTCCGCCATTAAACCTCATTATAAATTGCCTTATAAACCTCTTTCTCAACCGTGACGTGGAGCTTGAGCCTCGTGTTGGAATCACTGATGAGTCATTTGCTGTTAGATGCAGTTATCATCCAAACTGCATGAATGAGTGCAAGGGAGTAGAAAAAGCTTTGACCCCGAAAAAAGCGCATATATTAAAATCCATACAATTTCCTTTAACTCATTTGGTTTTTATGATGTTGTTACATACGAAACCTTAAGACTTCCAGTTTTAACAATTAAAACTTTAAAGTCTTGTTTTTTTCGATTACCTAGCCCAGAGGTACCCAACCTTGGGTACATGTACCCCTAGGGGTATATTTGCCTGTCTGAAAGAGTACATTTGAGGTTAGCAATAGAAAGGAAAATATATTCATATATTACTTATTTCCAAATAGTCTAAATAATAAAAGTTCTATTAAAAATTCAGAGGATTTTTGTAATTTTACTCAACCTTTTTGTTATAAGAAATTTTAGGGGTACATGCTCATCTGTCGAAATACTAAAGGGGTACATGGTCAGAAAAAGTTTGGGAACCCCTGACCTAGCCGGTAAGGCGTGCTTGTATCTTCTCAATGAGGTTCTAAAAGTTTATAAAGATAAAGTGACACAAAATCGCGAAACAAATAGTTCTAATGTTTTAAAGCTACCAGTTCAGGGACATTGTAGTGAAGGTAACAATGCTGTGCTCCGAAAAAGTAAAATTTTTAGTTGTCAAGACATACGAATCACTTCCTTTGTTGACAAAGCTTATTTTTCAAGAGTTAAGGTTCCAATTAAAATTCTTCGATCGAAATCTACCCTGGAGAGATATCGTGTTTTATAATCCTAAGCTCGAAATAACCGGCTGCGTGATACAGTTGGCTGAGCACGCGCTACCAAAGCTAGTAGGCTTGGTTCGATTCCCGTTCTGGTCATGTCGAAGACTTGAAAAACGGTACTTGCGGCCGTCCAACCTCGCGTTCGGCGATGATGGGAGGGTGCAAGGAAACGGTTCACGCGCGATGCTGCCATTGACTCCCCACCTCTGCAGCATTCACTGCGAAAGCAGCCGCGTGGCCCACACCGCAAACAAGCGGTGAATGCGCGGCAGACCACGTGTGATTTTCCGAAAGGAGTGCAAAACTGGGTATAAACGAAATTGAACCGAAATTAAAAAAGACTTTACTTTGTCCACTACTACATGTTGTAAATCGATTTATTTTGCCTACCAACGCGACAACGAATTACTTCCTTTCGGTAGCTTTTATATTTCGAGCTTAAAATTTGTGATGAAATCTTTTCACGTTTACCTGGCGCGGTATCTCGTTTGATGAAAATCAATCAAGCAATGCGAAAAGCACATTTCAAATGCATTTGAGTAGTGAACCTGGATACGTGTTAAGTTAGAGATTATAATAGTGTAATTGCCGCAGGAGAGATCACAAACTGGCACGAATTGCAGGCTGGCCATGATACCGCGCCAGCGGTAAGTCGACAAATTGACACTTTCATCAGCATTTAATCGTATAAAAGCTAGAGAGGGCTCTGTTCTTGTCAGTCAGATCGCTTCTGCTCAGTGAAAGGTACAGATCAACCGTAGACAGATATCTCAATCGGATTTGCAACTAGCAAAGTTTTTTTGGGGATGTTGTTGTTATGTCATAATCGGGACTACATTTGATTTCGTTTTGTCATGGAAAAGCTATACGAAGATGCTAACAAAGCCTACTTGTATTAATTTCTTTGATCAAGACTAATTTTATTGCTTTCCATGCAGTAACTGTATATTTTTTCTTCATTAGGTTATTATTGATACTGGCCAAAAATGCGAATACTTATTTGAGAATTTCAGAACGTTTAACGTATAATTTATGTTATGGATACTGTTTTGTGAAGCCTTTTTTCTGTAGTTACGAAGCGAAGATTGATTTGACTTGTAATTGTTCCGTTTTCAACAAATCGCAGCTTCCGCCATTTACAAGTAGCTAGAGATCAATTTTTACAGCGAGCAGGAACGAGCCCGTACAAAAGCTTTCTGACTAAATGTTGTTTTGTGTCTCAAGCCATGTCGGATCTGACTCTTAGCGCAGATTGACGAGATGCCACTAACTTGCAAAAACAAAGTCAAAATATAAAACTACATGAATTTGTTCGAACTGTTGAAATGTCTTACTTTCCTTAAACTTTTGCAATGACTTGTTTCAACATTTAACTGCAAAAAATCTTCCGTACGTACTTGTTTTTAATGAGCCAGCGTTCAGGTTTATCAAACGTTCTTGCCCCTGTGCAGTTCCGATAAAATTTTATTTGAATTTTTAGGTTTGTTATGTTTTGCGCAAAACAATGAGACCCAGGATATCGTTTGTGGTATTTGTCAAGTTTCTTCTTATATGTTCACGTGCCAACGGTAAGAGTACGTTATAGCTGTTAAGAATTATTCTTGCCGATAATTATTACGACTGAGATCAAAAGCGTGTAAACCTTACCCTAAGCTGGTAAATTCCACGCTGGTAAAGTGTCAGAGTCAGCGCACGTTTGTCCAAACAAATTGATGTATTTTTAGCACTCTAAGAGTTCAAGTTTTAACTTTTCTCTATATTGCAATGACTTGCCCCAAAGAGCTTTATGTAACTTCTAATGTGCGACTGATCGTCAGGTGTGTAATTGTGTTTGTGAGGGCAGGTGTTTGGAAGATATAGTGTTTATGGAAACTAGGACGTTTTATTCGCTAAAACTGGTTCATTTTGAAAAGACTGTCGTGGTTTGAATTTTACACTGCATGTTTAATTTACATTAAAAAATTACTACCGTTTGCCTAAAACAGGCCAAGGCGGATTCTCTGTTGTCCATTTACTTGACCCATTGAACGGATTTGATCGGTTCAACTTCAACTTTCAAAGCAAACCTCTTCTGCAACCTTTATTATTTCCCGCTCCGACCAGAGGATTTGCTTCTGTTTCGGCTGCTGGATCAACAGCCCCCGCCGTTGCTATCTCTCCTTCGACAGACCCTTTCCAGGTCTCAAACATTCCCGATAACATTGGCCCATGTCAAAAGAAGCCAAATTGTCGACATATTTCAGCAGAGAGGTAAGTGTAATGAACTTCGCTTTTGAGTTCACTTAATGTAGTTGTTCGATAATCAGCAACTTTATTATGAAGCAGCTGAACCGCAATCTACCCTTACTTGAACCACATTTTTCCAACACTTATGTTTGCACGGATCAGTGTGAAAAATAGGAATTAAAAATTTCTGCGTAACAGCGTTTAGATTTTCAGTGAAACACTTTGCATTTAGCGCTATTTTTGCCGCACTGCAGCTCAAAATGTGGCAAGCAATATTGAATCTAGACACTAAAGGTACTTTATTCCCAGAATTGCTTTGTCAATTGGATTTCGTCAATTTTTTTTGTTTTCAATTCTATCTACGATAATGGTAATTCTTTAGTTTCTCAAATGAAGACCTCCTATTTCTTGTGAGCAATAGCTAGTGCTTTGCAGTTATCAGATTTTTTTCTTGGTAATGCGCGACGTTCACAAGTCGTTTGCAACCTTGATGAACCCCACTCGGGCAACTGTTGTCTTCAGAGCTGTTGAGCGTGTGGCGTGCTGCGTAACAAACGAACAACTAGGTATGCGTTGCTTACTTCAATATATAAACTGTTGGAAACAGATGCTTATTTTAAAGCTGAGACCAAAAAATTTAAATAAATGGTGATAGAATCATGGTGCCAGACGTTTAACTCAAGTTTACAGCTCAGAAGACGCAATGGTTGCGGTTTCACAAGTTCTAGATAGTGTATGCAAACTTAGTGCTTTGTTTTAGTTCTAATATCATGGTGAGATGCACAGAGTTTCCAGATGCAACCGTCAGAGTATCAGTTTTGCATACATGATGCCGCTGATGATACCCAAAAATTGATAAATCCTCAATTGCTTTCAGCAAAAAATTCTCCTAGATTCAACTTACATTACTTTGCTGGGTGCCAACAATGACGTTTTCGGTTTTTCCACTGATGTGCCATTGTGTTGGAATCACCAGTGACATGAAACTGAGCAAGAGTTTAACAAAGTGTTTAAGTTTTGTGAATACAGTCATTTGCTGAAAGCACTGAATAAGCTTCGCTAATTAGTACCATCAAATGAAACCTCTCTGCCAGAAGTTTAAACGTGTTGATAAAAAATTGACCTATTGTCTGGCACGTTCGACTCAAAGTAAATTTCTGAGTTGTCAATGGCTAGTTGGGAACAATTTTCTCTCCTTTAGTAGTTTCTGGCGTCCGGACGTGAGTTAAATAAGTGTCATAGATATCAGTTGCCCTGAGCGACAGCGTAAGGCATATTTTCACAAGGGGAGCGATTCTTACGCGCAATAGGTTGACAGGTAACGAACTGATGAAAACGATTTTTCTTGATTGTTAAAAAGAAATACGTTTGTGGCAACCTGTGAAAACAAGTGCATCAACTTTTGTCTAACTAAAGCTAAAACCAGACAAAGATTTTCATAGTGGTTTTTGACTAAATGCATGCTACAGTCGGAACCAGGAAAATTTTTACGGTATGTCAAATGCTTATTGCTATAACTAGATAAAATTCNAGTTTCCAATACAATGTAAATGACAATTACTTCAGCCGTTATGGTGCTTNATTACACGTTAGTGAGCACACCAAACCATAAATCCAGCACACCAAACACTGATTTGTGAGGTTTCATAGGATTTCAGGACGAATATATGGAGGAAATTTGCACAACTTTATCTGCGTTTTGAAATACTTATGTTGCAAAAGACAAAAGCTTCGAACATTAAGTCAACCTTTACTTTTCTTGAAAATCATCCTATCGATTCACTGCAGTGGGCATTTTCAACAACTTCCCGGGACTTAAATCGATAGTTTTTCAAGAAAATCTCGATCATCATACCATTCAGCAGAGAAGTTTTTTCGCTGGAACAAATGTTACGACTGACGTTTACGTATCAACAAATAACCGTTTGACTTTGATCTAATCCCAGAAATTATTTTGAAACTTAAACGTTTTTCACATTATCAAATTAACAGGTAGTCAAACAGCCAGGGGCAACCAGACAAGTTTTTCTTTGAATTGCCTCGGGCAGTCGTTAACCATTACTTTGCGGTCCTGTTTAGCAAACGATTGTTAACAAATGGAGCCTCAAATCAAAGTTCAAAAAATTGAGCGAAAAATGTATGAAAGCAGGTGCGCAGTCAAAGTGCCTTTACCGAAGCAAAAAGCGAATAGGGCTACATAACACGCCAATCTGTTGCTTCAGATTCACACTTTGTGTTTGCTGTCGTTGTTCATCTTCCTCCATATGTATAGTCTTGGTGAAAACGATTGGTTCTTTTCATCGACCCTGAAAAAAGGAAAAGCCCGATAACAGAATCAAAAACTGATTCGCTGATTTCAAAATTTGAATGATTGAAACGCTAAAGATCAGTTGAATATTGCTACTGCTTTTACAAGGTATTAGGTTTCAAGCGATGAAAAAAATTTTGAATGATAATCCTAAGAATAGCGTTTGCAGACTGAATAGCATCAGCGATGATTTCAAGCACACGTTCCCAATCACTTTTTGTAGAGTTACGCGTTTCCTAAATATTGTGCATATACAAAAGTGGCGATGTTTCCTTTCACAAAAATATATCGTAAACCTGATTGAAAGGGTTTCAAAACTTTCATGTTTAATTACTCCAATTTCTGTGCATTTCACGGAGAAGTGTCCAATATAGCATCTAAACATTCTAAAGCCAGCATCCATATAAGAAGTGCTTCATTTTTTTTTAATTCAAACGCTTGTTTGCGCAATACAAACTAATTTAAAGAAGGCACGAAAATAATCTTCTCTTATTTCAACATTCTTGCAGACTCGTCCGAATAAGGTGTGCAGTAATCTAAAAAATCATTTCAAATTCAACGCCTCAACCAAAGTTGATAGAAAAAGTTAGCGTCAGAGCGCGCATCACAACACTGTCTCAACTCGAGTACGTATTAGGCCTTCATCCGTGTTATAATCAATGCCACCGGCAAACTGTGTTATTAATTTACTGTATGTCACGTGCAGACTAAAGCTGTGCCATGGCGATAGATGAAGTGTGGGTAGATGTCTTAATAAAATGTTTTTGCTTTTGACCTACCAGTTCCGAAGATTAATTATTTTTGAATAAAATAATATCTAGCAGACGTTCTAAGAAACTGCTTGGACTCGGCCCCCATTAGAAAATAAAAGAAGAACTTGTGTTTCAAACAAGCTAAAATTTGTTCCTAAAATTTAATATTTGTCCACGGATTATAAGGGTCCATTAAAACAAATCTTTGGTTTTCTTTACACTATAGTCAGAAACTCCTACTAGCAAATGTTTTATTAACTGAGACGGTTTTCAATGAATGAGCGCAGTGTTTGAATTTCTTTAAGTTGTATGTTTCAGTTTTTTGTTTCATCATTTGTGTCTCAAGCTCTCTGCCATTTATTTATTCCTACAATCGATGAGGTAAACAAAGCTAAGCATAAAATTTTGTTCCTGAACCTGACCATTAGCGTTACCTATGCTTTTAATATGAACCTGCATTTTGTGACTATAAAACCTCAAGAAATTTGCATTTCATTCTATCGCTTTAAATCTACCTGTTTAGACAACAAAGTGACCTTAATCTTAGCGTAAAATTATGCATAACTTGTCAAACATACCACAAACGGTACCTTTTGATTATTTCTGCATTTTAGGTAACGATATTTTTAACCAAACTTGGTACAGTGTGTAACAGTCCAAAATATCCCCAAGCAACATAACTTGCTCTTGTTCGTCACTTTCCCAGCTTTTTTACAGACATTATCGGCCTGACGGAACTTGCAACAACCCCCTTGATGGCTTGCGTGGGTCCGTCGATCATCCGCTCAAGAGGCTCCTCCCCGCTGCATACGCAGATGGAAGAGGTAAACATGGTTCCCGCTATACCCGTGCAAGGTCAAAGCTCCTCCGGAAATATACCATTTTAAGTGATTTCCTCATTTTCAAAGCAGCTAATCCATGTATGAACGCGTTGCGAGGAGCAATATATTATGCCTTGAGCAATTCGCGCCCGGAAAAAGTTTAAATAAACTTGGAAATATTTCATGGTTTCAGCCATTTCTAGCATTGCCAACGTAAAACGTAAACATTTTCGTGAGAAACAGAAGATGAATGAATAAAATTTTAACGAATGACTTTTACAGCTCAACTGTTCTTTTTGCATTTTCCTTAAGCCGCGTTTAGGTTTCTCAAACGTTGCCTGTATCCTGACGTTCGAAAAGGTACAAAAAACGTTCCATTCACTCAGGTCAACCTCGAAGAGGAAACGATGGCCAACCACTTCCGTCAGCTCGTGTTGTATCTAACAATATGCAAGATCTTGTCATAAAAAGGTCCAGACGTTGGTCACAAATGCTGCCTTTTTGGGGTCAATATATAGATCACGATATAACAAGTGCACCCAGCACAGCACGTAAGTTTTATTTGATAAAATGGTATAATGACTCACAGAGGTATGTTCATCGAAAGGAATCCTTTCCAAACCAAGGATCAGACACTAAGATCTTATCGGAGCATACATTTTGCCTACTTGTTGTGGATCATCAGCTCTAGGACTAACAAACACTTCTGTTTTGGGTACGATTAGGAATAAGTAATGAAGCTTTTGTACGTATGCCTTTTACCTGAAAACATCCATGCCGTTCTGATGAACATCTTTGTGGACGTTTTACTCGTAGATCCAGCAATTGTCTAAACTGCAAGTTTTCATCCCATCGCGTGACTTAAGCAGTGGAACGGTGTGGAAATCGCTTTGCTTCACATAAATGTCTTCTTTTTCATCCCCTACAGGCCCCAACATTCGCGTCAACTGTTCGTGCGGCAGTGTGGACCCAGCATGTGTCAACATTCCTATAGGCACTGATGACATTCAATTTCGACAAGAAGGAAAGGCCTGTTTGCCTGTGGTGCGCACAGCCCCGGTGCCCGACGCAAACTGTAAGTTTTCCGGTTTCTTTCTTGGTGAAATGCCCTTTTTATTTATTGCCTCGATTCCAGGAAGGGAAAATATTTAAATTATGTTGTTGATTTTAAGGAAGTTCGTGTTTGTTGCTGTGGAAAAATATAAAAAAATATTTTCCCAACAGTTCTGTTGCGCTTTTTTCTTTTCGATACAAACACTAGAAAACCTTGCCTTGGGCCAAGTCAAAACAATCAAATGTGCTTTGTACGATAAATTTCAATTTTGAGGCAGGCGATTCCAGTGTTCGACAACAAAAAAACTCGGTCACAAGCTATCTCGACGCAGGAACTGTGTACGCGGGCAGCCAGCATCACATGGACGACTTACTTAATAATAATTCAGGTAACCGTAGCTTGCAACGAAATGTCAGCAATTAAATGTGTTTTTTGAGAACTTCTGAAGTTTTTTCTTCTTGTCAAGAAAGCGGTAGAAAAAGTTAAAAAATATATTTGTTTACTAAAAGAAATGGATATTTTTTTCGGGTTTTGCTATCTGCTTTCTTTTAAAACCTAAATTTTTGGTGTACAAGCAATACCATTGTTTTCAGTTAAACACCTTGAGGCGATTTCTTCAAAACAGGTTAATGAGTACAAAGTTCTTTTGATTTTTTCTGGGACCAAGACAGTCTTGCAATTTTTGATAAAGACAGCCTGGCGGAACATGGCGACGACAGACTTACGAATTTGTTCTTTATAAAGCTGTTTACCTCTGAACAATCTTTCCTAAATCCAACGCACTGCGGTTTTGACCAAGTATAGGCAAGTTTATCAATTTTTTTCACATTTGCAACAAGTTTCGGTTGATGCTATCATTAGCTATAGATTTGTCAAAGATATGAACAGCGGTTGAGGTGGTGATTTTTGAGTAATTAATTAAATTATGATTTTGCAGCAGAAAGTGAATTTGCATTAAAAAATTCATCACAAGTCGACGGTATTCAGCTAATATTTTTGTCTACTTACAGGTTGCTACGCAACAAAATTGCGTTAAGTCTCCGTGAGCTCGTTTCTCAGTGTTCGTGAAAACAAACAATCACAATAATGACATTTTGTTGATTAGCTTATGAACAACAGAGAACGCCGACTAGTTACAACTGAGCTGCGTAGGCTACAGCTTTTTATACACTAAGCCTTTATAGAGTTTTAGGGTTTATTTGGCAAAATTCAAGAGAAATGAAAAGTTTCTCCAAGAACCTTGTTTCAAGTATCATTACAACCACCAAAGCAGCAATGAAGAAATTTGTCGCAAAAGGAGTAGGCGGTTAAACAGTACAAGTGAACTGAGTGCAAGCGCAACACAGGCATCTAGAAAACGTTTGTAAACTCTTGGATTGTGATTATAGATTTTTATGCAGCAATGCAGTCTGGAAGTTCTGTAACTTAGTCCTTCAAGATATACTTGGTAGAAGGTTTAGCGGAATAATCAACATACTTTCTCTGGCCGATGTTCGTCAATTTGTTTTACCAGATTTGTGACGGACTTTTTCAGTATTTGTCAACGCTGTTTTCGTCTTTTTTGATAAAAAAAGAGGTCCTGCAAAAGTTTGACCAGGTTATATTTTCCAGTATATTAGAACAATTCACATTAAACTTTCTAACAGGAAGGAAGCATTACAATGTGCCAATATGTCATATTGTTATGCAAGTGAGAAAGAGTTTTCGTTGTCTTCTTTCGGCAAGAAGCTATCGTTTTAAGATATTAATTATTTTCCAGAAAATAGTCGCGTTTCAACAGCTCATCCGTGATGTCGTTGCCAAGACAGATTTTTTGAACGATTGGAATATTGCGTTGGATAAAAGAATGTGGAGCTGGAGACGTAAGTATTCTAGGAAACGTGATGACTGAAACCCATATTTAACTTTTCTAGCCATTGGTGAAATGAAGATAGCCAACCTGTTCCGCCACGGTATGCAGTCTAACCCGAATCAGCCCATCCTTCCACTTGGTTCACAAGTTGAACCAGACTTCGCCAGATTTATGGCTTTTCCGCGTGCGGTCCACAAACCAAGAAGTCTACCTTGCTTTGTTGCAGGTGAATTGCTCTTTTATACAAAAAAGTCTCTATTTGTTGATAGAGTTCCTTAATATGTATGCTTTTTCTGTTGGTTAGAAATGTAACCTTTAGGTTGTTTTTCAGCACACGACTATAACTTTCTTTAGTGTACATACAGGGTGGTCCAAAAAGATGTTTCCATTTTTTGACGAAGTACCATTTTGTATTGAAAAGAATACTTTGCAATTTTTTTTCTTAGGCCTGTCTCACAGGCATCTACGTTTTATGTGTTGTCACTTTTCTCATCGTACATCACCAATTTGCGAGGACAGCTCAATAGTAATGTGCTCGATCCAGGTCCTTCGCGCTGAATCACGGTGGCTACTCGCACATTAAATTTTTAACGACCCTATTCAATATCTCGTGAGGAGTTCTCCTGATCTCCGTTCAAATATTATTCTTAAGCGCATCAATAGTCAGGCATTGTCAGCATAGACCCTGTGTTTGAAGTATTCCCACAGAAAATATAAAAGGGGTTGGTCTGGAGAATGTGCAGGGAGATGAGCCTGTCTCCAGGGAACGATGGAAGTATTCGAGTGAATCAATGGAGCAATGCGGTGTTGTTCCATCCTGCTCATCCTAAGTCACAGTATCCATGTTCACTCCTCGCTTCCGCCTCAGTGCCGGGGTGAATTTTCTTCTCTTTATTTCAGTGTATCGCTCTGTATTCACATTTACCGGACGTCCATCAGCATCCACAAACTAGCATGGCCCGATAATGCCATTACGACGCAACTCGCACCAAAAAGTCACTTTCTCCACAGTAACTGGGCGATACCGATGCTCATGGGGCTAAGCGTGAGCCCAAAAGCGCATATTCAGTTTGTTCACGTGACGACTAAGGTGGAAATTTGCCTTGTCGGTGAAAAAATATAAGAGTAAGATGTCAGGATGGTCTTCGATTCGTTGACTGATGCCTGTCCAAAGGCAAATCTCTCAGCCTTATTTGCATCGGTCTGAAGTTGTAATAGTTGTACAGGGTGTCCATAAAGTCCTGCACACATTTCAAAATGTAATTGCGAAGTAACTAACGTAGATAAAATCATACAGTTTTTTGCAAAGTGAAGTTTGTTTA
>JGI24021J15306_10001858_pt1 | contig 21666 bp, 14 predicted proteins | sample Ectturendosymbi1_FD_15306 | JGI IMG/M metagenome (IMG submission 15306)
ACACTGCAATGTCCGAGCACTCAGTCACAAAGTAAAATGCGGTTGTAGTGTTCAAAGAATAAGGAAGAATATAAACAATCTGACTGCATCAAAGCAGACAGCCATTACGTTGTTAGACCTTCTGCATCTTTCGAGAAACAAGTGCATATTTTTTCTTAATAAAGCCTCAAATGCAGGAATGTTATATTGATTTTCATCTATGGTTTGTTACCACTAGTTTTATTGGGTCTTTCAAACGTTTGAATTCTGTCTCATTTCAACAGAATAACGATTTGTAACCTATCGGTTTGATTTCTAATATATGCTGCGCATTCTTCACTTCAGCTGTAAACGTAGAAAGTTGAAACTTTTAGTTTTCAGGTCAAAAAATTGCTTGCCCTAGTCATGACTACTGACACTCGCTCTCCAGGGCAGGTTGTATAGATCTCTGCATCCAAAATTATAGGCCACACGCAATCTTTGCATGTATGACTTTCTGAAATTCACCATAATTGTGATGCATACATGGACGTACAAAAGGAACGAAAAAGTACATTTTTAACTGCATTTGAACATCTGGAGAAGAGGCTCGCAGCTTGTTTACTGCAGAATATTTTTATCGCAGTTGTCTCTGAATCTCTTTGTCATCTGAGAGCTCAGTACCCAGTGCAGGTCCCAGATATTTGTATTGGTTAACAGATTTATATTTTACCACCCATGTGTCAGTAATGTGATTTTTGCACTCTTAGCCTTGAACGTCATACAAACAGTTTTGCTGCAGTTGAAAATATTACCATGTGATTCTGTATAAGCCTGACACACAGATAAAAGTTCTCTTCGCAACATTTCCGAAAATGAGAACTTTTCAGTTTTAATCAAGATACAGACCGAACGATCAGGACAGAGTAAAAATTAGCATTCTCATACAAACACCCGTTTCCGTACTCAACTAGTGTAGTCATGGCTTTAGTGTGACAGATGTATAGGCTACTACAGTAGCAAACCTGCCTAATTTTCGTCTTGTTTTAGAAAATTCGTTCTAGCCCTATTCTTCTAGCATGTGCTTGGATTTCTATTACAAATGAAGATCCCAAACTTGAAGATAGCCTAGCGGTATGTCAAGGGTGAGGGGACCTTTGAATGCTACCATTTCGGGCTAAACGGATCAGGTGTCTTGTGGCTTTGCCGCATAACGGATCAGGTGTGTTTGGGGCAAAACAGTTTTTTCTGGCATCTATGAGTTGTGTGAAAGTTTTTAGAAGCACCTTTAAGGCTATGAGCTTTCAGGACTTGCACTGGTTGCAGAAGTTAGGGTCTTGTAAAGCGTCATTTGGATCCAAAGTGGTCTAGTAGGTAGGTGCGTTCAGCACTTGACTAGCACTCATACGACACTTTACTAACCCCTTTTCCCAAGCCGTGGTACTGGGATCAATCCAGAAAGAACTGAAACGTGAAACAGTCAACCTAAATTTAGTCAAAAGCTATCAGGTTTCGAAGCGAAAATGCAGCTGAACAACGCTTTTATAAAAAATGTACTACGTTAAGGAAATAATTAACGAAAAAGACAAAGAAAAATTCTAATAAGATTTCTTAAAAATGATTAGAATATAAAATTTCATCTTTATTCTTTGAAACTTTCTACAAACTTTCAAATTTCTACAAATACAAACTTTCTACTATGCAATGTTTTGAAAATTTCGGGGGAGCAAATGCCCCAAATGCCCGTAGGTCAAAAAGTGGCTATATTTGTTGGTCGAACAATGCGTTTTTTCAGGGAATAACCAGTTTGAAAGCGGTTTATATCATTAATTCAGAAAACGTTTGAAACGGTCCCAAGCAGAGGGCCTCATTTTTCACAAACTACACATATCTCGTATATCTACAAAATGCAAGGTATAAAAGCATGCTGCACACTAGCGTTTGCCACTGTTTTAGCCATCCGCAGGGAAACCAGTGAAGAACAGTGACTGAAACGCATTCCCGACCTGGCTAGATGTAGAAGGGTTCTTCTTAGACTTGGAAGTGACAACTCATGTCCCACGATAGGACTCAAATAAAAAACTAAATGACGATCACATTTCCGAAATGACGATCAAGCAAAGCTTGTGCATTTACATGTACATGAAAAACTTATTTATTGCTGAAGCGACAATTCAAAAACAAAACGTGAATGAATGGCATTTGCTAGGCAGGGCCGGATTTAGCTGATGCGAGGCCCTAGGCTAATCCACTTGTGAGGCCCCTCTCCCCTTGTTACGAGGAAAGAATGGAAAAGCGTTAATCAATTTGCGCAAAGCCGAAAATGACGATATTGACGATCTAAAAGTACGATCAACAAGAAATCCTAAATCATTACTAGAGTGCCACACGATCACTGCGCTTGTTGCTACATTCGACGTAAAAGCGTTCAATCACACGGAATTGTTGAAACCGTATTTGGCTGGCGGGAACAGGATTATTAATTTTCTCAGGCAAACCAACCGAAAAGGCCACGGCCTACTTTTTTATAAGTTTCACATCTGTTTTTTCTTATCTGTGTTAAAAAAAAAACAAACACACTACTCACATGTGCGGCGGCGTAAAGACGTTAAAGCCCAACGTGAGGATTACGTTGCGACTCGCTTACCACGGCTGTAAAAATCTCACACACACGAGCAAAACACGTCAAGTAAAACGCGCCCACATGGCTGCAACTGCTAGGTTTACGATTCGCGTGTTTGTTACTTTTTCAGACCGCTAAGAATCGAACGCAACGAAACTGTAGCGCGAAAGGATATGAGGTTTAAACCAAAACCGTCGCTAGAAAGTCTTCAATAAGGGGCTTTACATTTGCGCAGGTGGACTTGACATTCTGAAAATTTGATAAAATCTCCACTGATTTATAGTGTTTCATATTTACATTTGGAGGGGCTGAGCCCATTTAGCTTGCCAGGGGGGAGCGGTTCGCACCCCTGCTGCCCCGTCAGTTACGCTAATGATCAGGTGCATTTCAAACATGAACAGCCTCATGTTCTTTTGCCTGATTCACACGTAACAATCGATACGATTTAGCAAACACAGAAAGCAGCCAGGGTGCTTTGAGTATATCGACACAATAGTCGGCATAGGGCTTGACCAACCGTCATATTGAGATTTATGGAAACTCGCTGGAAGACCCTGGCGTTATCAACATGAAATCTGATTAGTTGAATAAAACTAAATTTCGTGAATAATTAAGACAATTTTTGACGTATATTTATCGAAATGATCATATACTGGCTATTGACTCTATGCGTACCACAGTTTGTTGGAGGCCCCCTTGGATCTTAAGGCACTTAGGCTTAAGGTTCGAACATAAGTCGTATGTCGCGGTATGACATAACAAAAAAGTACCTCTGTTATGACGTAACAATAAACGTAACCCTGTCAGAGACCCAATGCAAACACAAAACTGACATGACGCGGGCCACAAAACGGGGCATGGCGGGCCGGATTTGGCCTGCGAGGCGCCGGTTTGACACCCCTGTCTTAGAAAGTTTGACAAAGTTTGAAAATAAATTGCTTTTTCAAATTTTCTTTTTTGGGGTTTTGAAACTTGAAACCTGACTACAGAAAGGAAATAAATTTCACTCGTGGCAATAAAATTAAGTGCGCAAGCTATTTTTGCAAGAATAAAAGTAACTTGTGGTGACAGCGTACATTTTGCAGTTAGGTTTTTTGTTTCTGGCAACTGGTATCGGGTGTCAATTGTTTTGTCGCGGCAGTTTTCGTCACCTCGTCACCTGCTTTTATTAAACATGCAAAAGCATTATTTCAGCATCGGCCTGAGACGAAGACATACCTGTCTTTAAATGGATGCGCTATGAAATAACTTACAGTTAACTTTTATTCTGAAACAGATATATAGAATATGAAAATTGAAATAAATTGTAGCATAAGAATGTGAAAACTTACTCTGACAAACTGGCGGTTCGTTTTGCAAAGCATATGCCCACTGCCCAACACCGCCGCAAGTGGCTGTGCCCGATCCCAGCAGCTCGTAACCGGCATCACACGAAAAATCACATTCCGAACCGAAGTTAACGGAATCTGAGCAATCTGTTCTTCCGTGCTTCAACTCTTTCAATGTGGAGCACGTTATAACTGAAAGTACAACCCGTAGTCAATGTGAGGTTGCAAGTATTGAATGCTGTCATGCATGTGAGTAAATAATTGCACCAGGAGAAACGGCGGATTCGCGAGAAAAATTAAAAAAAATTCAAATCACCCAATCTCCTACGATCGTACTGTTTTGCTACAAATGATGCACCTAAAACTGCATTATTTAGAAGTTTGCATTGTTTTTTTACGTCTGACAGTGTACAGCAATTCTTATTACCCTTGCATTTTGTTGTACATGGTTTGTGAATGTAACATTGTTGCGTATTGACGGAAATTATTCAGTAAATACCTTGAGAAAGCTACTTATCAAGACTGAGTGACGTGCATAAGACACCTACATTTCGCTGAATATTAGAAAAGAACAAAAGTTGTCCTCTTAGTTTGATCGAGATACAGTTCTTGCGGTGTAGCAAATGAGTAAGCTTGGTGAAAAGCAACAAGCTAGCAAGATTTCAGATATAGCCTGGATTTGATCAAGTACACTTCGAAAGAGAACGAGTTTGTGAGTTGATTGATTATTTAATGCAAGACAAATTTTGTTTCGGCATTCTTAAAAGTTTGTACAGTTTTAAAATCATGTGAAAATCGCTTGTGACTGAGGTTCTTTTTTAAATAGATATATGTGTTTTGATAAGGTGCGTTCCTTCGAAATGTTTTGACATAAGTTAGGTTCTCGGGTGACTTCGACAAATATTGTGCTCAAATTGACCGAGCTTGCTTCTTAAAACTGCAATTCGAACTTCAGTTGCGATTCATAACATCACTGGCTAGCGCAGAATTTTGAGGTGCCTTTCAAGTCAATTATGAAATTTCACTTTAAAACAAAGAAGTATTCGCATTTTGGAATAAGTAAAGAGGAGTCACAAATCAACTTGACTTCTGAGAAGGATTGCACTGGCGTATGCACCAGCAGTGATGACAAATATACTAGTTACTTAGTAAGAACGAGAAAGAAAACCGTCACTGTTTTAGTTCCAAAAACTGACAAACTCTACCAACTGCAAACAAATGTGAAATTATTCCCTAACTTGCCCTAAAACAACTTGACTCAGGCCAAGTAAGTATTTAAAACGGACTGACGTGTTGATATTTAATTCCAACAACTTTTTGAAAAAGGCCACTGATTTAGCCAGCTCACATCACATGAGTGTACATTTTTACAAAGAGTTGCGCTGCGGGCGATCATGAGAACAATCGGAAATTTTCAAGGCGTAGCACTCCAACTTGTTGTTTAAACTAGTCGGGTTGTGGTGACTACATCCTGAATTGTGATATATTCACATGGTAGTCCCCGAAGTCAATCGAAGGTAAAAATCAAGGGAATTGTCTTGGTGGAGTCACTTTGAGCTTACTGAAACGCTTCATGTGCACAACCGTTGTTAAACTTTTTTGACGCACCACATTTAACGTACTCTTTAGTGTTGGGCATGAGATGTTGGCCAGTGTAATGGAAGCACATGGAATACTCACGAATGCAGTTGGGACCTCCATCTGACCAGGAACCGGATGACTGGCAAGTTGTCCTCTCCGGACCTCGCATCTGATAGCCACGATTGCAAGTAAACGTGCAAACAGATGAGTGTTCATTTTCTAAAGTGCAAGACACTCCTCCGTTGGTAGGAGCGTCAATCACAGGACATGTGATCACTGTGAAATAAGATTGTTTTGTCTGACTAAATCAAAGCAGATGGAATAAGAGTGTATGCAATAAAACAGGAATATTATCATCTTTTATAAGCAAGACAGAATATTATCAGTTTGAGGCACTGTTTTCTGCTTTTCAAGTTGTAATTATTTGTTCTTCTGCAGAGGCTGATTTCAAACCATTTGTTTTCACGATTTCTGTAACATTGCAGGATCTGAGTAGGAGACTAGTAAGCTCTAAATAGTATCTAATAGACAGTGGCGACTCACATGAAGATAGTACCCAACTGCAGCACACACTCTTTTCACGCAATCTTCCGATTTTAGATCAAATTATTGTTTTACTTCAGTATTTAGTTTTGCATGCACTAGACATGTTGACAATGTGTCTTCCCTGCACTTAACTTTTGGAACAAGGCTAAATATTGGGCGTCTATTTGTTTTTGTATGGAAAGCACTGTTTAAAACCCTTTAACGCTCACAACTGCCACGATCATGGCTTTTGAAGTTATGATCGGCCATAAGTCGCGACCGGATAGCGCTAGAGAGTCAACGAAGACATCGTCGGATTCGGAAGACAGCAACACATGTTTTGATGTATATTGCGCGAAAATTATTTTGTTGTTTTTGGGCCATAACTTACCAACCACCAACGCTAGAAAGTGAACTTTTTATTGATGGGGGATAAAACGATGCAAAACCCTAGTCTTTTTTCAGGCTCCGATGATGTCATACGAAAATCCATGACCGCGTCCACGCTTTCACTCAGATATTTCCCCTCCAAACAGTGATGTCTCACTTTCGTTGAAATTTTTTGTTAGTTGGGGTCTTCATACGTAGTCCAAGCTAGAAAAACGTTTTGAAAAAGCTCACAGGGAAGCGTGAAAGGAAATTTTTTAATTTTTTTCGAAAATTGTCAGAAAATCTTTTCCATAAAATCAAAAATTTGCATTTTCTCAAAAATTTCAAATGTAAAGGTACCTTTTTGAAACTCATCGGACCGACTTCTGTCTTCCGAATCCGGGGATGTCTTCACTGACGCTTTAGCGCAATCAGTTCGCGAGTTATCGCCGATCGTAACTTTAAAAGCCACGATCGTGGCAGTTGCGTGCGTTAAAGGGGAGCTGTATGCGCTCCCCTTTGATGAAAATCGGGAGCTATGTGCGCTCATAGCTCCAGAGATGATCACGGGGTAGGAGTGGCAAATTGGACTCCTGCCGGACTTTGTATTTTACTCTGGAGCAGGAGCCGGAATCAAAGTCTTAAGTCAAACCAGGAGCCGGATCGGAGTCAACACTAAAGTCTGTCCAGCAACCAATCAAAAAGTGTTAAGACACTATCAACATTTCTGTAGTAATGCTTGCTGTGGTCAAGCAGAATGGAATTGATTTAAATTGATTTTCTCACCAGCGTCACCATTGACGTATGTCACTATTGTGTGACACTGGGTGGGAGCAACGAGCATTTCACCACAAATGATGGTGTTAGCGCATATGCCAAATATGTGAGTGGCAATGCTGACACCAATATTATGTTTGCGTCTCTCCAGGGGTACCTAATTCAATCAGGTGAATTTCTAGTTTTAGCCCCCCCTCACTATCCTAATGGTGAGAAAGGTTTATATTGACAAGGAATACATAAGATAACGTATATTTTATGCTGATATCAACAATGAATAGGCCAACCTCTGCTCCCATTTTGAAGCTATCCTGAACAATGTTGGCAGTTTGCCCTGATGGCTGTAGTCTCAAGATAACATGTAATTGTTTTGCAGCTATACGGCATTTGTTAAACTGCAAGGGATAGTAAGTTATGTGTAATGTTCATCTTTGTAAAGTTGTGGTAATGTTTGCTTTAAGGCTTAGTGTGTAGCGCAGTCATACTTTAGAGTTTTGTCTGAGCACATGTCTAAAGTAGGAACCAATGTTGATGAAACAGGTGATCAGCTGCTGACCTTAATTGGAGATTTTAAATCAGACCTTTGTAAAGATTGAAAATTAAAGCTCAACTCCAACAATTGTCAAACATCTTATTGATGATTGCAAATTCAAAGTAGTGTTTCAACAGTTAAAATTTTATAACTGCATTTAGAACCCATGGTACCTAAACATACATATTTGATATGAGTTACTTGGAAGATTTCGGAGTGTTAACAAGAGTCGGAGTTGATGTTTTCAAATTTTTCGGAGTCGGAGCAGGAGTCTTAGTAAAAAAACAAACAAGAGTGGTGTCTAAAAGATGTGACTCCGCTCATCTCTGCACAGCGCGAATATCGCTATAGAAAAGTGAAAGGTTGCTGCCTGTCAATCAAGCACAGCCAACCTAGAACTGCAAGTCTGGAGCTGTGGATTTCGCAGCGCCGGTCTGGCAATTAAGCAATGTTGTTCATGCTGTGGAGTAGTGGCAGGCAGTAGTACCGTTTTGTTCATCTTAGTGCTAGTGAGAGGTAGCGTACTTAAACTGTAGGCTCTAAAGATTTATAAAGTACCGTGATATATAACACATTGTATTAAACTCGTAGGTGGTCTTACTATCAGTCATTACATTTGGTATGCATTTTTATTCTAGACAGAGGAAATTTAAAATGAAAAATATGAGTGAAACAGGAATGATGTTCCGACTGCTTGCGCAAACTTTTGTGAGTGATCTGTAAAAGCTACAGTTATCTCAGTCATCGCCTAATGGAAAAGTTGCCATTAAGATGAGAGGTCGTGCATTGCCTGACATTCAAGTACTGCAGCTTGGAGTAAGCAACAATGAAAGGTACAAACGTAGTTTTAATTCCGAATGGTATAAAAATGAGATATGGCTCTGTGTTTGTGAAGTGAGAAATGCACTATATTGCTTTCCATATTTAGTTTTTTGAAGTGATCAGCTTGGACAACGGATGGTTTTGCCATTTTTAGCAGACTGCAGTGGATGACCAAAAAACGAGCTGAATGGTGTTCCTCGCATTGGTTGGGTTAATAGATATATATATGTGTATATATTTATTTTTAATTTGATTTTGGTGACGGCAATTGTCGGGTTAATATATGCATTTAACGTTAAAGCAGAGCAACGAAACCTTTTTGCTACTGGCCGCATTACGTTTATTTTTATGAATTACGGCCTACAGTGAGTTCAACGTATTTTTATTTTGTTTGCATTGCTTCTGTTCTGCTTCTAGACATTGAGCTTATCCTGCTTCCGCATGTCTGTTTGGTCGTCTTTCTCAGTGGTGGGGGAACCTTTTGCAAAGTGGGGTGCGGGGCACAAGCCCACGTTATAAAACATAGAACATTCTTTTCATTAAAGGATTTATTTGAACAAAGGACCCAACACTAAATGTGTTGCTAAAACTTATTTAAGAAAATTTCTAAATGTAAAGTGGGGAGCCAGACCCCAGTAAAAAGTGGGGGCTTGCGTCATGTAGAACACCCCGTGACGTAAAGCTGCTACATAAAAGCTCAAAACAACAGTTCCCAGATTTGTTAACATCAAAGCTAGAAGACTAGAGACTTTTTGCATCTTTAGAGGGTTTGATTAGCTTTTTAGCTCTATTGGTCGGCAAGTTGTAACTGAAAATGTCCAAGCCAAAATTATCTTCTTAAAGGGTTAAGACATCGGCCTGACTTCTTCCAATCAGTGTTGTGCGTTCGCGTCAAAAGGGGTACAGAACTGCCGACGATCACCACCTTGTTTTCTACAACTTACGTGTGGTAAAATCAACAAGGCTTACACGAACGTGCAGAACTAAGAAGGCCCACCGAAGAAAATAGGAAACCCTGATGGACAAGGTTGTTGGAAAGGCCTTTAGACGTTTGCAGACAGCGTATCGACCTTGCTGTGAAAGCTTCCGGAATATTCAACAGCCGTAGAAAAGGAGTAGCTGCTGTTAGGCAACCATCAGTTACTCTAATATGTGGACAGAAACAACTCAGCATGACGATAAATGGCAAGAAAAATAACCCTTTGTCAGAACAAGACGTGAAAGATGCTATCCGCGCAAAGAAATTAGACTGCAAGGCCTGGGTTCAGAACAAAACTGAACCTTTCTTGCATTCACGATACGCTGAGGCGCGAAAGTCCGCAGCCCTCACGGTGAAGAAGTCTAAAATGTAATCCTAGGACGATTTCGGGTATATGCTGGATTACAATTGCTGACAAGTCAACAAAGTGTTCTAGCAAACCAACCGGCCTCTCCGCGGAAAAAGATCTCATGTTGCTAGATTCATCAAAGATCAAAATGGCATCTTGCTTAAGAATTAGGAGGACATCCTTATCTGATGGAGAGAGTATTGCAAAGATCTTTAAAACTTAGTCACCATTACAACATCGGACGCGCAGGAGGTACATTTGGGGGAGGAAAATACAATCACTGAAGCCGAAGTCTTCTTGACTGTCAAAACACTGAAGGCTGGGAAAGCTGCAGGTGGCGAGGAAATCCGACCTGAAATGCTCGAAGCCATGAATCGAGGAGTTCTTTGGCTGATTCGTCTGAGTCAAGTGGCCTGGTGTTCTGGAAAGGTACTGAACCCACATACACAAGAGGGGAGACATGAAAGAATACACCGTGGCATCTCTCTCTATCTTCCGTGGAAAAGTGTACGTCAAGTGCCTTGTAAAAATGTGCTGTATGGCATTTGAACCAAAATTGGAGAATACCCAGTACCGTTTTCGCCCCAGACGTAGCACTACAGACCAAATTTTCACTATCCAGCAAATCTTCGAGAAATCTTGGGAGTACGCCAAAGATGTCTACGCATGTTTTGTCCACTTTGAGAAAGCATATGACTGGGTCCCTCAGGGAAAATCTTTGGGAAGTGCTGCGGGAGTACGATGTTGACGGCTGCCTGTTTCTGGCCGTCACCACATTGTATTTCTGCTCAGAAATTTGTATCCGTGTAGGCGGGGTTAAAGCACAACCGTCATCTGCTCAACAAAAACTAAATTACTTACGTTCACATGTTGCGCTTTTTGATGACCACCGAGCATTGGCTTTACAACGAGGCCTCACATCACCAGCAGGACGAAAACCTTCTCTGCACTGCAAGGTACAAACACTTCCAACGCGATAGCCGTCATTGCAGGAATATTGACCGTCTGGCGGAGGTTCCAACTGATCACAAACGGCCGCTGGGAAAAAAAGTTGCTCAATAAGAACGCGTTAGCAATGAGTGAACTGAAGTAGGAGACTTAGTATTACGGGTTTAATTTTCGCCAATACAGTTTTGGTCGCTGTTCATGTGAAGTATACAATGAAATATGAACCTGAAATAAAAAACAAAAACGGCCGTAGTAGAACCAAAAGTTAAATGAAATTTGTTACAGTATTCACTGTAAGAGTACGAGTACATTACGTTTCTAATAAGTAAATTACTTCAAATGAAGAAAAACGTTTTGAAACAGACGTACAAAGTGCGTTAGCAATCTAAGTGCATATTGAAATTCAAAACCTAAATTGTCAGTGAATCATACTTATTATTTTTTGTAATGGCGATATGTTCCGCTCATTTACAATTTCATAACTTTGCTGTTTCTTTTATCGACTTTTTTGTCACATGTTTCTGACCTGTTTGTGACAGCCGAGAAACAACACTACTATCACGACGAAATGTCCAATGAAAAACTTAAGCAAGTTTCAGCATATTGCTGAAGCGCTTATATATTCTGTTTGCTCTGGGTGAAATGAACAATTCATCAAAAAATGTAAGCGAGGGTCATGACGTGCGTAAAAACCGCAATGCCCGTTCGCCGATGAACCACTGCCCAAACGGTGTAACTTCTTTTGCGCACGGTGTCTGCATTTGAAAGATAGAAGACAACGATAAACTTTCCTTTCACGCATTTTAACTCGTAACCTTGCGGTTCGTATTCAGTTAACACATTACGAGAGTTGGCAAATTTTTTTCGCATTTATCTTTTTTTTCACATTTAATGTCTTTTCGTAGCATGGCTATGGCAGTGTGTTGGTCTTAATATTTTCAGTGTAGTCCAGTATTATTTGAAGATGTGTGCATCTTAAAGATTGTGAACGGTACAAAACACACACCATTCAAACAAAATATTCTGGATGCCTCTACAACTTTTTCAAACTTAAACCACAGCACCACGAAAAAATCCTTCAACGAACGAAACACTGAAAAAAAAACGTTTTCACGGAGAACCAAGTAACATTTTATCATCTTCAGTTCCAAAAAGTTGCCTTAAACTTTTATGTACAAAAATACTCAATTTTGCCTTAAGTGCATGAAAAATTTTCTGTTATGATTACTACGCTGATCACAGAAAATACACCGTTTTAGCATTTTTACATGCAACCATTAAATAGTTAAATGGTTTAATGCATGATTGATGGTCAATCCTCGACCAGACTGAAAATTAAATATTTTATCAACGACAAAAAGTCAAATACCACACCGCATTATTGTAAGGGGTTGGTAGGATTAATAACGGTTTAAATTATGCAATATACTTGTTTACCTTCACTTTTTCCCACACCTGTGCATTGTTGCAAAATATCCTGTTATTGTTAAATATTTTGGTCTCTTACATTTGACCTTGACTTTTTTCGGCCTAGGGTGTATATGCCTCAATTGTAGAAGTGGGTTCGCTTTGAAACTGAGTAAGTTGGCTACAATTTAAGCGACAAGTAAACAACATTCTTGGTACTTGATATGGTTCTTGTCTGAAATTGTTACTAGGAACATTTAATGCGGGCGTATGCTTGCGGTTGAAACACTCAGTAGCATGACATTAAATCAGCTACGTCCAACCCAAATGGCTTGCTGGGTCAAAAACTATGTCACTATCTTAATCAGGGCCGCACACTGAATGACATATCAATTAGGGCCGCACATTGCATGGCTTACTTTGATCTTAGCAAACTAAATTTAGCTTGAAGCTAACATACGTTCGAATCTTAACTGCAATGGTAACAGACGTGATAAAGTGGCCCTGAGCACCACCTGCATCAAAATAAGGACATGTTGTCAGTATGTAGGACACTTTTACTATAGCGAAAACCTAAAATGGGCCTCACAAAACTGTTGACTGGGCCGCATGCGGCCCGTGCGCCATGGGTTGGACACAGCTGCATTAAATGTTTGCCACAAACGGCAGGTCCGCTTTTCCACTCTTATGCGTGGCGGAAACGTATGCGTAAGCAAAACATGTTGATGAAAAAAAGTTACGTGGAAAAAGAACAAATGACAAATATTAAACAATGGTTAGGAGTTGCATTGTGAGATAACTGGAAAGTTTTGCAATTAATACGCGTTTACTTAGGCAACCATGTCACATTTCCTTCCATAGATTAATGCTCAAATCCAATTAACTTACGAATGCAAACCGGTTCGCTCCCATTCCAAACCGCCTCTTTGGTACATTGTAGAGTGTAACTTGCTTCGCCTGACATCAGCTTATAAGAAGGTTTCTGACACTGAAACGTGCAGTTGGTTCCTTGCACTATCAAGTCCCGGTCGCAGGTAAAGGAACCAAACTGAGGGGCAACCAGAGGTCGGCAAACAGCTGAAATTGCAAAAGAGCAAACTGTAATCTGACAAACCGTCAGGCCCATAACCAGGGGGGCGCAGGGAGAAAAATTTTCGCCCCCCCTGCAAAAATGTGTTGGACATGGTTTAAAACTATTGAACATAGTTCAAAATTTTTTGGTCCCTCTCAGAAAGCTCTTCGACCCTCCTGGTGTCCCAAGCTGGTTACGGGCCTGCCAACCGTGCTTTCAAAACTTACAATGATGGGACGGTTGACGACTCGAAGTGAGATCCGAGTCTGGCCACGAGATTACGACTTGGAATAAAATTATTAACGAGTCGTCGCACTCCTTGTGCACGAACACAATAACATCGAAATTGGATTTGACTGAAATTAGACTCTCAAGTCTCAACGTCAAATACTCGGAGTTGCAACTGACAACACGGGGTTGATCATTGCTGCATAACACTTTAAGACTCTTACATTTTCCCTTAAACAAAGCTACGGCGAAAAGAAAAATGTCGAGCTGCTCATTTTTCGCTGTAGGTTTGTAAATTAGCCCAAAGGGAAAACTTTCTCGGCTTTCTTTATGTCAGTGATGGGATCGACTAAATGCATTATATATTAGTTTTATCCAAAGATGCACTGAAATGAGAGAAAGACAGATGGCTACAAAGTGATTTTTACAAATTCATTACTCATACACTGTACCTCTGTCTATAGAAATTGTTAAGAATCTGACTAGGGGATGCCGGGGCTTGTGAAGACATTTTCAAATCACTGTTTATTTCTGAAGTATAGTAATCGAAATGTCTACGAAAAATTGTTTTCGATCTCGATTTAGAAAGTATGTAGGAACAGTTCGGATTTCAGGTTCTTTTAAAAAAAGCACCAAGCAGTAAAGTTATTGTAAGTTTTAGTCAGCATTTGTGGAATTTCTATATAAAAGAGTCCTAAAATTACTGCAGCTCAGTCAATGAAGAAGATGAACAGCACTTCGCTTTCAGGCTACTCACCCAGGGCAGCTAATTTACCTACAACTGATCATCCGATGGCTCAACCTTATTTGAATCATATCATCACATGTGTCGCACATTTTTCGCTGCTCAACTTCACACAAATCATTTTTAACTACAGAGCTAGTCTTGACACAGTTCATCGTGACCAATCTTTTCCTCACACAACTTCCTCTGCCTACAGCTTATCATCGTGACAGCACGTTTAGAGAAAAATACTCGCTGTCGTTGTCATCCTTTTTTCAAATATATCTGTCCCGAGTCACATTTTGTAAAACGTGCTAACTAGCTAGAACAACACTTTCGCCAAATAACTTGAGTTTGCTTGCAGTCAGATGTTTTTTCTAAAATTGACTTTTGTCTCGAAGTTTTGTTAAAATTTCGACTCTGGTTACCAATGAAAATTATAGAAAACTACGCAGAAGCCTCGATTGTATTGGCTATGCATTTTAGATTCTACGTAACATGCCGAATTTCGGAGAACATTGTGATGATTTCTTGCGCCGTTGGTCTTCATTTGCTAAACAAGCCTCTAGCCCAGTGGCTCCTAACCTTTCCAACCCCGAGAATTCCTGAAGATATTATTTTGGGAAACCCTGTTTGCGCAATTCGTTTGTAGGTTCCGCAAAAGACAGGTCCCAAGTAAATCTTGATGAAATAAATGAAAGAGTAAACACTTCTGTAGCGAATTTTTATTAATTTGATTAATTAAAAGAAATCTTTATGGAAAGTAAATCCCAACACAATTAGCTAGCGGAAAACCACAACCCAGACTTTTGAGTACTCCTACAATCATTGCAATGGCTGTTTAGGTATAATCACAGTGTTACGAAAGAGTAACAATACGACTACGCCTCTTAGTTGTGATACCTGCGTTTAACAATCACAGAAATCCCAGCGTGTATTACTCTCAATTACGCATAACAGAAAGAAGTGGCTTTATTGTATAACGGTGGTTCCCAAACTTGTTCGAGCCGTTACCCAAAGCAAGGTAGCGATTATGTCTTATTACTGAGGTGCAAAAAGTTCTCTGTCACGACACAACATCTGTTTTTAGACTGTTGCAACAAGTCATGCACTACTTAGCGCATTTAGTCTGATGAAACAGCAGCAATTGAGATATTCCTAAACACACACCAAAATGGTGGTGCATTTTATAACTACTGAAACAACAACTTTTATCATTTAATATTCACAAGGCTGCATGACTGTGACAGGGGGTTAAAGGAAACATTCTGATTCTGACACTCTTTATGGGAAGTGAGAACCCATATATTTTTCACTGGGTCCACCAAGGCGCAGAGTAAGTGGAGATAGACGCCCGCAGACCACTTGCGATACACCAAATGGAGTACAAAGCCAGTATAAAGCTAGTATAATGAAACTTTCTTTCAGCCGCAGGATCCCTGGAACCCCGACCCCGGTATGGTTTCTTTTGACAATAAGCGTAATGCAGTTTTCAACTAAATTTTAAAAAGATTTACAATACACGTATTATGCTGATTAATTATCGCATTAGCTGATGTTTAAACGCTTTGTCGAGTAGTCCTATCGAAGCCTGCATAAGGTTTGTGTGTTTCTAGTAAGGGGGCTGGTTACTGCCATGATGGCATCGGATGCTTTCATGTGTGACAACAAAAGCTGGGGTCTCCAGTTTGACAGGTTTCCGACGTCAGTGACATGTTGATGGACGAGCAAGCTTAGTAATTGTAGCACACAAGGGAACTCGCTGAAGACACAAGCCAATTCGAGGCGCTGACTCACGCTCAGCCTCGGTTGTTGTTAGTTGGCTTGTCAAAACTTAGCAACTAGAGAGCTTTGTGTTTTGCACGCGGGCGGTACTCGATGTGCTTTTCGTAAAGGACTTTTGTATGTCCCAAACTAATTTACTTCTGTTGCATGTATATCTGCAAGCTTCGAACAAAGCACAACATGGATCTTGTACAGCCAGTCAACAAAGGCTACTGGCGGAATTTCGGGATTTTTCATGTCTTTTTCATGTCGCTTCTATGCCTACCCCTTATTTTTAAAATAATAAGATTTCTTCAACATTCGACAAGTTACTTTTTTAGAGTCAGGTGAGGTTGACAATAATTTCTAAGTTGTTGAAAAACCCGTCCGTGCACCGGAAACGTTTCATTGAGCCCAGGTATATTGGGAATTTTTTAGCTATATTGGTGTAACTAACTATTTGTTTTTGTTTTTTTTAGTAATCCGAGCGGGGTTTTAGGAACCACTGCTCTCGCCCAAGTTTTGACCACTGTCAGCAAGCGAACTATCAGATAGAGCTCTCTGTGTTTTGCAACATTTAATCTGCGTAGAACGACAAGTGATGTCATATAAAAATACGAAACTTATTCTTGCCACTGAAAATGTTGTTGAACATAACTTTTAATGATCGTCGAACAAGCTTATAGCCAAGTTATTTTCAGTATTTGCGACAACAAAACGTAAGTGTAAGCTAAATGTTAATTTTCACAGGCGTGCATTGAAAATATATGACACAGCCTCTGCCTACATCTTGATTCCGCATGAGGTTGCAAACTCTTCTGCATGAAAAAAAATCTTTAGCACTGCTCGCAAACTTGCTTAGCGCAAATGTCAGGCACATTAAATCTGGATGGGTGATGTACAAAAGAAGCCTGTGCCGTCAAGCAACGTATGAAATTGCAAAATCTTTTAGCATAACCGCATTTAACAGCGGTCTTTTGCTCACCGACGGCCTCGCATACGTCCTTGAGTAAAACCTCTCTGATGGTTTTGATTTGTTCGAATTGCTCCACAGAATAGACATAGCGCTTGCTAGGCTTGCTGGCGATGTCCTCGAGCTCGGACCTGAGAAACGTAGACGCAGTTTGACCGATTAAACTAACAACACAAAAAACAGTCAGCATGCATTCGCTATACATGAGGTCATTTGCAGGGTAGACCTTCGGCAGAGTCGATATATTCCCAGTTCTTTAAACGACCCAAAAGTTTTGAACTGGAGATATGAAAAATATAGTTTTCCAAACACCGAGGTTTTTTGCTTCGAGACACAGGACAGTGAACTTACTCTTTCGAAAATCAAGATCGAATATAAAAAACATAATAGCAGGATTACAAAACTTCTTGATAGCGTTGTGATGGGAACAAAACTAGTCATCAAAACACCTGGGAAAACCTGATCATACTTTTGTGTGAATTCATGCGTGATGCCAAAGCCAACGTTTCGAATTTGCCAGCAGCGTCAATCATAGCGCAAAATCTCGATGCCAGGGGTGGATTTTAAAATGTAGGGTCCGAGGCGAACTTTCAGAAACGGGCCCCACAACGTCGACACTGCGAAAGGTAGATGTGGGACTAGGTGGATAAAAGAATTAAATGTCTCACATTTCAATTTATAAATGAAATTCAAGAACATAATATACTGTGCATACAAAAGCACCAAAAAATCTGTAATGCGGTGTGGGGCACCACGGAATCTCTGAAAAGGGGGAGCCCGAGGCAACCGCCTCGTTCGCCTCCCCTAACATCTACCCCTGCTACATGCGTTAGTTTTACCTTACTAAAAACATTGCAATCCGGAAGTTTTAGAGCGAAGAAAAACACTAAAATCAAGGTAGTGAAACTTTGAAATTTTCGTTAAATCTAAATCAACACAACCAGACCTAAACTTTTTTACACAAGCAAACGACACTGAGCAATGTAACATATATGCGTGCAGTACATTAGCAGCACATCAATCAACAAGGGAACATTGGTCACGTTCGTCTACTTGCCGTAGGGCTCGAGCAACTCCAATAGAGAAAACAGTCACTCCCGTATCTCTCAGTCGTCGAGCTGGTTCAGTTACTGAATCTAAGATCGATTCGCCGTCAGTGATGATGATGGCTGTCTTTTCTACATCTGTTACGCAAAACGAGAAATTGTACTTTCCAAGGCCGTGGCCAGCGGGGGCAGTGGTGCCTGGTCCCCTATTTTAAATATTTGCCCCCCATTTCATGTCTGACCCCCGGTTGTTGCATACATCCAATATTGTATTTAAAAATGAGGTCCTTTGTGGTTCTTGACCCCCTGCTGCGAAATCCTGGCGACGGGCTGGTAATTTCAAGTAGGTTTACCATTTGTTTACGGTTCAGAAACTTCAAGCAAATCACTTGTCAAAGATTTGATTATAAACAACCATATATGACAGAAAAGTTCAGATGCTTACCTTACTAGGAGCTATTTTATTATATTACAGATGTGTGTCTGTTTGGAACAAAAAGGATTCGGAGCAACGATATGCATTTCAAACTTACTTCTGGCAAGCTAATAGTAAAATATATGCACTGTTATATGTTGTAATTCCGTTATAGCAATTAAAGCAAAAGCACAACCTATTCATTATGAAAATCGGTAAAAGCTGCTACGCCCAGTATCAGGACTGGAAACTAAATGATTCTAGTTTTCTATTTCGATGAATTAGAGCGAAATGACGGTAATTCTAATTTTAATCTACTTTACTGAAAGCTTCCGAGCTCTAATTTTAGTTCTAATTTCCGATCGAGAATGCACCCTCGTGCAAGGAAAATGCGACAAAATGGTCACAAGTGCCATGCCGCCATCCCATGACTTGAAAGGCGAAAACAGTAAAAACTCGATTTTTTTCTCATTCACAGCTGAAGTACAAACTATGTGACCTTATCAATTTATTATTATTAAGTCACATAGCCTATCCACTCACACGCAGAAGTAACAATAGTCAACAGGTACATGCGACAGTCAGTCACCTGTGATGTTTTAGGGCAGGGTCCCCAACTACGGGTCGAGGGCCAAATCCGGCCCGCGAAGACATTTTTTCAATAATGAAACAATTTTTTACGAAAAACATGTTGATTTGGTAGAATGTAACGTATCTGGAAACAATCTTATAACGTATGATATCCCGCCCTTGATTTTGCGTAATAGCTCATGTGACCCTCAGACAAAAAAAGTTTGGAGATACATGTTTCAGGGTATTGGAAAAGCGAAAATCGTTTCCCTTATCTGAAGGCTGCTGCTCGAGAATTCCTGAGTATGACAGCGACATCGGCTCCGTCGGAACGAGTGTTTAGTCATGCAGGCGAATTGCACAGCGAGAAACGCGCCAATCTTGGCGTACGAATCTTTGCTATTCTCATACGTATGAGAATGAATCCACATTTGGGCATGAATTGAACTTGGATTAAGTCGCATTGATTGCGCAAATGTACATCGAATTCGAATTTTAGTTCAATTTCTGGTTTTCGAAATTCCGCTAATTTAAATTCTATTCTAATTTGTGAAAGCTAAGTTAGCTCTAATTCTAATTCTAATCTAATTTAGAAAGATAAAAAAATTATAGTTGTCCAAGTCTGTTGACGGGTACTACGTATCATAGCAAATAAGTAAAATAATGGCTTATATTTAGAAACTTGCTTCAAAATGTGTTGTGAAAAATCCGACAGGTATTTTTGGAGGAAAAGCAATCATTTGTTGATTTGTATTGTTAGAGTTACAGAGATCAGGTTTCTATGCTATTAGACTTTCACTGCGAATGAATCTACTTTACTACTTTTTTACTGCGCAGAGAGATGTTCCTACCTGAAAACTCGCTTTTATCGCCAAAAGCATTTTTCAACATAAAACACGTTTGTTTCACAACACGCCCATGGCCACTGTGAGTTTGGCGATGTCCAGCGACTAGCGCGACATTTATCAAATATAACTCGCCCTGTGTACGTGGTTCAACAACGAACTTTAAAGCGGAAAACTGGTGGTTTAACAGTTCAAAAGAAATTCCAGTCGATCCTGAACGATCATTAACCCCAGAAAGAAACCAGCTGAGCTATGTCCATGTGAAGAGTGTAAGTGGTGGATTTATTACGCGAGTTGGTTACCAGAGGCCCGGCTAGACCGATCTATCTCGTAAAATAGATCGCGTCGTTTGGCTCCCGTTATTTGACACTTGCAAACAAACTGACCGTTAAAGCGCATTTTCCTTGCACGCGGCCTCATTTTGCCAGTCCCAATAATCCGGAAATAACTGCTACAGGAGCATCAAGAGCTTTGTCTGAACAGTATAATTTGCGCTCGAGGCGCAAAAAGAGCCTGTCAACCACGTTTCGCGCTTGTTGAATAGCTTAATTCAGAAACTGACTTTTACAATAATCCTCATGGTGAAGGGCATTGTTGCTAGACCAACACCGAGATTATCAGGCGTGTAACTAATCTGAGCAATTAGCAGTAAATAGCATCTAACATTCCAGGATGAACAGTGATACTTTGATGTGCATATTTCATAAATGCAATGTCTGCAACGCCAATATAAAGGTTAAGTCGGAAAGCGGTGCTGATGAAGACATATTATAAACATTACAAAACAACGCCTCTGTATATGGGCAGCATGTTTAAGCTTCTTCGTAACCCTGCTTTCTTACCATTCCGAGCACCAGCAGAAGGACTAAAGAGATATTCGCGTATATAGTCAAGTGCCCTTCCGGTGGCGGTGTTGCCTCCTTTGTACTCGAAGTTTTCCAAGGCATTTAACAAACTTTGTTTGGTGACGTGTTCGTTCAATTGAAATTCCGTCCTAACAACAAAAAAACAGAAACTGGTAAAAAACACATAGAAAGTAAAGCGAATGCTAGGTTGCAGGAGTTGAGTAAGTACACATTGCTTGATTGTTGCAGTCCTCGAATTATTGACAGGATGCAAGCTGTCATCGTCCGAAACCCAAATCATTGTACTTGAACATTACTATTGCCGCAAGAAGCGTACATAATGTATTCAATGCAGCGAAAAGTTTTAGCTTCAAACTCTAATGCAGAAAATTATTTGTATCTCAAAGTCAAAACTTTACTGCGATCTACGGAAAAAGCAACGAGTCACTCGATGTAGAAATTACGTAGAAACTTTCCAAGTTTCGAACATGTTGTGTTTCTGTTCCCGCAACCTGGAATTAACATAAAAATACCTCGAACGACACGGAGCTAACCTGAGGTCAGTTTGCGACCTCCGTGGGCGATTAGCACGTGCAAAATCTGTCTAGAGCAAAACACTGACAGACAACGTTCAGGACTGGTTTTTTTTTGTCAAGCAATTCCGCTCTGTTAATCCCCAATTCGGTACAGGTTTCTTGGCAACAAACACAAGGAGTTTATCATAAAAAATCGGAGGGGCGACGCGATTACCGGCCGGTGCCAGACGCAGAACAACGGGCTGTTTGTGATGACGGAGTGAGATAGCTATGGACCGCCGCGTTCAACAAGGCTTTATCGCCATACGTGAAAATAAGCCAGACCCCAGCTGATCGCAGTAGGCCGAAGAAACAGCATTTTTGCCGTCGATATTACATTACGTAAAGTGAGAAAGGGTCAAGTCAGGAATAGGCTGTGAAACAAAGCTGTTGCGGATACTGTGCACAACC
>JGI24021J15306_10001859_pt1 | contig 21661 bp, 9 predicted proteins | sample Ectturendosymbi1_FD_15306 | JGI IMG/M metagenome (IMG submission 15306)
TTGAGGACAAACAGTTGCAGATTATAAAATGTTATCTTTTCACCTTTCAATAAATGTGATCATCATTGTGGTATCATTTAAAATCCTGGATTTGTGCACAATCGCTTTGTTTCAACAATTGTGAAACACCCTGTACACTGATAAAACATTCAAGTGTGTAATCAGTTTTTTCTTCTGATGCAATATCAACTGTGAATATTCAGTCTCAACTTTATCTCTTTCGTGTTTGAAGTTGCGCATGAGATCACGATGATTATCCATGAAAACTTTGCGCTGGAAAGCCACAAATATTTGTATCTGATCCGTATATCACGGCTTATACTTATGGACAATGTTTTAAGTCAGGCATCTTCTAGCAAACGAGCACTCTCTCAAAAAACACATCTCAAATGAATCATATCTTAATTTCAAAGAGTTTCCAATGGGTTGGATTAGTATACAATGTATTTAAGAGTGGTTCGTTATTTTTCACAAAACGACTTTTAGCATTGAAAACCCTTTAACGCCCGCGCCGGCCACTATGATGGCCGGTACGTTATTGGCCATAACTCACCAGCCGCTAAAGCTAGAGAGCTGTAGAAAACCTCTACGGATTCGGAGTCTTCCAGTTTCAATCGAAAAAAAATTTTTGATTTGGGTGATGGTTCTCTATGGGTGACGTCATTGCGGGGGTGTTTTGTGTTTTTAAGGCCAATTTTACCTAGCGCTAGGCGCCAACCTAATGAGCCATTTTTTTGGTCTTGTCGTTTTTTTGGAGTCTAAGCGGTCATCCGAGTCTTTAGAGTCCTTGATTGACTTTCTCGCATACTGTTGCAAAAATTATGGCTCACAAACCAAAAAGTGGTAAAAAATGCTACTACTACAAACGCTAATCCTGCGTATATTTCACCCCGGAATATAATTGGCCATAACTCGCCGGAAGATTATGCTAGAGAGATGTTCAAATCCTATAAAGATTGGAAAAGTCCGTAGTGTGCAATAAAGAAAACTGCTGCAGTTTTGGATGACGGTTTTTTGTTTGTGGCTACACGATAGCTAGATGCTTATGCATATCCTGACAATTTCAATGATGTCATCATCTCCTACGAGCCGACCAAACGAGCCTTTCAATGGCTCAACATTTTTTTGGATTCTAGGCTATCATACGAGTCTTTGGAACCCTTGATGGACTTTCTAGCGTTTGTGGTTCTAAAATCGTGAAATGACTTCTGAAGGCGTTTCCAAAGACGTAAGTCAAACTTATTGGTAGCCATAAAACGTTAAAATGTATATGAAAAATCACCACTTCATACCCTTGGCGGTTTTTGAATCCTTTTTACAGTTCATCCAAGTCACAAAATCTGATGGTCACAGAATATCTCACCTTTATCAAAAAATTTTCCATAGAAGGTGTGAAAACCGTCACCAAACATTTAGTTTCCATTTAATTAGTGTTGAGAGACATCAAGCAAAAGGCTTTATTTAAACAAATTCCTTGAAAAAAGGAACTTTCCGCAATAGAAAGACGTTTGTAGATATATGGCTTACGTCTTGACGTTCTTTTCCTAGAAAATATTTCATCACGTTCAAATTTACGTTTTTGTTGCGGAAAATACTTCAACACTTTTACATTTGCGTTTCTGCTTGTTGTGTAGGTTTCACAGAATTTACAGTAACTGAAATACCGAATCTTCTGAAAAAAAAAACAGAGTACTAGCTGTACTTTTACAATGACATCTCCCAAGGCCAAACGAAAGAAAGGACTCAGGAATTCAATAATACCAGACATAAAGCAGACTTGACTATAATATCACGTATTTTGCAACAATTATGAAATCTTTCCATAAACTCTGCACCACTTCTACTACAATACGGTGATAGGCTTAAGATAATGCAGAAGTTGTCCTCATTAAAACAACAAACTACTACTGAAAATTTAAAATCGAATGGTTTGTGGTCGGGTCATTCCAAAGCAAAGCAGCACAGCTACTTTTCTGATTTTCAATCAGTAGTTTTCCAACGTGTGTAAAAACCGTATTGAACTTTGAAAAAAGTTCCATAAGTGCATCAATTTTGCACCAAGAGGAACAAATGGATTATTCAACAACACAAAAAAAATTTTCTGCTCGAAACGTCTCAGCTTCATCTGTTCTTCTGAGACGCTGTCATCAAAACCAGGAGATTAAAGGCCTCCACAAGCATGTTTCTACAAAGATGTTTAGTTCTCACCTTGATAAAAGCGTTTTGCTCCTCAAAGAGATATCTCTCTACATCGATGCAGGCAAAATTCCCTTATAACGAATATATTCAAAAAATCATTTCGTTTTCCTTATATTCATCCTACCAGATATGGCTAAGGTTTCAGTGGTTGGTTTTAGCATTTTTTATACACCATTGCACGACTTTCCGGTTTTACTCTGTTTTAGTGAGATAAGAAGGCATAATTACTACAACAAAAATAAAGTAAACCGAGCATAAATAAAGTCAGTATAGCATATATAATGTCAGTAAGTAAAACTTTCTCTTCCAATTTTTGTCACAGCATTTCAGTAATTCCTTGAAAATTTGAAATGCTTTGTCTGTTTATACATGCCAAAAGCTGCTTTTCATTTGCTTTCCTTTGAGCACAATGCAGGTAACGTTTCATCTTAAATAAACGTTTCTGCGTCTTTTCCGAATATGCATTTTCAGAAAAACATTTCTGTTCATTTTACGTTCTATGATCTCCAGAAATCACTGTAGTTCATCTCATACTCTGTAAAAAAACATTCTTCCTCAACTTGACACAAAACGGAACATCAAACTTAAAACATTTTTTTCAGGTAAATCACAAAGCACGGACATGCCATCTGTTGGCAATTTGCCTTAGCCGAAAATACCTTCAAACTCAGGTACGAAGAAAAAAACAGAAGGCTGGTCACACGGTCCGTTAGATGTAAAAAACAAACTGTTCTTGGGACCTTTTACATCTAATGTGACCGAAATGTGTTACCCGGGTATTGAAGGCATTGCTTAAATTCTTCCATTTGCTTGTGTGTGTGCATTAACCAAATATATTGGTTCTGCATTGCTGTTTTTACTTCAGCAGTTCCTTCATGAGGTGCTTTTACCATCTCTTACTTAATTTTCGTAGGCTGCGGTTGTGTACACCAGACATTGGTCGATTTTGTCGCATCAGCCTCTCGTTAAAGGTGCTGGGGTGCCTTTGGTCTCAATCGCATTGTGACCACTGAAAGCGTGTATCGACCGAGCAGCAAACGAATTTCCGTTCTTAAGTGTGAGTAGCCGCATCGACTGAAAATCCACTCCCCTTACGGGCGATTGTATGCCTCGTTCCCAACCCGTTTGGTTTTGCGGCACACGTTGCGACGCTTCACTAATCCGCAATTGTCGTGACGCAATTCCATTTGCAGCTTTTACCCAATATTTATGATATCCATGAAAAGAGCAAACATTATATGTGGCAAAGTTACGTTACTTCCTCTGGCGGCTTAAATTCGCATACATCACTTTTTGCTGATACCGCAAGCTCATCTATTCCACAAATGTTTCATGCATTTCTAACCACAATTAGAGCAACATACTTTCACCTAGTATTAGCTAGCATTTCCCTTTCAACTACAGGTGGCTTTGCCTAGGGGGAGCGCTGCGGCCCAGTGGTTTCAATCATTACCAGCACCCAACGCCCCTATACATTGTTATGAATCTGACAGCTTGGATTTTATTACAGCAGCATACAACTGTGCCAAGTATCAAAGCAACCTGGCGCCATATATCATGTTTGTGTTTTTTCAACTTGTGCTCGTGTTTTCCTGGTCAGCACCGTTGTGTACGTGAGTTTTGTGTGAGTGCACAGCCATTAGACAGTAGGCGTCATCTTGCAACAGCCTTTGGGTTGTTCTTGTTTGCATATGCATCTGTTTTGTCATGAGTTACGGATACGAAATCTGACATAAATGCAGTGCAAGAAGTCAAAGTTTATACTGGCAGTCCCGTCGCCAAGGGGAACTCTCGTGGGCTTAGCCCCCTCAAACAAAGTTCCAAGGCCCCCAAACTGAAATATGAAACACTATAAATCAATGGAGGTTTTGACCAATTTTAGAATGTCAAGCCGGCTCTGACGACGGTTCTGTATACTGGGTTAATGGAAACTGCGAATGGTCAAAATATTCTTATGTGTAAGATATGTGTGGTTAAACCGAAAAGTGGCACGGCAGAATGAAATTGGAATATTGATGGAAAGAATATGGGTATACCATTTGAATGAAATATCAGCACAAAATCAAACGTATCTCTGTACCGTCTTTTCCACTGCCAGAGTTCGAGCCATTCATGAATTTATCCTAAGCATTTTGCGAGAAAACATGACATGATCAAAATGCTAAAAAACGACCCAGCAGTTCTGCAGCTCCTGCAGTTTATCAAACATTGAATGACTTCCTCACTTTCCTCAGTGCTTGGCGCACACCAGCTGCAACAAAATTAGGAGCGTTCTGTTCAGATTCGAATCATAACAAAAACGCTTTTTCTTCAAAACCAGCGAAACGTTATATCACGTTACAGGACAGAAAGTTTAAATTTGTGCAAATTACAAACATATTCGCAAACACTAGAAATGAAAGTTTCAGTCTGAACAATGCGGAAATTGTTTTAGAATAGTTTGCATCCATTTGCTGATGACGCAATGTGGTAAAATTCTTCTGCAAATTTGAGATATTTAAATACGTCTTAACGGTGGAGAAGCATTGCTCCCGTCTTTATAGCCAGACCGTCGCTTCCTTACTGTGCAGATGTCAGCTGAGCTGAACCAAGTTTTCTCAACGGTTAATGCATTTAGCAAGGTTTCACATGCCGCAAGCATAGCTTCTCTATGAAATATGTGCACTGTTCAAAAAACTTCCGACAATTGCAAAAATCATTATAAAGTTTTATTAAATGTTTAGCAGAAGCTGACAAAAAGTATTGGCGCAAATCATGTTTGATGACCTTTGGACCTGTTTTGATCTTATACTGAAACAGTTTAAAGTACAATGTCAAGATTCGAAGTGTCTGATGAAACAGAAACTTCGAAACAAATAGATGGGGTGCGAACCATGCTTCTGGTTTCGAGGTCAGTTATAGTTTAGTACCTAGAATTTTTCTTTTGGCTGTCAGGTTTTAGCATTGAGGTGTCGCTGAGTGAGCAATGCTTCTCTTATCATCAGTGCTACTATTTGCATGCAATATCTGAATATTGATACAGTATGTTTGATCACCAGTTTGAAACATCTGCTAAACCATTGAAATTGTTGAACTGTCTTTGGGTACGTAAATCAGTAGATAATTTCAACGATATTTAGTTCATTTGCCAATTTACCTGAAAGCAGTAAATGGTGCATAGTAGCGAAAGAGCCTTTTTACTTTTTGACTTTCGGGCGTTTCCTCTATTTGTAGTACTGTATTTTTTTCTGAAGTTCTGAAGTTGATATCAGGTCAATTCTTGTGAACTATATGACCTTATAAAAGTCGATACCAAAACTCTTTGTTTTTCAACCAGTACAAATCCAACTGCCATCAGATTTCTACGCAAAAGAACTAGCTGCAAAAAAATGTTTAAAAATTTCTTTTCAGGAAACAGCTGCCAATTATCCACAATGTTCGTTTTGAAAAGAATAAACTTTCTGTTTTCCGACAGATGCCAAAGCTGGAAACAAATTGAATTTTCTTAAAAAATCGAAGCACGAGATTTGCTTTCCTGCTAATGACAGCTGTTCACGTGGAAACGTTGTCACACTCAATATGTATTACTCAGAAACACTTCCCTTTNCTCTGCCACAAAACTCGGTATTCAATCTATCGAGACCGCCTAACATTGTTCAAGAACATGAAACTTTTTGTCGTTTTCTATGACAATGAGTTTTGTTCTTACTAACATCCAATTATAGCACCATGCTTCGTCAAAAATGGCTTGACTTTTTGCACTTTGCAGTAATCATGTAAAACTAGATTGAACATGCTGTAAGATTATTGCAAATTTTTAGGATTATAGTATCACCCGAGGACTATAATTTACTTTTTCAAAATGTAATTCCTACAGGGTACGCGACTTTTCCGTCTGGCCGTTCCGGTCAGGCCGATTGAGTCTGGCCATTTGGGTCACGCGATATTTCGGTGTGGTCGTTTCGGTCTGGGGACATTTCGATCGCGAGATGTCTGTAGAGAAACAACTGATTATATTTGTTTGTTGAAATGATTGTATAGAGAGGTAAAATGTCACACTAGCTGGTGTTATACCAACTCCCTTTGATGTTGCAGCGAAGTGATAAAACAGCCTGACAGGTGAAATGTCAAGCTAGCCGGTGTTACATCCAGTGGCGATTCTAAGGGGTGACCTGGGTGGGCCATTGCCCCCCGATTGACTGTGGGATCTTGGATCATGTTTGTAGTTTTTTTAAATAAAAACATTTCGTTGATTTAAGTACGTTTGCATTAAAAAGTTAACCTGTAAGATTTCTGCACGATTTCATAGTCTGACCGAAATGTCTCGAGACCGAAAGGACCAAGACCGAAACGTCCCGTGACCGAAACGGCTTAGACCGAAAGGGCCAGACCGAAAGGTCCTGTTCTGTTTCCGGCAAATGCGAATTCAAAATGTAGCTGTTGAGCTGTCTAATCATTTTGAAATTATTACCGTTAATTTTCATCCTACGAATTGCAAACAAGCCCAGCTAACGAAAATATAAACAAAAACAAAAATAGACGACTCCCACTTATCCCACCTAATATTGTTAAGCCTAGCGGCTGGAATTCGCCAGATTAATTTCCTAAACTTTGTAAAAAGTCCACAAATCCCCGCGGGGATGCGCAAAGTGGAGGAGTGTACATCGAACAAAGTAAAAAATGGTCTGCCCACTTTCTTCTACTGTTGGAAGATTTTTGTTTCAAATAGACAATTCATGCAATGCAATGTTAATAAAGATTATGATAGAAAATTGCTGAATTTCGTCGCTTGTTTGCAAATAATCTTTCTAGACACGAATTTGTGATTTTCTTGAATAATACCAACGTGAACAGTTATATGAAAATGTATTTTTTTGCAATTTACGTTCCACACATTGATGCTGCCACAAGTAATACTAGGCGCTCTGTACTCCAGTGTCTTCAATAGAATTTGCCACTCAAGAATTCCTTTAAAATTTAAAATGAATCTTCTTGCCAAAACCGACAAATATCCTTTGCCTATATATATAGCAACATACTTTTTAAAACACTCCATAGGATAAAAATGCATTTTTGGCCGGTTATCAATGCACAAACCTACCATTTTCTACACCAAATTTGTGCTGTTGTCGCTATCCTAGGTAATGTTTAATACAGTTTGTGAAAACATAAATAATGTTGCATAGTTGCTTAAGCATAGGTGGTACTTGTAGAGTTTGTCTTTGCAAACATAGGTCTGACGTTAGAAAAGGTTGCCTTTGTCCATCAACTTTGCAACAGATAGTCAACATGAATGTTTAAATTCGCGTAACTGCAAAACAGTATTATCTCAAAATCAAGCTGTAGAAAATCAGAATATTCAAAATGAATTGAATTCCAATCACGGCCTTAATTTTTCGACGTTTCGCAATATATGAAATCTGTCTTAACACCTGAAGCAAAAATTCGCGTCAGAGAAACCTCAGCGGCAACAGCTCATCATTACTTGCTTCTGTTGATCAAAAAACCGCAAAATCCAAACTTGAACTGAAAAATGCACCTCTGAAAACAAAACTACGCTTCGTGGATCGGGAAAATGAAAATGTCAGAAAAGGGAACATTTGTGTCTGACAAATGACCCCTTAAAAAGTAAGTCTAAAATTGACTGTTAAAAAAATGTATTGTCGTCAGTACCCCCATTTTATAAATCAATCAGAACATCGTCTTCAAAAAAATGCCGCATAACCAAAAATAGCGATGTCTTTGTAGAACTAACGCGTGGTGGGATTTGCCACTACAAACTCATTGCAAATCCTCGCAGATGTTACAAACCAGACAAGAAAAAAGCGAAACCGTCCCAGCGGCAAACTCTGCAGTCACGTGACTCATGCCTTGAACAAATTGAAAGCATCAGTGTCCTGTACGTCATTTAAAATATCGCAGAGTAGAAAGCACAACAAAGCTGCATTGAAGAACTTGAGAAGGTCACCAGTGGATTTCAAAGCAATTGTGTTTTAGACACACAGGTCCAGGACCTGACTACAGATTCTCATTAATCCAGTTTAGAAAACGTTGTTTCCTCGTCGTTTGAAAAACTGCTGAGCAGTTGATTGATTCGAAGCTTTTTCTGTTCAGTGCACCACTGAATTTTTGTATCTGAGTAACTGCTTTGAAAGTTTCACAAGTTTAGAATGAGGCAAACAATGAAAAAATTGCTTTTAGTCATGTAACATCAAACAAATTTTTAGTTAGCACAATTACGCAGGCAGAGGAAAAGATTTCATAAGTATAGCTTTACGTTTAAATTGTTGCAACGAAAATTTATTTTAGCGTTTTTAAGCAGGGGTCTCTAATTGGTTATAAAGAAACATTTCGTGAAATTACAAATACAGTAACATTATATTAACATTTTACAACCTCAGTTGATTGTGAATAACGTCCATAGGGCATCTTTAAATGTTAATTCTAGCAATCAGAAGAGTGAAAGGAAAATGAAAAGAGAATTTAAAATATCTTTCAACTTGAGCAGTACAATATCGCTTGGGACTTAAGTGCATGTGATCTTGAATATTAAAGATCACATGTTTGAGTTTTGGTTTAAAACCTACTCCTAAGTAGTTCATAGAATCACGTTTATTTAGCTTCGTCTGGTGCAGGGTGTTAAGCCCCCATAACACAGATGTACAAGATTATTTCGGTACAAGGAAGTAGTTGCTTACCGCGATCGTGCACTGGATCACAAGATCCTTGTCACAAAACCAGTATCAAAGGTTACTTTTACATTCACCACTGAAAATAATCTTTATGCAACCCACAAAACTAAGACTAAAACTTTACTTTAAGGCAAAGAGAAAACTGAATGTTCTTTCACACCAGGATACGAGTAGTCAGTGAAAAAACATGATTATTGCTGAAATTCTACCACTGCTAGAAAGAAGAGAAGAAACTATTATTTTGTATCCAAATTCAAAAGTGTTTCTCACTTTTTTATTTATTAAAAATACAGCGGGAAATATTTTACGAAAATTTTTTTGAAGAGCATGCCAGCAAAGAGCAATGTTTAATACTTCACAATTACATTTGGAAAATGTTTTCGATCTTGTCTCATCAGTTTATGTCTACAAATGCACAGTCCGCAAAATGTTTTGAATTTTACTGCCATAGTGCAATTTTTTTGTCAAGTTTTTCCAGATTATTTTGACGAAGCAAAAATCTGAAGTTGTAAAACTTAATTGGACCAAAATGTCTGGAATCGAAACGCTCAATGCCAAGTACTCACCCGTCATATTATTTTGAAGCTTTACGTATGTTTGCTCATACGTTTTTTCATGCTTCCCTTTTTTACCTATTCCTTCAAACTTCAACGCAACGACAGTTTGTTTCTAACCCGATAAAACGCAACGTTTGTTTTCAAATAGTGAATCTGAAAGAAAAATTTGTAACATAATAAACATTTTAACATGCGTTGTGTCCTGCTAATCACCCTGTTGCTGCTGTTTTGTTTGTTTGTAAGCAACGAGGTAACAGCTCAGTATCATTCAGTCAGCGGGATTACAAGAGTTGGATAGTAAGTCAACCGCTGATTGCTGCTGTTAGTTATTGCTTTGGATTGTTTTAACCTATATTTGCAGGAAATCTCTGTAAATCAAACAGAACAGACGATAGACAACGCCATTTGTCACAAAACGGGTTTAGCGAAATGTTTTATCATACAAATATTCCTTCTTGCTTCGAAGTTTAGAAATAGAAATCAATGTCGTATTTGAAAAGAAATGATTAATTTGGAAAGACTGCGATAATAATTGCAGATATTTTAGAACCATGCATTTACGCTGCAAAAAACTGTGTCTCAAAGGTGATACCAACTATAAACACGTTACTTATTGTGTAGCCGTTTCCAGGCATTTTAAAGAATATGGCAAACGAACCTACTGGAAACTCTTGCCTAAAATATATGAACAACAAAATTACTCTATAGTGTTTTTGAACATTCTACCTAAAGAAAACAAACGGAAATTAACCAAACAATATGTTTTTATCACGTTTCCAACAGACAGGCTTACCAAAAAGTTAAAGCAGCACCACCAATAAGGCAATTATGTCAACAACAAGTAATTTTTGCTGCCTTGCTTTGAATGTTCAAATACATTTCAAGATTTTGAAATCTGAAATATTAGTACATTATGTTCAATCCAGAACCAAAACAATAAGCCCTTTCGTAAACAACTGTTTTTCTTATGGCAGTCGTGCACTGAAATGGGGAGGAGACGCAGATGAAGATGAAGATGAAGAGGACGAAATTTCGGAAGAACTGTTGAATGCTTTGGATGAAAATCGACGTGAGGTTTGTAACAACGATTATGAAGTGAAGTTACGTGTCTTTACAAGATGAGCTATGATTGTTCACAATACGATCTGACACAATGTTGAAGTACCACCGACAGCGATACAAGTAAATTCGCACTCAAACTAGCTTTGTATTGCAGGGCGAATTCGACGAAGACAGCGACGACAGAGTTCGTTCAAGAAATCGATCATCAACCCGCCAAGAAAGCTAGTATTGTCAAGAATAACATCGTGATCATCTCTTTTCACCTAAAAACATTTTAATAAAACAAAGGCATAAATACATTGTGCAAATATTCTATACTTCAGTGAAGTTAAACCACGGCCTTTGTGCCGGAAACAGGGATTTGTCGATGTTCATCAGTAGTGTCTGTCACTTTCTTTTAATGCATAGAAAAAAATGTTGTTAACTATTTGAGGGGAATATCACGATCATCGGAAAGTCGCATATATAGTTCACTGCACAATTCAGTCAACTCTTACATTTTTAAAATAATATTTCCAACAAAATGCGAACCGTTATTGCTAATAGAAGTAAACACGATGTGGCTTGTTTGTTTCATTATTTCGTTCACATTTAGTATCTCCGCACGTCGACACTTGTAAGTCTGTAGCATCTTATTTTCGTTGAAACCTTGTGGACACTCAGCAAAAAAAACATGAGATAAGTAAGCAAACGATTGGAAACATTGTGTCAGGTTAGACGGGTGAGGTTAACAGTGTTCGAAATCTGCACGTTTTTGTTGAATAAAATTTGTACAACCGGCTAAAGTAAAAAAGCTTCCCTAGAACAAATCTATCAGTTGTGCACATTTGCTATTTCCTCTTTCTGTGATGAACAGTCACTTCATTCGATTCGTGATTACTGCGTGCAATCATAGATTTCTCTGATTAGGTTAAATCAATGCAGTTGTGTAACAAAACCTTTTAAAATACAAGGTCATGTACCAGACCTCTCGCAATGGCGGTGCATCTACCGCTGACAACGCCAAAAACAAATAAACATTTGAAAGCACACAGCCACGACGTTATTAAAATTGTAAATCACGCTCGGGACCTGATCTTGTTGGTCGCGACCATAACGTTGATTTGCTTGACTCCCACCAAGCTCCATCCTGGATATCCACAGTGTCGAGACAACCGCATTCTTATTATTTCAAAGCACACATCTAAAAACTAAGGAAAGGGAGCAGTGGATTTGACTGATATGTTCAAAGAAACAAGTTCGTGCTTGAAACCACCGTGTTGCCTGGAAGTAGAGAGGAAACTTTACAACTTTACAAGGTCACCGGTGAAACACACTGCACAAGATGCCCACAGTAGATTGGGATTCATTGTACTCGCTTTGCTACTCTCATAAGAATGTCACCAATGTTCGGCGGCGCCCACACCTCCGCTTGCTTGCAACCGTGCAGCTACTAGCAGTGGACGCTGCATTGATGGCAAATAAATGTGCGTCAAACCTTTCTTGTGCGCGCCCACACTGAGTACGAGGTTGGACAGCTCGCGCAGCATCTTTCAAGTCATGGGCATGACCCAAGCAGTAATCAAAGCCGGTTCTATCAGCTTTCATGTTTCGTGTTTAACCCACTGTACCATCTGCTGGGTTAAACAAGCAATTACTCCAAAACCCGTTTGCAATCGTTCGCATCACTGCTGAACACCAGTATAAGCATCTTAGCAATAATAGTTAAGTTACAGCAGTAAACTACACAACCGAATAATATCGCAATTTTTTCGCACAAGAAAACTAGTTTCATGTCTAACACATCTTCAGTCCTGCCCAGCCAGTAAAAAAGTTACTAGCGAATGTTGACATTGAATCAATTTCAGAAAAACTACGTACTGTTATTAACAGCAATTCGCACGAGTAAATTAATTAAGCTTATTTGGCTTAAGCAGGACCAGGAAGGAGATTCCTCAAACAGCTTGCTGCAAAGCTAGTGCTCGTCTTGATGAAGAAGCCCCTCTTCAAATGCATAGTAAAATGGACGGATAATGCAGATGATTTTCCCATTGTTTTTCAATTAAACATTGCAGTTTGTTTGGAGAAAAGAAATAGTACACTTGAAGATAATGCCGACGCTATCATTTCACAATTGTTAAAGAAAAACGCTACGACTTAAATCAGAAATGAATGACAATATTTGTCTTACCATTGTAGAAAAATAATGTTTTCCATTTTTCCAACAATAGCATGACATGTGCTGCGACACTCGAACCTAAACTAGGTCTGCTTAGTATAAACTTCAAAACGTCATCAGTGATCAAGCAGCAAAACTTTCCCGAAAATGCGAAACTCGGAGGAAAAAACTTAACGATCTTAAGCTCAACTCTTCAATCACACGAACTACGTTCTGAACGAATAGGAAGCATCTTCTTATGGAAAAGCAGTCAATATTTGATAAAGACAATTGCAAAATCAAAGAACTAGGAAAGGAAAATCTTTCTTACCTGATACTGATGCAAACTCAAAACAACAGCAAGACGTTTGGGCACAATTTTTTATGAAACGTAGAAACATAATTATTTCATGACGTTGGAAGAATGCACTAAAATCTTTGAATCATGTTTTATGAAAACCCTAAGCAAAGGTTTATTAGCTATTATGTTAAACAATTTATTTTCCAAATTTGGGGATAAAAAGCCCTGGAGCTACGTGAAAAAATGCTTCAAACTATTTTTGTTCACGCTTATGTACAAAGAAAAATATGCTTTGAAACTTGCAAGTAACTTCAGTTCAAAACCTGCCTGACCGCCATATTAGATTATTTTCTCCATTGTTGGTGGACTCATTGAGGTTCATAACTGTTTTCCCCACGCTTTCAAATTTTTCTATCCAGAGATCGAAGGCAGGAGAGGGTGTAACCTTGTAACCTTTGTTTGTGAAAGTGGCAGCGATGACCATCCTTTTAGAAACGCCTATTTCAAAACTAATCATAAGGTTATTGGATGCTGAACACCTTGCTCAAAAACATTTTACAAGGAAATTATTTTAACAATTTAGGAATTCATTGTAAATCTATAGCTACAATAAAAATTCATTAAAGAAAATTGCAAATGACCCTTGAAGTCCCCATAACAATTTGAAATCGTGATCCCAATGCGTTAGTGTGGCTTTTATTTATTTAAGTGCTTTCAGTTTTTAATTATGATTTTACAACTTTTTGCGTGACTTGAAGATGATAAATCAAAAAACATTCGAAAAGGCAACCTGAATAAACGTACAGTAGCCTATGACATGAGTAATCTTTTAAAAACACGTTTATACAAACAAGTGCAGTCTATCACGAATGTATCACTTTGCGTCCCAGTTATTGCCTTAGACATTTTCGCTGTAGATAATGTTTTCGTTGCTTCTAAGCGCGATTTTGGAGAAATCTTAAGCCTTGACACAAGCGCAAACACATCATATACCACACAAGCGTTTTTTTGAGTGAGTAAAACGTGGCCATTCTGGGAACCAATGGATTTAGCGTTGAACATAGTAATACATTGGTTGTTTTTGTCACCTTTAGTAAATTTGTTTTTATCAATCTATCTTTGTAGAAAAGGCAGGTAAATCAAATCAAACAGAGGGAAGAGTGCAGAACAATCTTTAATAGGATGCTTGACCGTTAAACGATTTTTCCTGATTTAAAGATAAAAATGATACGTTAAGTTTTTGGTATGTAAATGTGTTTCCAATAGATTCTGTAGTAGAAACGTTACGTGGCTGCGATAAGTTTATTTGTTGGCAGGGCCGGTAGATGCTTAACCAACGCAGTGCCAGTGGAACTCACATAAACTGCTAAAGCGTCGTGTTTCAACGACAAAATTAGCGATTTGATTCAGAGTACCGCACCCTGTATTTTTGGCAAAATTATAACTTTGTTTACGTGACCGCTTTTGTTTGTAAATCATCATACAACTAGAGTATATCGGAACCCTAATCTGATCAAGATTGCACTGATCACCCAACCCACTCACGTCATTTTCAAACCATTCTTGATTTCCTTATTGTCATTTAATTTCATTTTCATTGCAATGATTGTTTGCTTGATGCAACTCATGCGTTTGCTTAAAAGTGTAATTCCGCTGCCCGCCTGCAAGTGCAGTGTAGAGACTTTTTCAGTTAACTTTTCGAAGATTTTTTGGATAGTTTTAATAAGTTTTATTAAACACGCAAAAATGCCTTATGCCTTCTAGATCCATCTGTTCTCCATAGTAATTCCGTGCTTGGATCTACAATGCAAGAAAGTGACTTTCGCCTATCATATCCGCAACAGAATTATTTTCCATTCAACCCAATTTAAAAATTTTAATATACCGTTCTATACCTAAAATGCGGCTTGCCTAAGTTTTGTGCAAACAAAATTTAAAGATTATTTTTTAGGTAAAATAACTGCGCAACAACAGAATGAAATGTCGTAAAACTCTGCGGCTGTCAAGAAATGGTAACCCAGCTTTGCATATGTTATTTGAGGAAATTCGCCGCTATCAGTACAACACACTGGCATAACTTTCAACACACTGGCATAACTTTCAACACACTGGCATAACTTTCAACACACTGGCATAACTTTCAACACACTGGCATAACTTTCATCAGCTAGTCATGGTTGAAAATCATTTGTGGGGGTAATAAATCATAACTCAATCTTTCTACAGCAGTGGTTTCAGTTGAAACTCAGCACTTCCAGCAAAAGCAAAAGCACCAATATATACATACTTCTCCGCGGGTGCACATGAATCGGACGAAATCAGACAAAAGTAAGTTTTCAGATAACTCACGCGAGACCTAACACATCTTTAAGCTTAAGGCCTTGAAAGACTCTGATTTTCTTCTTATAGATATTCCGTGTAGTTTAGAAAAAAAATCTTGCACCATTCCATTTTTCTCCGAAAATTAAGTAAAATCAGAAAGGAACAAAATTGTAACATTATCCTAAGTATTTGAAACCTAAATTTATAAAACTGGATTTAGTAGTGAGACCATAAATGGTTGAAAGAAGAGTGAATCCAATGTTTCTTCTAAAACCTGCTGTGGTTCATGCAGCAACCTTGCAAATCATTAAGTAAAATAAGACAAATCCAATAGAAACTGTTACGCGAAGCCCTGTCTGAACAAACTTTTCACCCAACATGTTGTCGCCATCACTTTGCTAATCTCTGCAGCATTGCCAATGAGGTTGAAGAGAACGAAACGTTAACAGCAGCTAACTCTGAAGTCACGTGGTGTATGAGTTGAACAAAGTGGAAGCATGTTTCCTCACCAAGTATCAGTGGATGTGTCACCGAGATTTTCAGAGCCAACTTCGGTTTATAGGGCGGATTGCAGTTTGCATAACGCAGGGCGAAAAGCCACAGTCAATTATGTGTTTGATCTTCAACTGAGCGAGACATATTGTATCTGCACCAATGTACTGTAATGTGGCGTAAGATCTTGTTCCACGTAACAAAACCACTGCCATTTGTTAATATTGTAATAAATACTGAAAATGATCCTTATGTTCTCCACAACCTACAAAAATACAACCGGTACGTTTTTCGTTGATAAAACGGGTTCACCAGAAAAACAAGAAAAAGGTGTTCTCTCTTCGGAAGAGCATGTCATGCCAATCGGTTTTGTTTTTGCTTACTTACAATTTGTCCAGAGTTCCGATTAAAAAATTGATATAAAAATAAGAAAACAAAGTTTATACTGGGTTTATGGTTGGCTTGCACGATCAGTTTATATTATCATGTGATGGCGTTGTTGAACTGAAAAGAGTCAAGGTAAAATAGAAGTGAAATCACGACTGGAAAGAATAAGAACTGCAAAACTTCAATGAAATCCCAGCAGATATTCAAAAGTATACCTCTGCAGCATCCTTTCTACTGCCAGAAGTCAAGCGAATCTGATGTTAGTTGAACCGTATTTCCTGAAAGCCAAAACATGCCACCACATAACTGCAGTAGAAAGACAAATCAGTTACCCTGTAGCTGCGGTTGTTTATCAGACACTGAATGATTTCCTGACTTTCTTCACTGCTTGACGCACACCAGCTGCGACAAAATGAAGAGCTTTAGACTCAAACCATAACAAGAATTGAAGGCTCTTTGTTTGCTTCGAGCTTTCCAGGAGTCTGCCTGCCGGTGCTCTGCTTTCACAGCTCTGCGATGATTCGGACTTGCAAATATTCCTACAACAAGTAAACAACATCTGAAAGCTTTAGATTTGTTGCAATCTTTGGATGTTTCTATTTGAATCAGAGTTCAGGATTGAGAATGCGTGATGTTACGTAAAATTGATTTCCTGATAAAAAAAAAAATTTGCTGTTTGATTAGACCTTGTCGCGCTTCTGGAGACTAGTTGCTTCCAACAATAAGTCTCCACAGAGGTGAATCGAATCAATCAGCACATGGTTTTAGGAAATTCATTCACATGATATTGCATACGCATCTTTACTCCTGAAAATTGCAAGCAAATGCTTACGTATGAAATGATGAAATACCTAAAGCATGTCAATTGTTTGTCTCAAACACAAGCTGCGAACATTAAGCTGGTCTCATTTAAACTGAACAGCAAACCGATGCCCACTACCGAAAGGTTAGCTTCAAATAATGCCACGATGACACAAAATTATAGCGGGTCGGACGACACGTAAGAAAACATTTATTCGGCATCTCTTTTTGTTGACGTGTTTAGTTAGACATTGCTAATTACTGTGATTAGGATTTTAACTACGCAGCCAGTTGTATTTTTTTAGCTTTCCTCTTGCTTGACCAGTGGTTTTTAAGTTTTTCTAGTACGCTTCAACGCCCTTCAAATATTTCTGAAAAGCTGACTTATCAGAGCAACTCTATCCATCTACAGTAGTAGAGAATTGAAGGCTCGATGTTTGCTGTAAGCTTTCGAGGAATCTGCCTGCTGTGCTCTGCTTTCATCCCTACGGCAATTCGGACTTGCACATATCCATATTCCAACAATAAGTCTCCACAAAGGTGACGCGGTCGAATCTATCAGAAAACTGTTTTGACAGGAAATCGATTGCACATATTTTTGGTGATTGATTCAGCTGCGCAAACTTTGTGAAGGCTCATTGCTGGAATGTGGATATACGCAAGTTGGGAGGTTTGGCGCTTGGTTGTGGATTTTGTGTCAGTATCGGTTTAGTCACGATTTGCTAATGTGCTAGTTTTTAACCAGTGTGAAACCAAACTGTCATCAGATTTCTTTGAGATAAATCTAGTTGGAGAAATTGTTTAGAGGTTTCATTTCGAGACAGAGCCGCCAATTATCCTCTGTTTATTTTGAAACGAACGCGTTTTCTGGTTTCCTACAGATGTCAAAGCTGGGAAACAATTTCATTTACTGATCGGAGCACGAGATTTGCTTTCCTGCTAATGACAGATGCTCCATTTTTCCAGGAAAGGGCACCCCACTCAGGCTGTATAACTCTGAAAAAGTCGCCCTTTGTTCTGCCACAGAATCAATACTTGTACTATTGAGACTGATTCACAGCGTTCAATGAAGCTTTCCCTTGTTACACTATGACAGTAGTTCTCAAAATTTTCTGCACGTTGACCCCCAATTTAAGTATACAAATATCTGCAGACCCCGTGGCCTAGCCCAACAGTTACTAATACAAGGAACGTATGTGTCAAAATATATATTTGATTACTTTGTACTTGAAATGCATGATAAAGTGATGCACAATCCGAAAATATACTTAGAATTTAGGGACTATTCAGTGCCCCCCATTCGCCCCCGTGACTGTTTATCGATCCCTTGGATGGTCCAATTGACCCCTGGGGTCAATATCGAATTATGTTGCCAACTTATGGAAAAAATGGTTTGCTTTGTTGCAATTCATCATTTTAAGTACAATTAATTTCAACAAGCAGCTGGAGCGTTGCACGTATCAGAGTCTAGGTTTTTGTTTTTTCTTCAAATTATTTGCCTGTAAATTGGAATTAAAAGTTCTGCTTCGATATTTTTACTACTTTCAACAGACTGTGGCTTTCAAGTTATTACCAGTAAAAATTCTCAAAGGAATTGCCAAACCTATTACTGCGCAAGACCACATAAAAGTTAACAAACAAAAATAGAAACTCTCATATATCCCGTCAATTCATATTTAGCCTAATTATTGAAAGTTGAAATGTACCAGAGTAATTACTGACACCTTAGAAGAATGTTGTACAACTCAGTAAAATTAATTGCTTAAAGTGGAGCATTCTAAGATGGAATAAGCAAAATATATTTTCTGCCCAAATGTTTGTGGGTAGCTTTTTGATGCAAACGGACGTAATGCGATAAAGATCATGACAGACAACTGCCACGTGTTTGCAGTTGTTTCTAAACAGTCATTCCTTTGCAAATGCATTTGCGCTTTTCTTAAAAAAATAATGACTAGGCTACTTTTCTCAAAAAAATCAATGTTTTTCTATTTAACTAAGATCTACTTTTGAGACAGTTATACTGCAATCCATAATAAAAAAGCTGCATCAAAGTGGTTTCAAACTCTTACAAATCGTTATTTCCTTTTTGTTTAAATTGAACCTGCTTGTCAAAACAGACCAATTCGCTTTTTCTCACAAGTACACAGCGTAATAAAAATTTTATTTAAAAGATATTTCGTGCAAGGAAATCGAATTTTTGACGACCTTTATGACGCAAACATACGTAGCATTTTCTGGTTCAAACCTGTGCTAATGCAAGTTTATAGTTTTATAACTTTAGCTGATATGAAACTGGCATTCAGGTTTAACTCTGATAAACCCAGACGACAAACGGTTCCATTGTTGGCACTTAAAATTTTTGTTTGATGTAGTAGGCACGCCATGGAACAACTGAAGGCCCTATTTCAAGGAAAAAACAGCAGCAAGCTTTTTTTCCAGTTTGGGACGGCGAAAGCGATATATGCGGCCTTAGGAGTACTTTTCGGCCACAACTCGCCGACCCATTGCGCTAGAAAGTCCATGAAGACATAAGGTGCTTGGTCTTGATTTATTTCTCATAAACCAAGGAGAGATACCTTTGCATTGGAAATTTCGCCATTCGTCGCAATTACGTTACACAACCAGAAAAAATTCAAATACAAAGGTACCTGTTTTTCTTTCAGACAATAGGTAACATTCTGCATCTTGTGATGTCTTCATTGACTCTCTAGCGCAATCGCTTGGCGAGATATGTCCAAAACTGCTTCAAAGTCAAAAAAGGCTTTACCGGTGTCAAGCGAAATTTTTGACCTCTGCGAAATTTGCGACCTATTATTATTAGTCAGTTCTTTTCTTCTCAAAGTAAGGGAGTGAAGTTTGTCGATTACGCTTTGGATGTGTGTTGTATAAATTGAAACTTTTTGGTGAGTTTTTAAACGTCCACAGCAAGCTACAGTACGGGAATAACTATAACCACTGGAAAATATTGGACTTGCGAGTATTTTTAGACCTTAGTTATTTTTCTTTTTGTGACCCTAACCCGACGCACTTGCCTAAACACTAAACCTTAACCCCTAATCATCAGTTTTCTCAGCCTATTTGATATGTAGAATATTACTCTGTGCATGCGCACATGCCGTGAATTCAGAAATTGCGCAAGACAGAATATCGTGTTCCCCTTAGAAAGGCTGAATCTAGGGCTCCTTTATTAGCCTCCATAATTACAAAACCACGTTACTCCACGTTTTTAAGTTGCGGAAGTTTCTGTTTGCCCTGTACCTCCCAAACAACATGTTTTTGTGTACTGATAATGTTACAATTACCAGAAAAAAGCATGAACACCAGTGATGAAAGTAGAATAATTTTCTTACCGGAACGACCCAGCATTTGTCAATATACCGTCTCGAAATTTCAGCCATAGCCTACTTGTAAAAGAGAAATCAAGAGCACTTCTACTTTTGGTCCACCCTGTACTGTACATTTTAAAACCACAAAAAATCTACTGTACATTTTGAAAACAACCATTTAAAAATCAACCAAAAGCGTTATAGACTACGTACCGCAACTTGCACTATCTCCGAAAGTGGATCAGGGACACAACTTGAGTCGTCTAAATGTAACACCTCCACCGTTTTTCCGCGCGTTAAGAGGATAAATACCACAACACAGCAGCACAAATGTAGAAAATTATTTAAAAGCTTTCCACAAAGGTTCATAGTAATTATCCTCTTTCCACTTGCTTTTGACCAGCCATGCCACTTGCTGAGTGAGCTCTTCCTTTCCAAGCCATGTTTTGACGTATGGATGGATCGGAGATCCCACAGTGCTGATAAATAGCAAGTTGGCGGCATTGCTTGTAGTTATCAGACTTCTTCTATCGTTTGTACAGTAATATTGTTAATTGCGCTAAACCCTCGCTCACAGTTGTCATTGCTTGGTGATAGAGTGTCAACTGTTAACTGCCACAAGCAGCTTGTTGAAGTTATTAGAAATGCTTTTTCCAACACTTGCCTTGTATTCAATAAAACCAAGATGGATTTCTTGGTTATTGAGATAAAAGGTCTTGCATAACCTTTTTACTTCGTCTTTGCCAAATCGAGGTTTGTCATGTACTAATCGTGTGGATTCAAAACATCCATTTGACTAACAAGGTTTTTCTACATCACTTGGCGAGTTGCAACAGCGTTAGCCGATGCTCTGTTTCAGGGTTGCAACCAGCTCTTCATTTCGGGGGTGGCAATTTTCATGAAATTTTATTCGATGACGCCATCGTGCTTATTCAAGCGTGGTACAACTTTTTCGCAAACCGTCACAGATAAAGTTCTCTTAGCAGCATTTCGGAAAATGAGACCTTTTCAGTTTTAATCAAGATGCAGACCGAACGATGAGGAGAGAATAAAAATTAGTAGCCTTTTACAAAAACTTGGTTCGGTACTCAGCTAGTGAAGGTATGGCTTTAGTGTGGCAGATGTTTAGGCTACTAGTAAACCTGCCTAACTTTTTGTCATGTTTTAGCAAAATCCTCAAGAGGGGTGGGGAGCCTGCGGCCAGCGTGAACATTGGATATGGTCTGCATCAGAATTTTCGTTACTCAAGTTAGAGCACAAAATCGCGTCAAAACGAAGCTCCATGATAAGCAGGTACTTGGATATTAAGTCATAAGAAGTCACTCTTCCTCATAGTTAGAGAAAGGAAGAATTTTAGGATAAAATTAATTGATTTTGCGGCCCGCCAGCGATGATGCACAATTCAT
>JGI24021J15306_10001861_pt1 | contig 21645 bp, 12 predicted proteins | sample Ectturendosymbi1_FD_15306 | JGI IMG/M metagenome (IMG submission 15306)
GGGGTCGGGGGGATGAAGGAGGTACAACCGAAAAGCTCGCGTTAACGTTACCCAGGTCGAGTCTACTCGACGGCGTCGAACCGCTCTTCGTAGCTAGCGCCGGATCCAGGCAAAGAAGCGCCGCTGCAACACACATTGGTTTTATGGTCAGTCGACGTTTGCCTGCAACAGTTGAAGAACTTGCTTACTCGTCACGTCACTTACAAGCGTCTGTGGAGCAAAGCTTAGATACTGCACTTGTGCTTCGTAACGCACAGCGAGCGCGCGTTTCAACAGGTAAGATAGAACAAACAGGCCTTCGCTCGCAGACGCCCGCATCCCGTGTCGGGCGCGTCTAAGCTTTTACAATGCAAATTTCTTGGTGTCAGGGCAAAACAGCAATAAAAAGCATTGTAGAGTTTCCGCCGACAGATTAGTGTTAGAAAAATGCATGCGCAGAAAATGCATGTCGCTCATCACTTTAAGGCCCATTAAAAGTTCAGCCAAATCAAGACTTACTAGAAGCAACGTTTTGTTTGGACCAGGGGCGTAACGAGGTTAGATGGCGCCCGGGGCAAGAAGCAAGTTTGGCGCCGCTGTGTTTGAACCTGAGGTCTTTCGGAAGAAGATGTACTGTATTGAAGGAAGTTCTTCTGACATTGTTGGAACTTTTCAGCGGCCCCCACAATCATCTGGCGCCCTCATAGTGACTCGGCGCCCGGGGAATTGCGTCCCCCTCGTTACGCCCCTGGTTTGGACTTTTGGGCAGCTCGAGTCAAAGGTCGCGGAGACGGGAGGATTTGTTGCAACAGCAAGGTCTTTGATACTGCCACGGCCTCACAATGCAAAACAGTTCGATCAAAGCACGAGTGAAACATTGCCATAAAACAAGAATACTTTTCAAGTTGAGGAACGGAAGGAAAAGCGGTATAAACAGTGGAAGCGGCAAAAGCGCGTGCAAATCAAATCCGCACAACAGCAAAATAACAACACAACAGTCGCCAGTCTCCACAGGCTGTCTTAACCGCGCGCAGACTGCTGGCGTGCTCCAGCAGCGTGCGGTGCACGCGGCAACATATCCATCCTTACGTTATTGGCCCATGCAGCTTGGCCTCGTTCCAGTTCGCTTCTCGGCAACGGCTGCAGGGAAGTCGACCGGTGAAGCGCCCGAGCATCTGCTGTGAACTGGTCCACGTGTCCAGCTGCATACAATCGACAGGAATATCAACCGTCTGTGTTCGATCCCCGCAGCGCGCACACGCTGCCACTGTCTGCTCCAATTGCGGAAAGCACCAGAGGCGGCGGCGTCACTTTTTTGGACTCCGACTCCGCTCCTGTTCTAAAATTTTTCAATCCGGACACAGGTCCGGAAATTTCTCGAATTTGAGAATCCGATTCCTGTTCAGACTCCGGCTGCTGTCGATCCAAACGAAATTTACCTTGTTTTTACTCAAGAAGTGACTACGCAGACTCCTGCTACTGCCGGAATTGAAAATTGACTCCGGATCCGGTTTTTCTCAAATTTCTGACTCAGAGTCCAGATCCGGGAAAAAAACGCCGAATCCTGCCGGAGTCGAATCCAGCACTCCGGATCCATGGCCACCTCTGGAAAGTACGCACTAACGGACAAAGAATCAGCTTTGTTTCGCCCTGAATGGATCGCAGTTGTTAAAAACAGGTTATGNGGGTTGTCCGTTGCTAATTTTCACGTTTTTTTCTTTTTCGTTTCTTCCGCAAAAAATGTTTTTCGATTCTATTCTGATTTTGACAAAATGTCTGTCCACAATACTGGTGAACTTAGCAAGGGTCAATTTTTTCTTAGATCTGCAAAAGGCGGCCTGACTTCACTTTTTTCAATGGTCTGTTTAGAACAAGTACTAGTTTGACTTTTTTTTGCATAGTTTTCAATCACTTACTCATTCGCAGTTTTCCTTGCCCCCGCTTTTGTAAACTTTGTTTCACAAAAACAGTCATCTCAAGACTGTGCTGCAGCGCCACGATTTTTTCCGCGAATTGCCGGAGAGTGTTGAACGCAGGACCTCAAGGAGAACCGGTTTTCTCCACCAGAGTACAAATCCTCTCGACAACCGTGGTGTTGTCGCAATTTTTCCGTTTGTTCCCAGCTCCATTAAGCCATCAAGCGACTGCTACTAAGCGGTGAAACATCTGTGCTCTGCAGCATTTTTTAAAATCACGAATACTGCGTTGTATACAGCTTTTTTGACAAAGAGTAGGTTCGCAGTCGCACCGTGATACAAGTCAGCATGCTTTGGCCGGAAACAAACGTGTGCTGTCGTTGGTTTTGATGAACGACAAACACAGGTTCGTTTTTCAAGTTTTGTTAGCGTTCATCGAATACACCGCGTGATGAAAGTCAGTACATGCAAAAATACAAGCAAGGTACGCAGCAAATACCTTTTCCTGGCTGGCGACCATTGTCTTCTTCGCTTGGTCGTCGCCCGGGTCGCTTTGCAGCGTGCGAGAGGCCCGCACCCTCTGCGCAATCGCCTCCTTTATAAGGGACGAGTTGTCCGGAGGAGGGTCGGGAAAGACCTGAACGGCGTTTGTTGGGTTAAAACAAAGTAAACTGCGGAAGAACGTACATGATCAGAGCGCCAAGCAAGCAGTGTAACTACTTCTGGCAGTGACAGCAATGTATTGCCGGAAGGGGAGTTCGTTAGGATCCTTGCGGGTTAGAGAAAAAAACGTGTGGCGTACACCGCTCCGTTATAAGCGTCATGCAGAAAGTAGCAGGACCAATCGACGCGGCGTCTCGGATTAACGGTTGAACCACTTCCTATAGCTGAGAATGCCGTTACATCCCATACAGCCGCAGTCTCGTCACTTCCTTTAAGCAAACGTTCGGGAGGTGTTTTGGTGCTGAGCAGACACGACGTTCTCACAATGCGCTTCTGACAACAGCATAAAATCAACCTTCCCGCAGAAGATAACTGCTCAGAGCCGTGGCTTACGAGAGGTGCATCGCACCCGGGACCGGTGGGCACGGGGCCCCGGGAATGTTGAAGTGCGCATGGTCAGTTTTTCTGTAATCAAGCCTAAAATTATTATTAGTGTAAACCAACTGCCAGGATAACAATTCATATGTTTATAAATCGCAGCATAACAGCTGGTTGTGATTGCTGTACAAACAAGACGAATAAGTTTCGACAACGGCCCAAGAAAATAGAGGACGCGGTGTCGGTCTTCGTACCCCTTGGTAAAATTTCTCTCGGAGGTCCTGCTCACAGCAGATAAACAGCACGCAACGCGACCAGATGAACGCTATGACGTTTCATGAAAAAAATCCACCCCCCCGTTACGTACGCAAAGATATAGTGGGGTGTCGAATCGATACGAAGTCGTGCATTTCACATTCAACCAACGGATAAAGTAAGCTTTCACCTCGCTTTCAACCAGTGTTTCACAACCTTTTTTGATCATGCTCCTAGGTCGAGATGCCTCCAATGGGACATTTAAATTTTATGATTCGGAAAACAAACTCCTATTTACGTGGGGAAAGCCTGTACGTTCGAATGTGCATGGCACATGTTACAAAACTCACCTTGGTTGCAGTAACAGTACTACACCAAACTTCAAATGACACTACTGATAGGTACGTTTTGACTAAATAACGTAGGGCTTTTAAGCTGAATGGCAAAACTTAAATATAATACCAGTAGATGACATTCACGCGCTTGGCGAATGTTTGATAATAGGACGAGAGTTATTGTTCGGACGGGTCTTTGTTTGCTAACAATTTGAGGGTTGAAAATGGTGTTATGAAATGGTTTCTACCGTAACTGTGGGGCCATGAAGTACCTCGTATTAAGCTGAACATCATCGCCCAAACAGTGGCTCGGGACCAACCCAGCTGTGCTGCTCGTACCGGCTTAGCTATGCATGAAACCTACAAACACGTCCTCACATCACGAAGCACCGAAAACTGTTGCAATTTACAGAAGGTTAGCGCGACTTCTAGTATTTTATTATTGCCGCACAGACTCACCGCAGAAACATCGAACCCAGGTAGTAAAGCAACAAAACAAAGTGTGTCTCACAGAAAAAATGTTTAAAACTGAGCGTAATTTCAACGCCTACTTTGATATGAAATTTTTTCCAGCGATCTTTATTCTGACCGAAATTGTGGCATTTTTCTTGCAGATATTTTTGCCAGCCACTGAAGCTCATTCTCAAAGTGCTTCCCGCAAACATCAAATAGCTTCACGTTTAGAATTCCTACTTTAAACACTGAGCAAAGCCTACTCCATATTAACGGAGTTTAAACAGATTTGGTTTACTTTTGAAGCTGTATGACAAAAAAAGCTGAGAAATTTGATGCAATTTATATAAGCATGTTTGTTCTTTCGACGAAGCATCACCACTCAAATTTCATTTGTTGGTTTTATTTGATGGCAAGAAAAAACTGATGTTGATTGAGTACAAGCAATTCCAACAGCAGTGACTACTGTCTTAATTTCGCAGCACAACCTCATGATTTGTTAACTAAGCAGTGGTACGACTGAAAACAACCAGAGCAAACCCACAGGCTGGTTCTCTTCCGGCGGCGAGCCGTTTGCATCCTTGTCTTCCTTTAGAACCAGCTGCCATTTTCCGTAAACAGTTTCTTTCGGTTCTATTCGTTGGTGGTGAGAGCCGGTGGACACCGGGAATTGCTTGGAGAGCTCTGAAATCGGCTTGCTGACAGGTGGAATGGACGATGCGCTCTGGAGAGCATTAATATGGTTAATGCAAACAATTACGAGTGAAATGCGAGACCAAAAACAACATTGTTTCTACTTTTTGTTGTCCGTGCTTAATTTGCACTGACAACATGCTTGTGATGATCAAAGAGTATATAGGAGGAGAGTGACAATATTTTCGTGGTGGGAGGCATGAGGATTTGCGTTTAATGAATCAACATGTGATCACTTTCACAATTTTGCACTCTCAAATTTATCAGGAATACACAGAAAGAACACGCAGACGTATTCACAAACAATATGATTAGCAGAAACGTCCAAATTGAATGAAATAGACAGCTATTAAAAAGTATATCAAAGCCTGTTGTCGCACTGTTTTTGAGTGCATTTATATCCGCAATAGAATGAATGGCCTGTTTTGGTCTTCACTTTCCTTTTCAACGAACAGTTATGAGAAAAAGATATTTCGGCAATGTAGTTAGAGAATTATGAGTTATGGTGGGGAAATTTAAAAGGAGACATGGAACAAAACATTAAAAAGAAACTGCACTTGAACTTACATAGAAACTCCCAAAAAAATTGAACGCAGTAAAATATATGTTTCAGTAGAGGAAATTCTCATGACACATTAGATTCGTTGCATGGCCAAGGTTTTTCTCGAAGGTTTGATCTTGGTGACTCCTGAAATATTTTGAGAGACCGCAGCTATTTCATCTAAATACTGAGATGGTCATAAAGCGAGATTTCAGTGTATTTTGTTGGTGATTATGTAGTGACGTTCTACTGCTTTTTAAGGGATTGTTTCAGCCCTCAAATAGCCTCAAAAACATTGTGCATGGCCACAAAAATCAGTGCTTGCAAGTTGCAACCGTCCTGCAATTGTTCAGGACTTAAGACTGGGGCAGGGGTCGACGGTTGGCGGACCCAACAAAATCGGACCCTCGCTAACAGAAAAATAATGAACATTTCTGATAGTCTCTCTAAGTTATCTAACCTTGCGTGCACGAAAATCGCTGATGCGTAAGACTGCTGGTTCTCATCATTGACAGCAGCCTGCCAGCGCGCGTCGACAAGGGAAAGTGAGCGCTGCAACATGCAGTGATGAGCTTCGCGCTACGGTTGAACACGAACAACTGCAACCTGTTCGAGTTCGTCAAATGCGTAATAAGTGGTATAACAGCGTAGGCGCTCTTCCAAAAGCGACCAAAACCACTAAATGACTGTCACTGTAATTTAATTTGACGAGGAATAAGCCGACTGCCTACAATGCCGCAAGCGGTCCGATGCTAATTTGCGCACTACGAACAAGAACGTTCGTTGAGTTTCTCTTTGCGATCGTGCTTGGCCAGCTGCTTTCAAACCGGATACTTGCTCAGCATGCTCATGAGCATACACGCAAAACATTTATCATACTGGCATTTACCTTCAGGTTGATCGAAATGCTCGCAGCTTCTCTGACTTGAAAAGGATGATGGATTTTCGCACCGTCGGGCACATCGGGAACAAGAGGCCCGGCGCTGACCTCTCGCCGGCCTTCAGCAATTTCCTTGCAGATGCCGGTTAACTGGGCCACTGTGACACCCCCGGAGCGCAACACGGCCTGCATCGAAGACACTAATGCTTATTAGCTCGGTAGCACTGATGACCAGAACGCAATACAAGGGACGGTGCACCACGTAGCAAACGATCTGTATTAGATTATGCGCAATGGGAAAGGCATTCAACTTTTCAAGTTTCCAATTTTTTTCACAAAAGCATCAGAGGTGGCCGGAGCCACTTTTTCAGACTCCGACTCCTCTCCTGTTCCAAAATATTTCAATCCGAGTCCGAAAATTTTTTTAATTTCAGAATCCGACTCCTGTTCAGACTCCGGCTATCGTCGATCCAAACGAAATTTACCCATGTTTTTACTTAAGAAATGACCACTCAGACTCCTGCCACTGCCGGAATTGAAAAGTGACTCTGGATCCGGGTCCATTTTTTCACAAATTTTTCACTCCGGCTCCGAAAGAAAAAGGCAGAATCCTGCCGGAGTCGACTCCGGATCCATGGCCCCCTCTGAAAAGCGTAACCATCAAAAGGACAAATCCAGCAAATTCCGCGAGGTTTCAATCAGCATAATTACTAATTGTGGTGACTTGCCGGTAGAGGTGCCTGCCCTTCGACCCCCGAGTTCAGCAATAGGTTTGATAACATACTTCTGTGAAACATTTTCTGCGTTTTTCAAGAAGCGGATATTAAGGATTGAAGGTACAACAACAAGAGCCAAGGAGTTGGCTTCAGAGTGCCTTGAAATAATGCGCGCATGTGCAAAACGCAAACGACGCGCATGTGCAAAACACAAACGATGCGCATGTGCAAAACACAAACGAAACGACGGGAAATGAGGTGAACCTTTCAAATTGGTTGGTTGTTTTCAGGTCAATAATTCACAAACCAGATCAAGCACATGTTGACTCGCCTTGCTTTCTTGTGAGAGGGCGTTCATTGTCGAGTCTGCTCTGTGCTGCGCCAACACGTTGGCCTTCGCGATCTCGAGCAACTTCATCTTGTCCTCGCTACTGATAAAGGGTGACAAGGAACGCTTTCTGTGACGCGAGCTTTTATGCCTGTGGTGGCGATCCTTTGACCTTCGGAGAAGTGGTCACATCGCAGTTACGAAGAAAAAATTTATATTTGCTCATGCTGAGCTACAATAATCAAAGCTATTCTTTCAAAGAAATTAAACGTTTTCACTTTCAAAAAGACACACGCCAGCAATAGTAGAATTTACGAACGTTGATGTTCGCTTGGATCTGCAAAGCCGTGGCCTGGAGACGACGCACTTTTCTGTTACTGGGTCATTATGTCAAGTGAACCAAAAAAAAAATGGAAAAGTCAAGCCACCATCTCAGATTTTCCTCAAATTTCATAAGCAGATAGAATTTTTCATGCTGATTCAAAAAAACTAAATGTTTTTGAAATTGGTTAAAGTTTCGTGAAGTTATGGACCATACAAAATGACTACTTTTTGTGGCCATTGAAGCGCAACAACTAGCAAGAAAATCACAACCAGCTTTAAACTAAATCATTCTCACTGTAATAATTTAATTGTTGTAAAACTTGACAAGTGGTTGTCTCAAGTATCTTATCTTCACTTGTGAAAAAAAATTTCAAAAAACTTATGCGCTTACCCCAATTTTGGGGTAAAGAAAATGGGTAGTCATCAAAATCACACATGCATGACATAAATTTTGAATGGTGATGACTCGACGAGCACAGATGCTATTGGCATGTACAATAATCATCTGAAGCTCTCATTGAGAATCTAGTTCGGATTTGCATCAGTTGACCTTGTTTGTACAGTACTAACATCACGTAATTTTTTTTGAATGTGTAATTAATACTGCCCAAAAAGAATTACGCCACCAAATATAATTTGCTCAAAAGAACTGTTCTGCCAAATTTGTCAAAATGCTTGATTTACAAGACTTATTTGCACTATATTATTGCTCTACAAAAGACACCTTATGTTCAACATGAAATATAAATGTAACATCAGGCAGCTCTCTGATAAGCCTCGGCTAATCAAGCACAGAAAATGAAACCCCGCGCTCTGAGAAGCACCGAAATAAGTCAATACGAAAGAAAAATAAGAATCGCAGACGGTTGCGATCAAATGAGTCAAGCTTTGGAAATTCCTTGTTATTTCGTTTACCATATTTTTTCGAACTTCGCTAACGTGTAAAGCTTGTTTAATGTTATAAAAAATTTTGTTGTTCGTATCAAACCTGGTGGCGGCTGCGACACCTGCTAATAATTGGTGGAAAGAACTACATATCGTCCTCCCCATCCCTTGATTTAAGGGAATTTTTTAGAAGTCATTCTCAAGCTGGCAACAAAAAATACAACAAAAGCGGTAGCTTCATATTGCACAAACTTCACGTTGATTTAGTGAATCGACACTGATAAAACATAAAAAGTAACGCCTTCTTGTCTAAGCCACAAAAAATCAATTCGAAGAAGTACCATCAGTCCGTGGGAGCACAACAACGATGTATAATGCAGTCCTTGCAGATTGCAAACTTACCTCGACCTACGGCGACGGTCCTTATGTCGGTCGCTCTTTGACTTCGACCGGGATCTGAACAAGAACATTCATAAACAAACCGCGTGCCAACATGTTGGCAAGTCGGCTCAGTGGACACCGGTCTTGTATTTTATTTAGCGCAGTGATGTTCAGAAGCAAATAAAAAAGTAGTTGAGTGAAAAACAGGCGTCATGTCTGTTTTCTCAAACCTATTGCGTGAAAATTCGGAAAGCTTCCTTCACATCAGTGGCGGAAACAGAGTTGGGGATGATTCGGAGCAATTGTCCACTAAACAACTATCAGCAAACAAAAAGGACCGCAAATTTTCTTGACATCGACTCGTGTATGATCACAGCACGTTACCATGTGGTCGACTGCAATTGCGGCAGAGTACGTACATACCGTACTGAATAACAGGGCAGCGGGACACTAGTTCACAATGCAGACAATATCTCGAACCTTTTCGATCTTTTACTTCGCGTATGGGATGAAGACCGTGACCTAGAAAAAAACAAACAGAAAAAACATGGAGCAAACGACCGTCGCTGAAAACCCACATGCTGGCAGCGCATCATGTGCATTTTGCAGGCATGCAATTTTTTTGCAAAGCAGACACCAGACCATATTCCATCGTGATCTTTATACGTTGGGGTTTCAGATGGCAATATTGGAAAGCAAGCAAAAACTTACACAGCAAAAGTAAGTGACGAGTTTTAGCAGTGGGTAATAACGCACAGGAAAGTTTAGATAGGGTCAAGTAATGCACACAAGCCAACAACTGTCAATGACGCAAGCACCGAACGAATTTATACCTGGAGCGGGGTCTTCTTGAGCGTTTTTTCTTAAGTTTCGAATTAGTTTTGTTACAGTTTTTCAGAGTTTCTTTTATGGCTTGCAACTTAGTTTGCACAACTGCGTCGTTTTCGAATGAAGTTCGGTTTTCAGAAGACGGCTTCAAAGCCACTGCGGTAGTTGCCGCGGAGGCCGAGGTAACTGGTATTGTCTCTCGCTTCGTTTCGTTCTTCTCCAGCTCACCTTGTTGCGAGTCCAGTTTATTCGATACGCCATTAAAATTGGACTTTAACGACAACTGAGGCTTGGAAACGCAATTGGACTCGCTGCAATTCGTTTCGTATTTTTCTGCTGCTTGCTCGGGCAATAAAGCCTTTGCTTCTTTGACACTTGTCAAAATCGAGTCTGTTTTGCTAGCTGGTGTGGGTGCAGTTTTTTCTGCGCAACGGCTTTCAGAATTTTCAGCAGTGGTAATTTCGTTGGATGCAACGGCATCAGACACAAGCTCACGCTTTGTACGTATTGCCGATGGCGATTTTTCAAGCTTAACATTCAGCGACAGTTTTTCTATTTCCTTTAGTTTGTTTACTGTGTCATAGTAACAAGTAGCCGCCTTTTTCTCAGTGAAAATGTTATCTTCATCGTCGGCAACTAGAAGTTTCTTCTTGAGCGCACCGTGAGTAGACCTGCAGGCTTCACTAACATCCGACCTCCTTTCAGGGTTTGCGTTACTCGACACTTTCCTTTTTTTCTCTTTGTGCTTTTTCTTTTTCTTCTTTTTATGCTTGGTCTTCTTCTGCTTCTTCGATTTCACTTCGGTGTCAGACTGCTCATCGAAGCTGTTGTCAGAAATTTTCCGCTTCGCTGCAACTGCCTTCGAATCTGGAACAAGAGCAGTTGCAAGCTAAGGCCTGCATGAACAAGCGTGTGCCAAAAGGTGTAACTTTAAGCTGCAAACGTAAGTCGCAACGGCACATCGTTCAACCATTTCTGAATGATGATGGCATCAGTGAAGGGTCCACTGGCGAGACTGCAGGGCAAAAATGTTTCGTCGCGAAGTCGAGCGATAATAATGAACCGATGTTATACGAAAATGAAAAAAAGTTTTGATTATTCAAAAATCACATTTGGTTATCTAGTAAATGAAAATCAAAGCCCTTAGCATGCGATTTTAACAGAACGATGATTGAGATTCAGCAGTTTGAACTAATTTTATATCAACAAAGTTTTGTCAATGACCTGGCACAAACTATTTACAAGGTGACTGAATTGCGCAGAAAAACAAACAGTTTTACATCTACAAGATACAAAAACTCACTCATTGCGGATTTCTTGAGAGACTCTTCCAACTTGGCCGTAGGTTCATCAACTCTGGTGAGAAGAAAATAAGTAAATTTTTAAATCATAGGTGTTGGGCTGTTCGAAAACATTAAAGCTTAGGCATCACAGATACTTGGAAAATACAAAGGACTCTTTATGTGCTACGGACTTTTGCAGCTGTTTTAGGTTTGTTAATTTAATTGTGTTAAACATTTCGCTAGCTGTATTTCATGAAAAAAATTCACGAAAAAGTTTGTGCATTTTTTGCAACAGGTAACATTTCCCATATAGCAACTACTGATTACAGAGTGAGATAATTCCTATTGAAGATCTTTTCCAACAAATGTTTTCAATGTATTATGAAAGCCTCACACTTCAAAACGACAAACATTGCAAAATGTTTGATAACATTTTATCTTACATCTTGGATTAAATTATTTTATCAATGCTCTACAAAATAGTTTGCTGGAGAACAACACAACATAAATTGAAACACCACATACTTTAAACTGTACATAAAGATGGCATGACAAGGACAGAAGGGGATATTTGTTGGAAGCACTGGGATTGGGGAACCTAAAATAGTCATTTCAGTGCAAAGAAAATAAAAAGAGTGCTTGACAACAGTGTTTAAATATGACAAAATTGACATGACACCCAGGGACCAGAGACATGTACAACACAAAGTACACACTGTAAAATGATTTCTCACGCATAAGACAACTAACTGTTTTTTATCATTAAACCTATCCCACTTATGACGTCACCCACAAGAAAAACGAAACCCAAAACTTAAATTTTTTTTTCATTGCAGACTCAAAGAATCACGCCATCCTTCGAGAGTTTGAACAGCTCTCTAGCTCAATCACCTGGCGAGTTATGGAGTTGCAAAGACTTGCCCAATATGAGCAAATCAAACTTTAATGCAAAAATTGGCCGGCGCCGGAGGTGTTAAGCTTTTTGGTTTTATAAGTTCATGTCTACTTCTTAGCAAAATCCTGGCTGCACCACTACATTTGGATAAACAAGGTTCTTGTTGCTGTGTATACCTGACATTTGTTGACTTATCTGAATGTTCCACAAACCATGTGCTTTGAAATTACCAAGTATGCTATCACTGGCTGTATCGCGCATGCAAAAGATGATTGTGATATAATAAATGCACTGTTACTAACAATGAATGCAAGACTAAAACTACAGTTTGCCAAACAAGCCAACCCAGTTATTATCCTTGCGAGTTTGGATGGTGCAACTAACACCACTGGCTGAACATCTAGTGTATTCTAGGCTACTAGCCAAGTTTGACTGAGTCTTAAGACACATCAACCTTGTTCTATTTTGAAAAGTGATATCAAAAGCTGCTCTTCCATTACAGACTCTTTTTCCCAGGCTAAAAATGTGCCACTGAACACATAGGTAACACTGGCCAACAGCAAAATTTAAACGGTGATTGCAGTAAGTGCTCCTAAAGTATTTTTGATGCTGATTTTGAAAATGTCATTATTTTTTGTAACACATCTAGTTTTTGAGATATCTGTATGTTTTGGTTACCACTTACCTAGCCTACCACAGGCCTATGAACAACAGAAGGTAGCATTGTTTTGCATTGTGATGTAAAAAAAGAGTGCTTGACAATGTAACATAGAATAATAAAACTGATGTAGCAGATTTACCATTTGTGAAAGCAAAGCAAGTTTACTAACTAACTGAGCGATTTAAATACAAGAATCTGTTTTATTGTGTGACATATGGATATCTCTGTGCACACAGGTAATTTAGAACATTAAGCCCAATTGCACATTCCATTCATTTGAATTAATTGTATAATAACGACCATATTGTTTTGAATGCTTTTTAGTTGGCTATACTGACTACCAGTGGAGCCTGTGTGTGGAGCTCTCAAGGTCATAAGCATATTAATGGGAATTGGGAATGCACATAGGAGTTACCAAGTATTGCTCTTTTTTATGTTTATGGGACAACCACTCTAAGTGCTACTGCAGATCACTATGAAAAGCAACATTTGTCCACAAGAAACGTGTAAGTTCCTGAAGTAAACAGTGTTCAGTATACTCCACTAACAAATCATGATAAGTCCTGGTGTCACCTCTGCATATAAAAATGGGCTTGACGAAAAATTTTGTGAAACCAATGGCTAAGTACAATTCTAGTAGCTTAAATTTAACGATTTGTGTAACAAATTTCTTGAGCTTGGGAAAGTTAAATTGAAAGAAGGAATTTTGTAGACCTATAGATTTGTACAGGTTTTGACAGAACGGAACCTCGAGTCAAAAATGTTCAGTTAAGAATGTACTGGAGTTACAAGCTCGGAAGGCATTCAGATGGATATGAAGTCTTGTTCAAAACACTTACAGAAGTTTTACGAGTTCTACTACCAAGGCTAGAAGTCCTGTTTCTTTGTTCAACTTGTTTTTTTGATCATTTGTAATAAATTAACAAACATTATATAGACTGAATTATCAGGTCATTTTTCACTTGGAAACAAAAGCTAATATATTAGCATACAACTGTTTAGGCTACATACCCAAAAAAGCCTTTCGCTGTAACTCCAAGATTTGATGTGCCATAAGAAAATGAATGCCAAATTTGGAATTAACACCCAAACGTTATCTAAAAAAGTTATGTCATATCCTCATTTAAAACAAAAAGAATTTTTTTTTTGACCTGTGTAATCAATTATTTACAAAATACCAAACTAGTGTTATGTTATAATGATATCACAACACTGTGGAAATTCAATGCATACCTTATGCCTAGCGGATGTTGAATATATATTTCATTGAATAAAGAATGTAGCCTATCCACATATAAATTTTGAATTTGCATTAACTTGGGTACTAATATCCTTGTGAACCAGATCACAATCCAGACAATTAAAAACTAATAAACAAACTATTCCTAATTACTTCAAATGGATTTGAACTTCAAAGGATTAAAATTCTTGGTGCAAGGAAAAAAATATGTATAATGCTACAAACCCTTTCAATCCAAGTTGTTTCAATTTGTCACTGACAAATGATCGAAACATATCATCCACTTCATCCATTCTTTAGAACTGATGGAGTCTGCAGTATAGGACACACAAGTGGCACTTGCATACAGTCGCATACAGTCTAGCAGCAAATATGCATGGGCATGCTGTACCCATTAGCCAATACAGAGTAACATGTTATGGACTTGTCACGATAAAACCAGGCAATTCCCTAATTGCACAATTTTGTATACCAATCAAGCATAATGGACAAAAATTATTAGCTTTAACAAGCACTTCCAATTCTGTAAACCTTGCTGTTCTGCAACCCAATGAAATATGGGCAAAAACATAATATTTAAGCCTGACAAGTGATGTACACAGCAATACGAAGCATGAGTCAATATGACATGAAACTAATACAAAGGTACTGTATATTTCAGGTCATAAGATGCAATGGACAATTAGGCACAGTATCAAAGATTGCATACTAGCTGTTCTATTTTCATACATAAGGTGCACTAGATTATAAGGCACATGAAGCAAAACTCAGATAAGTCCAACTGTATTCAACTCTTTACATACAAGGGAGTTTAATCTTGTCACACATGCCTCGATCTGCTAGACATGAATAGAATAAACTAAATGTAGTCAGGAGCCTCACGGAATAATACATATAGCTCTGTGTGCAGGAGGCTCATTGAGTAATACGAACTATGCTTCAACATTAAGATATGTGCTAGCTACTCACGGAACCACGTGTGCTGCTCATTGCAATTGTTGTTGGTTTATTACATGACATGGTCTATTTACAAAAATAATCAATGGAATTTTGAATGCACGTGAAAACCTCCATTAAGACAGTGGACCAAACTGTCATGTGGCTGTCAACAGTCTTTGAAATCCAATATGTGCAGTGTTCGTAGATAACACTTTCAAAGTCAGGGTACAATACATTCGTACTTTGAAAGCNACCTAAAACAAGCAGTTGTCAGTTGCTTTACTAATGCCATAGCTCATCAGCTGATTGCACTAAAGAGCTATTCAAACCCTCAAAAGATTCGGCAAGTCTTCTAGTCCGCACTCGAAAAAAAATTTTTGGTTGGGGGTTGCAGATTTTTTGTGAGTGACGTCATAAATGAAGTAGTTTTTGGGCCATCTTGGCTTATGTTACCTGGCCTANAGCCCAACCGCTAGGCCAAAGTATTTTGCTAAAGTTTTCATTGGAAACTAGGCTTGAGTATGAGTCTTTTGAGCCTTTGATCAACTTTCTAGCATTTCTGGTTCAAAAATTATGATCTAAAATAAACAAATTAATTAATTATCTAATTAGTCAAATATTTTTATTACTTTAGATCATAATTTTTGAACCCGAAACCCCAGCAGGTCATCCAAAGTATCAAACAACTCGAATTGTAGCCTACTTCCCATCAAAAACTTCAGTGAAAAACTACCATCTAACGGTTTGGGCCCAGGACCCGGTGAAGTGGGCCTAGGTGGCCTAAAAGTCCTTTACTAATGACGTCACTCACAAAAAATCCGTACTCCCCAACCAAAAAAAATTTTTTTGAGTGCAGACCAAGAGACTTGCTGAGTCTTTTGAGCCTTTGAACAGCTCTCTACCGCTTTGGGCACCTGAGTTTCGCATGCGCAAAGCTACGTGTGATCTGGTTGTTGTGGCATGAACCGCTTGATTTAGACCGGCTTCGAAAGTGTTAAGCTGCAATTAGAAATTAAATAAATAGTACCGTTCACCACATAAAATTGGTTCTAGGTGAGAAAGCACAACCAGATGCATACATTAGGCACACCACATAAGGTCACATTCAATTTTTGAGAGAATTAAAGGATTTTAAGTGCACCCTATGTCTGAAAAATACAGCAATTTAGACCTAAGTAAGACAAAGTCTCTCCTGCCAATCACAAATAAAACAACAAATAAGATCTTAAATTCAGATATACAGTCAATAAACACATTTTAGCACCTTTGGTGCCAGGTTATTTTTACCTTTAAGACCCATGTCAGCCACTTAAAACTATCACTTTGCAACACTATAATTCACCAGGTGATGGAGCTAGAGCAGTTGAGATGCTCAAAAGATGCGGCAAGTCTTCTAGTTTCCATTTTTAGAATTGGAAAGTTTGGACAATAAAATAATTGAATAATCTTCTAATTAATTAATTATCGATTTTTTGTTGTTTTGAAACCATAACTTTTGAACCAGAAATGTTAGAAAACCAATCAAAAGCTCAAAAGACTCAGGTTATAGCCTAGTTTCCAATTCAAACTTTGAGTCAAAAAATTTTATCTAGCGGTAGGGGCACAGGTTACCTGAGCCAAAATGGCCTTAAGCCTACTCCACTTATGACATCACCACAAAATTCCAAAATCCTAAACTTCCATCTGTTGAGGGTTTGAACAACTCTCTAGCACAATCGCCAGGTGAGTTATGGAGATGCAAAGTGGTGAGAAAATAGTGGCTAATGCTGGATTTTGAAGTAAGAATATATCATACACTAATGCTGAAGATGTTAATAAAGAATATTTCTCCAGAAAAAATAGCCTTTCTATTAACTGTTGAGTTAACAATCACCAGCATAACTCATTAAATAAAACAACAAAGCATCAATATCAAATAACCTTCAAAGGTTGCTAAGCCAAGTGCTTCTCGGCAGTTTCAGTAAACACCTGAGTCAATTTTGAATGGTGTAATGAGGTTTTGTATAAAACATGCATAAAGGTTTGCTAGATGAATCACACAGATGCACAGAAAACTTCTGGGTAACAAAGTTCGATAAATTGCAAAGATTTTGACATATATTTTATGATCATATCATTTTTGAAAAGCATTTTAATAATGAATTGAAAACAACCACCGCACAACACAAAAATTCNGCAGAATGCCTTTGCATATGGGTTTCGCATTTCATTTAAACAAAAATATTCTTTACAATTCTTCACAGATCAATAGTTCAATAAATTCCAAAGATTTTGATATAAAATTATGATCATATCATTCTCAGAAAGTATTTTAATAATGACTTGCAAACAACTGTTGCACAATACGATAATCTAGCAGTGAGAAACATTTTGGGTGTATCAGAGTGCCTTTGCTTGTTGGCTTTACATTTCATTTAAACAAAAATAACCTGTGTGAGTTTTCCACTGATCAACAGCGTGATAAATTTTAAATATTTTGATACAAAATCAGTAGTATCTATTTAGCCTCCAGCAGCAGAAGCTCTGCTAGGGTTGATGTAATTAGACCCAACCCTAAAATAAACACCTGGTTTTTGTCAAAAAGCCCACTTAAAAAAAATAAAACCTACTTTTTTTTGAAAAATCTATTATGAAGTAAAGGGTAAAATAGGCAGCACACTTTTATAGTTCACTGTACATTTTTTTTAAATCAAATAAAATGAACAGCAACAAAATTTGGAATTGACAAAAGAGAGGAATAATTTGAACAATTTGAGTTAATTCTACTTGCTACCATATGCCGCTCTGTAAAATTGGTTTATTTTAAGCAATTTTTCTGCCTTCTCTACATCCAAACTATTTCTGATGTTGGACAATACCAAAACATATGTTGAAAAAATACACTCTACAGATACTGAACTAGCAGGGCATGCACATAAACTTGATGTGAAACTGCAGAGGTTGTGTGGGAGTAGCTTTTCCATGTTTGCTGTGCTGCTTGCCAAGCCTTACCAGTATGGAGTGAATTGACTAACAGCTCTTTGTGAAAACAAAGATGGGGTACATTTCCTTACCTTCAATTATGAATGCTGTAATAGGTATGACAAGTTACTGTGTAATTCTGAAAATGAAGATATTGCATGATGCAAGAACAACAATTCAGAATGGAGTTTTTGTGTTTTTCTTAAAAAGAGAACAAAAATCTGTTTGTTTTAAAAAAGGAAAAAAAAATCTACATGGCCATATCTGGTTTTCCGTTCTGAAGGACTAAAAATATTGCATCTTGTGTTTGTTTTTGTGCCAGATATAAAACTGAGCTGGAGACGTTCTCACCACAGCCAACATGGTCAAGAGGTAAATGACTAGAGATCCTGTGCAAGGGATTGTTGGTTCAAGTCGCACCTTGGTTGTATTGTTTTTTTATTGTGCACAAGACAACTTTGATGTTATATAAGATTAAAGGTTAACACGTTTGGGATCACTTCTTATGTACATTTAGAAAAGCAGACACGTGTTTACGTTTAGAGTTTTGGATTAATCAGGGTTAGGGATTAGGGTAGGGTTTCTCAACCAGGCTCCTCAGCCTCCCTTGGCGTCCACAGAGTGGTTCTCTGAGGGCCACAAGCAGAAGCCTTCATTAAATAGCTATGCCGTGGTATTGCAAAACCTAAAACAAAGCTGGGTATTTTTACTGATGTGCAGGGGACCACAAATATTGATAGTCTTTGGAAGGGAGCAACAAATCATGAAAGTTTAAGAACCACTGGTTTAGGGTTCGTGTTTACGGTTAGGGCTCAGGGTTAGCATTTTGTCTTGAGGTTTAGTGCTTACGGTTAGGGTTTAGGGCATAGGGTTACAAAAAATTAAGCCAGGGTTTATTTTGCCATCAGCAATGATCACATGACAAGGACAATACACTTGGATGAGCACATCGTCCTTGTCAGATGTGTAACCCTAAACCCGAAAACTAAACCCTAAACCTAAACCCTAAACCTAAACCCTAGACCCTAAACCTAAACCCTAAACCCTAAACCTAAACCTAAACCCTAAACCTAAACCCTAAACCTAAACCCTAAACCTAAACCCTAAACCTAAGCCCTAAAGGTTGCATTTATTTTGCTGAAAGCAGCAAAAGTTCTGGATATGTTTTGCCATTCAAACCCATGTGGAGCTGCATCCACTTTTTTCCAGATAGAATGGTGAGTTCATGACACTAGGGCATGGCAAATATGGGTGAGGGTATGTGTCTATGGCTGCTGTACAAGTGCTTGTTGGCTTGGCTCATACCATTGCTAGTCTGCTTGTTGGACGTTACGCTTTTTATGAGAGTGCTTTTGATGTACTTTTTCAAAGTTTGTATTACTTTACGGTTTACCGCTTAGGCTTAGACTTTACATTTAGGGTTTAGCATTTAGGTTCAAGGTTTGGGTTTAGGCTTAGGGTTTACGTTTCAGGTATAGACCTACAGATTTTAATTTAAATCAAATTTTTTTGATTTAAATCAGATTTTTGATTTTTATGATTATTTTGATTAAAATATGTAGGGGTGGCCACATAACAATTTTTAATTTGAACTGTTTGTTTTGATGTAACTTTTTGTGCTTTGTTTCTTCAAGTACAGCAACTAGAAACAGCTGAACTTTCATTCAAACCTTCTTTGTGCTTACACAATATCCCTTAAGGCAAACCAGTTCAAAACACTATTACTGGTATACAAAATGAACTATTTATTGAAATGACAATACTCCATTAGTTTCCAAATTCGTGGACACTTAAGGCATGTTAAGATGCTTGTATACATATACAAGCTTGCCAGCTATTTTGGTGCAAAGTCGATTGTTAAAATGATCATTATAACCAACGCACGTTTTACTAGTTCAGCTTCTGCATAAGTATGACTTACATGTATAAAAGAATAAAAGGTCGATTTTTATTTGACCCAGTAAAATCCTATAATATATGTTATTATGAATCAAAAATATAATCTAAAACCACTATACGTCTATAGTCAACAGCCTAAGTACATGTTTGATGAATTTGGATGCAACTTACTTTTATGCCTATTTTTTTCCGAGACATTTTGGTGATTTTTTTGTTGAGATGTTTTGATCACTAAGGCATTTCAGTTATTTGTCCCACAGTAGTATAATAAAGATAGTATCTATTTTACTGGCGATATTCTGGCAGTAAAAGATTGGCTAGAGCTATTGTTGCCACTTGAAGATTCGATCTCTAGGCATGAGGCAATACCAAAAAAAGGTCACTTAGTCAGGAAAACACCGTCCTGCTCGTGGTGTAACGGTTATATGTTACGGTTACTATGCTGATGGTTTTTGGTTCCACTCTCACCTTGCCGACTTTCATTTTGTTTTTTTTTGCTTTTTTTAGGCTTTGCTTGGGTGTTACGTTTAAGTTAAGGGTTAAGGTTAGTAGTAGTAGTAAGTTTATTAGCAATAAAGAAGATATTGCATTTGCATTTTCATAGTAAATAGTTTGCCAAGACACTGAAAAAAATGGTAAGGTTATCAACAATTGTGGTATTCAAACAAGTCTTAGTCTGCACTGCATAGGTTAGTGATTTCAGTCCACATGTCATTTTTACAGTAGTGTGAGCTAACAAAGAATCTGTGACCTCACAGAAACTAAACTTAAGTTGCTTCAAAAGCTTTTGTTTGTAATAAGAACTCTTGGCTGAACACTTAGAGGTTAGGTTTTGTAGTAGAATCTGATATGAAAAATTTCACACATGAAGAAGAAAACTGTAAAAGAGTGGGAAAATGGGAACATTTTTTGCAGTCAAAATCCAATGCATTTAGAAAGGATGGCATATCAGTCACCAAAATATATTTTTTTGATACAAAAAGGCTGTAACTTTTTTTATACTTGACACAGAAAAACAATTCAAGTATCTACAAATTTCTTTTTTGAAGCTCTTTCCAAAATAATTACTGAGTATAATTTGGTGTATTTGAAAATTTAGTGGACATACCTACGTAGGCTACTACGTTTTGCAACTGTACGGAGTCTTCATGAAATAAGCATTTACATGTTTTTGTGCTGTTGAGTTGATTTTATTGGCGATAATTAATATTCAGCAAGGAAAAACACAAATTAGTACAAGGACGCCAAGGCATTGAAGGAACCAGAAGGTTATCAAGTCGATGCTCCTCAACAGTTATTACTGTAACCAAACAAATTTTCGCACTATAGCAATTAAAAACAAGTACAGACATACTTGGCTACAAAAAACACACATAAAATCGGGGTCTTGTCAGTTTTGCAGCACTTGAATGGTTGGACAGAAATTTTATAACCTCTTACTCAACCCAATGGTGAAATATACACTACACTACAGTACATGAATGAACGCGAACTAGTCTACAGTATATTATACTCTCAGTCTCAGCGATTAAGTTTCAGAGTACCTAGCTTCCTAAAAACGCATGGCCTGTCCTTCACACACTATATAAGTACCACACTGTACCAGAGGTGATCGGAGTCACTTTTTCTGACTCCTGGTCCTGTTCCTAAAAAAGTGGCTCCAGGTCCTGCGCTCATTGGAAATTTACACTCCAACTCCTGACTGCACTCCTAAAGCTTGAAAGCAGAGTCTATTTTGCCACATGAGGTAAAATAACTGCTTGAACTATTTTGCCTTTAGCCAATATGGAATTGGATGAGTATTGTCATGCTTTTAGTGCTGGCAAGCAGGTAGTGGCTTCTTGTCTGTGTTGGTCAGTTGCAGGTTTTCCCTAACTTTACATCCTAAATCATTTTGTATTTGTGTATTGTACATCTTACTTTGCCTCTTGAGGCAAAATATGCACTAGCCTACTAAACTTGAAACCAAGAAATAGAGAATCATAAGTTGTTCTCATGTGAACCAAGGATAACACTAAACGGAGGGCCGGCGGGCCGGGCGGGCTGGAGGGCCGTGTTTCCAATTCGAAAACAAGAATTTGCAGCGGGCTGGCGGGTTCGGGTTGCACTAAAGGGCGGGCTGGACATCAGGGCGGGCAGGCGGGCTGCACATTAGTATTGAGCTGCACAACAGAGCGGGCCAGTGGGATGCACTAAAGAGCGGACCGGCGGG
>JGI24021J15306_10001862_pt1 | contig 21645 bp, 6 predicted proteins | sample Ectturendosymbi1_FD_15306 | JGI IMG/M metagenome (IMG submission 15306)
CCAGTTGTCACGTTTGATTTGCTGGAAATACCAATAAATTGCTGAAAAAGTTGAATCCAGATTTTTTCATAACTTTGTGCGAACTTAACTGGGATGCGAACTTAACTTAGATATTACTGCACATATGTGTTTGCCAACTCAGTCTAAAAAACTTTTAGCATTTTATTAAAGATCTAAAAAGTTTGTCCAAAACCTTGCGTCCCAGAATTTTGCTCAAAGCATTATTATGACGTAATAATGTATGACAATCAAAGCGCTTTGAAGAAACCTTAAACGGAACGTTATGCAATTTAGCTTGATATTTGTATTTGTTAGGCTAAGGTCAGGTTGTTGTAAGTGCTGTTTGTATTGATATGTTTTGAAGAGAGTTTTCTAGGTTGTTAATTAAGAGATAGACCGATATATCGGCCTGGGCGATATATCGGGCCGATATTTGACTTTTGCCGATATATCGGTATCGTGCAAAACGGCCGATTTTATTGGCTTCAGCAGATGTTGACAAAACGCTGTTTATCCCTCACGCATCCAGACACCTTGCGCAAGAAAGCACAACGAACCAAGCCAAGACAGTTATCTTGCAGCAACGCTAGCAGGTGCGGTTTCATAAACAAGCAGACAAGATGAACCATGGTGCACGCGTCGGCCGTCGCCGCCAAAACAAAAGCATCATCATTAATCAGATTAATTAAACCATAGCAAAATATCGAAATTTCTACAATTTGAAATATTTTCGCTCATGAATCCTGAATTTTGAAGATTATAAAAAAAAGATAAGGCATGAAATACGTTGTATTTTTGATAATGAAGCAGAAAACAAGATTTAAAAATTTTGGAAATATCGGTATCGGCTATCGTTCCATGAATGACCGATATATCGGTATCGGCCCCAAAAAAGCCATATCGGTCGATCTCTAGTTGTTTNTTTTGTAAGAGCAGAGTAGCAGTACCGTGCTGACAGATAATAACTTATGCGATCATTTTAACTAGAAATGTGCCCTTGTNAATTGTATGCTGCTGGTTTTGATAGTCATGCTTGTCAGCAAGTTAGATGATGAGAGAGATAGAGTCCAGGATGAGATAGAGTCATAGATGAGATAGAGTTCAGGCTCTGTTAGAGCCCAAGCTCTGATAGAATCCAGGCTCTGTTGGAATCGGAAGCGGAAGCGATAGATGTGGAAGCTGAAGCGGTTGACGAAATAGCCGCTTCCACATCCCTGGTTCTATCACTGCAAAGATTTTGCAAGCTGATAGGTCTCTTTTGGGGCTTTTATGCCGCTCGGAGGTGATCAACAACAAATTCGTACGCAGATAGCAAGAAAAAGTTAATTGGTTGTTACATGATGTATTCAAANCATTCCAGCTTATCAAACTTTAATGGNCTAATTTCCAGCAATTCGAAGGTGAAATAGATGTAGCCATATNCGATTGAGTCACTCCGTGGAAAAGATTTTTGTATTGTTACGCTCATGACTATATCACAAACAAGGGTGTCTTAATCACTANAAAACTCTTCGACTGCCCGACAGGAAACACTGCTGGAATGAGATATTTTTAAGTTTGATACAAGGATGTTCAAAATTTTCGTTATTATTTTGAGATGCATGTAGGCTAATGTAATACCTACAAACCATGGGCGTCACAAGGGGGGCAGGGGAGCCAAGGCCCACCTGGATTTAAAAAATTTCAGCAAAAAAAGGTTGTTTTCTTAGTTTCGAGAGGGAAAAAACAAATTTCACTACTTTTGGCCCCCACACAGAAAAATTTTGGAAAAATCACCTAATGGCCCCCCTGGAAAATTTTTTCCGACGCGTATGCTACAAACTACAGGCTTATGGAATCATATTTGTTTTGCAGAAAAACAAAATATATATTATTTAGTAGAAAAAACTATTCATATAAATAAGACTGAGAACATCACGCCCACGCGTAGGGTATGCGCTTTCCGTGAACACTTTCTGCAGTTTTATTTTGCGCACCGCCTGCGACTCGACCCACATCAGGCCAGGCCTCTTTCTGGGGCTTCGCACAAAATGCTCGACGATTTTGTGACTACCTAATTTGATACTGGTGGTAGTTCAGAACCTTTGTCCGCACAAAACAACCTTACTCTTTGACCATTTTCTGACAATTCTTGATCTGTTCTACAGCTATCGTTTTTTTATGGAATTCTCTTACAAATGCACGCTGTACATACTTGTTCGAGAATACTCTANAATGTGAATATGCGTGGGTATATGAGAGTGAAGTAAAAACAGCAGTCTTCACATTGTATATTCTCCGTAANATTTTAGACCGGTTTTGCTTACGCACACGGACCACAGGAGACTCATCTATTTAAAGACAATTGGCGAAAAGTGAAGCGAATGATGCCACAACCTCAAGCGCGGGTATGTACACGAAACAACAAACTCCTTGTAGCTCTTTCCTGAAAATATTATTATTCCCACAAAACACTTTAAATAGTTTAATGAAAGCAGCTGTTTGACGCCATTCAATTCTGCATTGATTATCAGCTGATGCTAAACGAACAATCGCAAAATGCTCAAAAACTCCAGAAAGTTTCTTAAAAAAGGAACGCAGAAGCATTTGTAGCAGAGAAAAAACCTGAACTTCTTAAATAGCAGAAAAAGTGCTCCAATGTCGNAAACACCTACGGGAACTTCGGAACGACCCTTTGNAATGCCACTCCTTATGGATGCGTCAANTTGCAAAGCAGAGGAAAACATCGGCAAAAAACTGGCGGACTCCAAACGAACNTTGATTTGTCAAACACGTTTATAAAATTGTACTTCAACCGTAACCCTTATGCACAGAAGCTTGCTGAAGAAATCAAACTTTTGCAAATGGTCGTAGCTACTGCAGGGTTCAATCGATTGGTACAACGCAGCAGTAATGCATTTCAAAGAGATGCCCCAGATCTGTGTTTTTAAAAAATGTTGTTTATGTGACTCAATACCGTATTTATTTTAGAATTCGAAGCTTGGTTTTACTGTTGCTGGATTTCTATTGCAAACTGCGAGTGACGCTTGTCGAAACTTAAGTTGACAAAATCGTAGGCTACTTAATACTAAGGAGGAAGTATTTCGTTAGTTTTACAGTCCATTGGAATTACTTTTGACCAGAAATTATCATTTGATCCGGTAATTTTGTAGTTTCCTTCAGTAAAAGCTCAACAAGTTGGTCTTTGAAATTTTGATGAGAATAAATTAATAAACACTTACTGTGAATTTAATGCTGAGTGTACATTGCACCTCGTGAGTTGGTATTATTTTAGTATTTCAAGAAACCTTCAAAACACAGCAATACTACTGTAGAGGGTGTGCTGGTNTTACGGACATTTCGTGATAAATATTCAAGGAGGTGGTTTATTTTGCTACGCCACTGAGCACAAGCAAAACAAAACGATCAAGATCAATATAGCACTTCACCTTTGCTTCTATTGCAAGAACTTAGAACGCACATAGCTACTTGAGCTTCACAGCAATAATGCAATGTGATACGAAACTGTTCGTTAGCCTGTCATAGGTAAACAAGAACAAAACGCTTTTTTACTGTACAAACAGCTTGAAGAGTAAATGTTGCGGGTCATGTCGAAGTTCTTTTGAAAATTAATTTGAACCATCTAGCTAGGACGTACGAGGCAAAGCTTGGGCAGTGCGCCACTTGCCCGAGAAAAGCGGTTCAGAACAAGAGAACACGTGCATATAACATTTTTAATCATGTTCCTCATTCATTTTCTCTACTTGTTTAAAGAAACATACATTGCAAAACATGTATGAATGAGTTAAATACAAGCTACAAACGGACCGTACCTTCAAAAATCAACACTGGTGTTAAAACTGTTAAAAAAACGATTTCTGGGGCAGGTATTGAACAACGACAGCTACTTTACTTTTGCGTCGTTTGCAAAGAACAAATAACAATAATAAGAAGCAAAGCATTTGTTGGGACTGTATAATCAGTGTTCATAGGTGCGGAAGATAGCTTTGTGGAAGGATAATGATACATAATAGATATTAGTTCAGTTTTAGGAAAACTTCGCCGAAATCAGGTGATAAAAATAATCAAAATTAAAACATTAGTGGAAAGCGTGGTGATAAAATTATTCTCCGCTAATCGATTGAAAATAATCAAATCCCAAAATTTATTTACGCTTTCATCTTGCAGATTCTGTGCAATATACAGTAACTATTTCTACTTTATATGAAGAGTCAACTTAAAATGTTGTGCAATGCTGCAGTGCCTACAGCTGAACAATCAAAGAAAGAAAATGTTCCAGTACATTAAAGAAAGCATGCACAATTTTATTACAAGTTTGTCAGGTGTAAAGAAACCGGCCGATCCAGAGCACTTTTTTGTCGTTTCACTGAGTTGAAATCCGTCTCGGCAGAAACACTGATAACTGTTCAAAGTGCCTGTGCACTTCAGTACAGCGGATTCCGATCCACAGTCTCTCACATCGCAAGGAGGATCTGTTGCGTTGAAATCAGTTGAAGCAAAAAACATGTTAGTTTGCTTGAAATCTATTTTCAGCTTTGCAGAATCTTTCGATCTGAACCATTTGACTTTCAAGTAAAACAGTAAAGCATGCACACAATGCAGGAGAATTTTGATTGCTCGCACATGTATGTTCTGATCGTTCGAGGTATAAAGTACGATTTCAGTTTAACTAAGCCCTAGTTGCTGAACTACCTACTAAATCAAATAGTATTTTAGATCAGATTTCCAATATCTAGAAACTTTTCTAATTGTTCTTTGTTCTTGCATACAGTGTTTCTGCTGAAGACCACTGACCTGCTTGGAAACAAACTTAGGACTAGACAAGACTGTCAAAATACACCAATGGTTGATGTGTTTCTAATAATATTTCAATTCGAGACGCGGTAGAGCACTCTGAAAGCTAATAAGGCCAAAAATCGGTACATTCTGATGCAAACGGCTGTTCTAACGAGTAACGAAATCTGCAAACTCCCGATTTCTTTGTTTTATCAATCAGATGATCGGTCTGATCAGATATCAATCAGATCAGAATCAGATGATATTCATATGAATATTTTGCAACAAACAAATTTGTATTGTTATCTTTTGAACTGTAACAATTCCTGATGGCATCATTTTCATTTTGAAACACTTTGTTGTGAAGTTTCAGAGAGTTTGCATCCAAGGAATATCTGAAAACCCTATTTTAGCAAAGCCTCTAGTATGGTCACATACTTCAAAGGTAAAAAACACTTTTGATAGTCCGTGCATCCTATAGCAATGTTTTCAGAAAACCACTAGTTTCGTGAAATCTTTGGGCTCGATGCAAAGTCATTTGAAGCGAACCTCTAATTTTGCTGGATTCGAGTTACTTCACATCAGAGTTGTAAATGGGCCTCATTTTGAAGCCCGAACCCGGACCGAGCCCGACATATATTTTTAAAGCTCGATTTAGGCCCGAAAGTCAAATTTGCCGAGTGAGTCAGATACGCGCAACTGTGGGTGTCAAAAAACATAATGTGCGGATATAGCTGCAGGTACACTGTTTTATCACACCCAAAACAGCAACAATCTTGACCAAAACATTGGCTTAAACATACACAACCTTAGCTTGTTAGTCCACGATGATACTACGGAATGTATTGTTTCTTAAGAAAAAAGAAACTCATCACGAAACTATCCAAGATGGCGCTATGATAGGCATAAAAAAACTGTCTAGTATAGCGCTATAGGCATGAAAAGCCGGTTGTTTGTAGGCCATCGCTTCCTGTAGGTCATCACATTTGTAGGCCATCACGTAAGTGATTGATCTTTTTGATGCAACGCCCATTCCGTGCTAATTTCCTCACCGCTGTTGGCTTCTCAAAAAGAGTGTGAGACTAATCCCAGCAGAGAACAAAAGAACGCAGCTGTGTTTGCAAATAGAATTACCTGAAGAAAAGTCATAATCACTTCACTCACACAAGTCATCGTGGTGAGCACAACAATCTATTTCACGAAAGAAAAAATCTTTACTTTAAATGTTGTAAAAAAAATTTGTATACAGGCTTGAAATCGGCTCGAAACATTTTGACAAACTTGAGCTCGATCCCGGCCCGACCCGAAAAGACCGGCCCAACTTGCAACTCTGCTTCACATACTTTGGATTCGATTTACTTCACAAAATGTTTACCATACAGTACGAAGACCAACATAAATATTCGAAAGTAATGCATTTCTTTAATTTAATGACTGCTGCATCATTTACCTACGGTGGTATGGTTTTCATGACCATTCAAAAAACAAACAACTAAGCAGCAGTTTAACCCTTGTAATTTTTCACTCTGAAGGTTAAAGCTAAACAGTTTTTGTATGACAGAAATCACAAAACTCAGGAATGTTTGCGAAAACAACACTAAGCAAGTTCAGATTTTTCTTAGTACAATACAGCATCGCTGAAAAGATATTCGCATTTTTGTTTCTTTTTTACATAAAACAGGCATACTGGGTTTTACTACCCTTGATGCTGTTTCCCAGCGAATATTACCATAAACACTTGACTTGTCACACAAAAAACAATTAAAAAAGCAATTGGAAATATCTATCGGATTTTCTTGCAAGATTATAAAAAAATTATCACAAATTAAGATCAGATTGTTCATACCCCTAAGAAAAAACTTAATCGAATCAAATTCTGCAAACAAACAACGATTCTTAAATGATTGCTTGTCAAAACTTCAAAGCAAAAAGAAACCTGATGACTGGACACAGAGTCCATTTATGCATGCAACACCGCTTCCACAGTCGCTGCATGCTGTTCCAGATTTGTACGGAAGATCATCCGTCACACTGCCGTCAGGTTGCAAGGTCCTGCATCGAATATGATGGCACGTTTGATCAATTGCCACTTTAGACACTGACAGAGAGCAGTTCGAGAAGCGTTTCACTGATAATGTTCATTCGCAGAAACAACTGATCAATGTTCGTGTGGAGATGAACGAAATCACGCAAAAAGAACAAGCAAAATATGTCTGATAACATATTCGTTACACGAAAGCAACAGACAACTTATGCTGTGTTTGTCACAGTATTTGATCTGCACTGAAATTTGTCTACGATAGTTAACGTTACTTGGTGAATGGAAAGGTATAATCTAGTTAATATTGCACATTTGTGCAACACAGTCGAAATTGAAAGAAATATTTCATGCTTTCTACTCCAGCTATCTTCCGCGTTCTCGCTTATGCAATAGGTCTTGCAAAGATCTACAACCAACTTTAAGACAGTAACGCAGCAGCAAACAAGTTATTGTCAAATACACTGAAGACAAATCCGAGTTCAGCACGAGTGTAACATCATTTTATGTTGCTCTAAACCTGACTTGGACTAGCACAGTTATTTTACCTAAACTGTAGCTGGTAGATTTGTTGGTCAAAAACATCATAACTGACTCCAAGATCAATTCTTCGCTGGTTGACACTGCACTACACAAATGCATTTAGGCCAAGTATATCGCACCTTACCTGCCTAATCCAGCAGGGTAATAGTTGCATACGGTGAGATGCGCGGTACTGGATCCGATCAAATTTCTGGAATGGATTTAGGAAAAATATACGTGTTCGGAATGAGAGTAGGTTTGGTGAAAGACATGTCTATGCGAGTTTAATCCGCTGAAATAGGTGATTTCAGGCAAAACGAGAACTTCACGAAAATGTTACAGTGACAAGCTGATATACTTTGTTATGAGTTAAGGTTAAAGGCAGCTTTCGGAAGAGATAAACGAACCACAGTTTGACCCTAAAATTACTACGAAAAGTATATTGTAATTTGCTCTATCGTAAACAAAATTTGAACAATGTATCACGTAAAAATGAGATTGTATTGGGTGTCCTTACATATAAAACCTTTGTTCTGAACATTATCACAAAAAAGTATCGGAATTTCAGGATGTTATTATGATCACAAAAACTTTCTAAAACATCATAATGATAAACGCTCGTTTCCTCATAGAAAATGATTCCTTAACTTTGTAGGCCCTAGATTGACAATATTTAGATTCCGCCATCGCTCCATGCAGGTCAAATATTTCCAATGTTGATTCACTTCGCCAAAAATCAACGTGGCGATAATAAAATCATGACCTACTATAGCATATTTATCTACTGCCTTGTATCATCATTTTTTCATCTACAACTTTCGTTCACTGCTCGTTGTGTGTTTGATCGCTCGACATGACGAGACGAATTTGAAATAGAGGATCCAGCCTGCCGCTCATCGTCGTCAAATAAATTAAAAATAAACATGTAAACGTCGGGAAAATTTTTTTGTTCCTCACCTGCAGTAGGAATAACCACATCCTATTTTCGTTGTCTCTGCCCAAACCACTTGCAGGTAATGACCGCACTGTCGCCCTGGCTGACACGTTCGAGTGTTATAAGTATAAAACCCTTCCTGGTCAAGATAAGTAAAACATTGACAGTTGGTCAGTGATCAGGGTTAGAAATGTGTCATTTTCATTGATCAACAACATTCATACAAAGTGTTTGAGGAAAAGTAGTTCAGAAACCAAACAACGCAAAACAAGGCATTCTTACCGAAGGAATATAAGGTAAAACAGTTTTTCAACAGGTATGAAAAACTCACCATCGCAAAAATGACGAATCATTTTTATTTATTTTTGGACGTTTCTATTGAAAAGTTTTTTTTGTAGTTTAGCAAGCAGAGGAAGTTGCTCTGAAAAATATATTAACATATTTCCATTTTCATCCATATGTAGGAACGTTGCATCATTCTATGCATCCTGTTGTGCTTTGTCGTCCAGTGTTTCACACATTATCCATTCAATCTTGCTGACAATTGCCATAGTGGTTTAGGAAACGTTCAAAATGGTTTCATTCAAAGATTTTATTTTTGTGGTGCAGTTGTTTATTCAACAACATTGCAATTTTTTCTGCACACAATTGTCGTCGGTCTTGTGCAGCAGATCGCCCTTACAACAAAGAGTCAAAATGCGTGATACACATATACAAAGTTGGCCATCATACTTGTCTGTCTAGGACTCAGGAGTAGGTATACTCTGGTTGCTAGCGTTCCAGTCCGACCTAACGCACTCTTTAGCTATTTATTGGTGTATCTGTCCTAACTGCCATTGCGTTTCTTCGCGTTTCACCGATGTGCGTTCTCATTCAGAACAGTTGACGTTTGGAAAACGACACACCACCTGCTTAACAATTTTGAGCCACAGGCTTCGTACGTTCTTTTGCTTGGCTTAATTCTTCTGCTACTCCAATTAGGTTCAACCACCAGCTGCCGCTTTCGCAGTTTCCTATGTTGTTGACCCAAGCCACGCGTGTGGTCGCAAATATTTAGCACCACTAATTCATGCGACCAGCTGATTTCCAAGATGAACTTTCCTATGAGTAAGCTGCGTTCTGAAAAACCTGTCTTTGGAAACCCTGTTTCTTCTGGCCTACCTACGCGACCCGTGAAGTGGCCTAGTAGCTCAAAAATGTTGCTGACCCCTCGTTTAGATTACAATTTTAGAGAGCAATCAAGAAGAAAACGTAAAAATTAAAAAAATCGGTTGAAACGATGAATTGCGCCTAATACCAAAAACGACCACGAAAAGATTTTCAACACTTCTCATCCTAAATGCAATGCGTATCGACATAGTTTCCTGCATAAAACTGATGAGCATGCAACAGGTTTGCTTTGGCTATACTTCCTAAGTTCAATCCGCGCAAAGAATATCGCCACTTGACGAGGTTAGGTGACTAAAAAACACCTATGAAGCGAATTGTATTTGCGCTGGGCTTCAAAAGCTAGTGACATGTAGCAGCACGGACAAGAATCACCGAAGTTAAGAAATTCTTATCTCGTGCCGCAACTAGTTCCATGATTTTCTCCATGCATATCTTGGTTTTGATAAATATCTTAAAACACACAGGCAGACAATCATCGCCAATGTAGCAAAGTTTTACCTCATCAAACCATGCTTGTGTAGCTGCATTGGGAAGATGTGATGGAGTCAGTCCAGATCTGAAAAGGTTTTCTCCCACTAGTGAGTAAGACGCTGTGGAGTGGCTCGGGTTGTGGCTGAACTCGCAGTTGCTGCAATTGGAAAAGATCCTCGTTTTTGAGGTTATTACATCTATGATAGTATGTTGCACACCATCCTTGTCGACAAAGGCGAGCATGCTGCGGAAATTTTGTTTCTACCAACATTTACTTTCATAAACTACAAAACTTCTGCGACTTTTTCCACCTGCAGCGAAAAACCAATGCCTTAGAAAACCAACCGTACAACGCTTCATGCATATGTGATTGTTTTTTAAAGCTGGGAACGCATCAATGATGACGACAGCTGATGTAACAAATACCGGTATGAAATGGGGACAAGCATGACGACGTAAATCTCAGTCGTACGTCACTGTCACATTTTATTTCACGCCTTGCTTTGATTTTGTATAGACTGCAGGACATGCGGACTGTACCTCAAAATAGGACAAGGCTGCAATGCTGCACAAACGCTTGCACACAATATCTCGATTGCAATTGAGGAAAAAATGGTTGTTTTTATCCATTTACTTAGGACCACGCGATGGAAAATACTACACAAGGAAAAAGAAGAGATCCCGGAATGAACAGATTAGTCGCCTTACGCTGAGTAAGATGTTGCCAACTGCTCTAATTCATCGTCCCAGCTGAGTGCATGCATATTGCTTGCTGGTGGCATCACTGTTTTTCGCAATTCATTGTGTTTGCTTATGAAGGCTGTCTTTTCTTCAGCTGAGGGATTGTACGTCAGATAAACATCGCCAGGCGCTCTTTTACACCGCAAGCCAACAGAACTGTTATCTGTTGAATGCATTCAATAATTCACTTTCGTTGTAGCTATAGGTTAGTTCATTATATCTTTTGGATGAACACAAATGCTTTTAAAGTTGTTCAACTTTAGCTACAATTACTCGGCAAAAAATTACAGTGAATAGTTATAAAATTTAGTGCCAGAGAATAACCAGTTTGGCACATGTTGCAAATGGTTTCAAATTTTAAGAGAAAAGATATTCATCTTCACACCTACAGAGACTCACAAATGTTAGCCCCTAATTTAAGTGTGGGCCTTACACCTTAATGTTGCTTTTGACTATAGAATTGTCAGGCTTGTCACTGGGACAAGCCCGAGATTTGCTTTGCATGAAATAGAGCTTAAATCCCCTTTGTTCAACTGCAGAGGAGCGTGCTAGCCTCTGTTTGCAAAGAGCATCGCGTATGAAACACAGGTTTAACAAAACTTATATGAAACTTCTGGCGTCGTTGCGCCATTGTTCAGAGGATCACTACACAGAGCAATGGCACAAAATCATGCCATCCACTATACTGCAATGTTCCATGTGGCATTTATAGCCTACTCATGCATGTTATTAAAATTTCTGACAGCAATCACATTATAAGATCTTTAGGACATGTTATGCCTGAGTGTACTTTAGCAGTTTCACAAAGGTATTAATTAGAAAACTGCTACAAGTTGGGCGCAAATCGTGGCTTCATGTGCTCCAGTCGATGAAGAAATAACACCTCTTCCTAAACCCGTTTCAAAGCCAAAAAGGATTGACTTCAACTGGGAGGACTCTTACCTCCTTTAAAGTTCTTTGAAGCGGATGAATGGTAGAAAATCATTGTGCTAACCAGAAATGCTCCTGAGAGGTTCATTTTTCAGCCGCATACATCTGCTTTCGAATAAAATTATCTTCTAAGCATAAACATTAATTCAAGTTGAAACACCTGCATTGCAAATAATAAGTCACAGCGAAAATTTCGTTGAAATTTCGCTATTCAGGTATGCATTTCTTCATTGTTAAGAAGCATTATCTGGCATTACAAACAGGATTTGATAAGCATCTTTCGCAACTCTGGCGCAATCCTTGTTTATTCTTTTATTAATTATAAGTATATAATGACATGGTTTGACTCGCAATGCTTCATTCGCAACTGGGAATCCACCCGTTGCGAAAAATGAAGTAGAAAGATGCTAAATCCCTTAGCCTTAGTACTCTTTGGAATTCTACCCGTAAGCAAGTCATGATGGACTCTTTCTCTGGTCTTGTGAATATTCAGATGGAATTATGAGTTCTACCCAGCGAGCAACCAAAGTATTCATATAGTACAGGGGTGGTCAATAAGTTTAGCTAGGGGACCATTTTGCGAAGGCCGCCTTCAGCGGGGTGCTGCACTTTTTAATGGAAATAGAAGAAAGTATAGGTTAAAGTTAGCATCAGCACTAACATTTACTATAAGTTGGAGGAATTTTCAGATTTAAAGGTTTTGCCTAATTGCTTCCGCGGGCCACTGAAAACGCTGTGGAGGGCCACTGAAAACGCTGTGGAGGGCCACATTTGTGGCTCACCGCTGNTGTACTGTAGTATATAAAGTGGTAGAAAAAGCGCATGGCAGCTCTCACCTGTTTTTTTAGCCTACTTATGTTTTGTTCCTGAAGACTCAGTGAAGCGAGTGGTGTCCTCCAAAACGAAGAAAGCGACTGCAGGAGCACATCTGGTGCTTAGCTTGAGCAAATTACTGCAGTTAGTCACTATTTTTCCTTGGGTTTTTACCTAATCTCAGATGTATTCCCGGATTTTGTTGTTTTAACTGGTTCGCGAATAAACATCCCTTCTAATCTCCTTTGTAATGTAACAGATTAGACTTGAATTGTAAAACAAACAAAACAACAGGGTTCGTTTTTGCGAGCTTGAGCCACTAACGAAAAGGTTGCTATATATTTCTATCCTGTAAGTACGACCTAAGTCCGGCATAAACGAGCGCCCATAAACACATACATGTCAGGTCTTGCGAAAATTTAGCCTAAATTTAATTCTCGCAACTCGGTTAGTTTTCTATGCAAGTGCCAGTTCAGAAACATCAGGCTAACATTCTGATACAATTTCCAAAAGCTGAAGTTTGTGTACAACATGAACCACATACTGTAGTTATGGTTGTCACCTACTGGACTAGGCTAACTTCAACGTTGTTTTTCGAAAGTAACGCAATATTTTGCTGATGAGGAAGCCTTGTTTTCTGCTACATAATTTCTAAGACTAGGTCCGGGGATACCAATTCACTTCACAACAAAGTAATCTACCTTAATTTAATCTTGCTAAGCTAACGAAGCTTGTTCGTAAACACATGATACAGTAGCTTCGCAATAGTACTCCAACAGCAACATACTGTATCAGCATTCCTTAGGTGCTTCAGAGAAAACAATTCCTTTGTTTTGTAATACATCTCACTTGGCTTTCTACAGTGGTCCGCAGGTCAACGAAATGAAGCCTAGTAGAAGTATGCTGGAAATATACAACCAAGAATAAAATACATTTTGACAAAAAAATGACAGCCACATTTGTTTCGCATAGGGTGTTTTTGGTACAAAAGTATGTGATAAGATTTCTGTATGTTAAAATTACACCTTGGGCCCACTTAGAGATGGCATATCATCTTAAACCCAGTGCAGAAAAAATAGATTAATGTATTTTTCTTTCATCTAAGGTGATCTTTCACATCCAATTCAAACTTTGAAAAACATATTTCGAGGCACAGAACTCATTCAATTAAAAAACGAATAACTTTTCCCTAGTAGGTCTATCTTTCAACAGGAAAAAATCGTTAACCTTCGTCAATAAACTCCCCATTATCATAATAGCAGACATAAAACGACCTTTCCTCGATCTAAAACAATCTCTTGTGCAACAGTGGTTGGATTGTGTTATGAAAACGACATTGTAAGTTTGAGTTAAGCTCTGCAGAGACGCTGATTCAGTATCCCCTTATTTGTTTGAACAACGTTTCACCCAACATGAACGGAAGCAATATATGCTTAGGATCATGGCATTGTGATTGCTGCAGCACAATTTGAGCAGATGAGACCGCGCTACTCTTCAAAATCAGTGAAATAGCCGGTTTTAATGGAAACACGAACTTTTTATGCGTTTTGTCTTCAGCACAAGCAACATATGGAAATTGAAAAGCTGACGATTCTTGGGATATCAATGCCTGAGCATGATTGTTTCTTGCTTTCTGGAAGGGTATTTAAGATAACGAGGTATTTGCAAGCTAGGTTGAGATGAAAAAAAATTCAGTGTTGTTCGCTTACTGTTTTTTGCTATCGTGAGTAAGCTTACTATTTAATTTGAAACACNGTGTCCTCATGGTGGAAAGCTTTCACTAGCGTCACCAGTGCGTTGTTGTTGATGCAGTTCCGGTAATGATCATTGCTAATGTTAGTAACGTAATTAATTAATGCACTCTGCGTTACGCGTGATTTTCATCAATGGCGTCAACAATGCATCTCCCATTATGCAGTTCGGTTTGTGATAATTTAAGCAATGAAGCGCTTTCAATGACATGAGGTACATTTTTATCACTAACGTTGAAGCATTATTCACGCAGTTGACGTTAGTCAATGTGATCAAAAATTAAATCACTCTACCTCATTGGGAATATTTAGTTGCATTACGTAAACGTTATTTGTAACTTGTTTTGTGTGATTATTGTTCTTAATATAAACAAGCAAGAAAATGCATTGCTTTACTTTGAATGCTTAAGTACAGCCTGTGCACAAGTGACAGAAATCATTCCATTTAATTCTATTAAATACCATCTATGCGTGTTGATTTCTGTCACTTGTGCACAGGCTGTACTTAAGTTGAAGATATGGGTAGACAAGAATCGCCGCAGTTAATAGAAAGGAAGGGACAGGCTGATACTGATGCTCAAGAAACAAGTAGAGCTTCCAAGTATTTACTTTGAATACCATTTCTTTTGTTAAAGTCTGACGCACAGCGTGACTCAAGGCTTAATCTCGATATTTGTCAGTTATACTTGCGAAGCACATCAAGCTTTGGAAGATACTCTTTACTAATTTAAGGAAAACTAAGTGTATTTCAATATGGGTGTATATTTTATTAGTTGCCTCAAAGAACGAAATAAGATGCTGTTTGTCGGAGATTATTCATGAGTAGTGGCTGCAAAACAAGCACACAGTAATTGTTATCAGGTTTTACNAGTGTTCACAACTTGTGAAGCTGACTACAATTTACAGGTGATTTTCAACATACCAATGAGAAGCCATGATTCAAAATANTTGATTTGTAAGATTGTAAACTGTTTTTGAGAAATTTCACCTTCAATTTTCAANNTTTTGCATTTTNCCTATGCTTTGTACTTCGCAGNGGCCGGCTGCTAGGTTTGTAGTGTACGACACGGCATATGCAGTCTGCAAGATTTCAGGATCCACCTTNTCTACTGCTATCCTGTGTTGAGAACTATGAAAAGTTTCACTGCTCCAACTCACTCACCCAAAAGGAACGCTACACCAACTGCACTTCAGTTCTGTGACCGGTAGTACTGTAGCTTTGACCCATTCTAGGTGGCAAAATTACCTAGACCTGCGATTCCCACGTAATATACACGTCAGTCATGACCGTAACATTCGTCAGCAGCAGTGACTTAACATGACAAAGTTTTAGTTGCGGTTTGTTCAATTAAGATTAGAGCATTTTAAATTCATGTCGAAGTNCACGCTGTGCGTATGGGTTTGCATACTTGNATTTTTCAAAGAATGATGGTTTGGAAAATTTCNAAAATTTTATTAAATTTTTTGAATTTGCGTCACCAAATAGCCATGTTAACACACCTAGTTTGAAATTAACTCGAGGATGGTGAGACGCTCTTTTCACAAAGAATCGATGAAGAACATTTGGCTATAAATGTTCGTTGGTGACCAACCCGAATGTTCAACAATCTCGTTGTGTGACGACATACATCCAGATGTGTGACACTGGCTGTAATATCTCCAGCATTGACTTCCTGAAGGTCAGGGAGGAATGAAAATCTTTGATATCTTTCAGAAGATGATTGAGTAGCTCGGTTAGCTGTCCTCTGCGTAAAATCCGGACAATCATAGCGTACCTATGAAAAGCTCTGTTATTTTCAGTAAACCAGGTATTTCATTGATTGAAGTGCAGTGTAGTCCCATTTAACCACGTTGAATTATTTTAAGCAATCACACTACCTTGATCCTGAGATTATAGCGGTACCGTCCATGTTGGGTGATGACGTTGTTCAATAAAGGAAAGAAGGGAAGCTAGACCAACGTGTCTGTAGAGAACTATTCATATTTTCAACGTCTTTTCTATAAGAAAACCCAGTTATGGTTGCACAAGAGATTGTTTTAGATTAGGGTAGGTCCTTTATTATCTGCTCTTATATAAAAATGGGTAGTTTAATAACAAAGGCTAACGATTTTTCCTTTTGTTTAATAGGCTTGCTAAGAGAAATATTAATCGTTTGTAAGTGAATGAGGACGTTGTTAACTGATTGATTCATCTTTGTCATGAGTTTGTTTGCTTTTTCTGCTTTTGCTTTAGCCTTTCAACATTTCACCAGTAAGCACTGCTTGCAGATTTTAGGACTGACGATGTGTAGTGTTACGTGATATCTATTTCCTATTAAAAATTTGATAATTTGATTCCTCGTTTGCTTCCCTTGTGGAGAGTAGTTACTTGTGCTCAGAATATCTGTTTTTCAAATATTAAGTTGGACGTACAAGATTGACTCAAATCAGAAAATATGCGTAAATACTCGTATAGCCTACTGTTTCTAATTTGTGACCGCTATGCCTTATATACAATTTTAACTTGCAGCAATCTGATCAAGTATGTTTCTACAAAAAACACCCCATGCAAAATAAATGTCGCTGTCGGTTTTTCCTCAAAATATCTTTCTTTCTCCGTTGTGTATATACACTATACTTCTAACAGACTTCTTTTGGTTTTCCTATGCGCCAGAATGCCAGTGTACTGTAGGTGCATTACAAGTCGAAGTCATATGTTTCTTGAGGTACCTCAGAAAGAACGAGGTTATGACGGCCAAGGATCAGGTTTTGATATTAAATCTCTACGTTGAATTGGCCCCGTCTTGATGTACAGAGCCAGCGCAAGTACCAGAAATTGTGCATTAACAATACAATTAGTATATGAATGTATGAATTGCGATACTTCAACAAATTTTTGTACTGTGTTTCATTCTGTGCAATGCAGGTGTTTCAAATGGAATAGTCTTTATGCTTCGAAAGAAAATTTAATTCAATAGCAGGTGTGCATGGTTGACTGAAATATGAACTATTCAGCAGCGTTTCTGGTTAGCACAATCATGTTCTTTAACCGTTCATCCGCTTTAAAGAAGTTCAGAGTAGGTAAGTGTTTTTCCAGTTGAGTAAGTCATTGAAACCGTGTTTAGGAACAGCAGGGTTGTTTTTTTTTAGTGAGTGATAAACGTGAAATCAAGACTTTCCCTCAATCCCTCGTTATTTTCAAATAAATTTTTTCGCACTTGAAAGTACCATCATACACATCTACTGTATTACAATACGATTACTGTAAAACATTTCATTTAATATTTTTATTGCTGTAGATGTTTTAATGCTTAGACATGACTAGGCTGTAAATGCCCACATCGAACAATCTTGTAGTATAGTTGATGAAATGATTTATCACATTGCCTTGTGTATTAACTTAACACCATATGAATAATGGCGCTACGACGGTAGTAGCTTTATGTAAGTATTGTCAAAGCTGGAGGTGTTTTATATGTGGTGCTCTTTGCAAACAGAGGTTAGCACGCTCTTCTGAAGTTGAGAAACAAACGGGGTTTGGTTGTATTTCATGCAAAGCAAATCTCGGGCTTTTCCACGTGAATGTGATTTCCATGAGATTTGTCCTGTGGGATGGAGAATGATGCAAAATGTTTCTNGCCTTTGTCAAATCATTGTTAGTTTTACGTCNTATCGCAGAAACTTTCTCAAATTGAATTTTTTTATTATATGTTCAAGGCTCAGTAAGTNTGTAAAAGAGAGGTTCAGTTCCATGACGAAGGGATTGCGAGGCCCCCGAAAATAAGGTTGTTGTGCTCTTTTTAAGTGATNACGGCAAACAAGGCACCAATTTCATTGCCCCCATTTGGAAGTTTTGTGTCGTTTCAGACAAAGTTATTTAGAAGCTAGACATTGGATCTGCACATGATATACCCTGTTTTTATACTAGTTTCATGGGAATCCGATGGTATGAGATAGAAATGAGTGTCCTATGGACAAGCCTAACAAATCAATAGCTAAGAAAAGCAAACCAAAGGAGGACAATTCAGTCAGGAGTCAACGCTGTAAATCTACGTCTGTTTAAGCTGAATAAATTCCTTGTAAAATTTGAAACCAATTACAACGTGTGTAAAGCTGACTATTATCTTGAACTAAATTTTATAGCTATTCACTTTAAATTTTTGCCAATCAAGTGGCCTAAAATATTGCAAAGTCGAACACTCTAACAAATATTATTCTTCTGCCAGAAGAAATAATGCACTTACTAACCTATATCTACAACCAAAGTGAGATATTGACTGCTTTCAACAGATAATGGCTCTGCTGGCTTTCGCTTTAAAAGAGCGCCTGGCGATGTTATTCTGACGTTCAATCCCTTAGCTGAACAAAAAGCAGCCTTCATAAGCAAACACAATGCATTGCGAAAAACAGTGACGCCATCGGCAAGCAACATGCATGCACTCAGCTGGGACGATGAATTAGAGCAGTTGGCAACATCTTACTCAGCGTAAGGCAACTAATGTTTTCATTCTGTATAATCGATAACAGTGCAGTCTTCTGTCTTTATACTTTTGCGGTATTTTCCATTGCGTGGCATTAGATAAAGGGACAAAAAAACTAATTTTCTCAATTGCAATCGTGATATACAGTTTTAAGGAAGCGTTTATACAGCAATGCAGCCGTATCATTGTCTGAGGTTGAGTTCACGTGTTCTATGGGATATTAATGCAATCGATGAAATAAGTTATAACAGAGGTGCACAACTAAGACACACTCGTCGTGCGGAGCGTCATGATCAATGACGTGTTCCCAGTTTTGAAAAGGGTGACTTCGTTTGCGTATAGATAGATCTATCGATTACAATATTTGTGAAGTGTTGAGTTTTGAAGGCCTTAGTGTTCATTGCAGGTAGAGAAAGTCGCGGAAACCTTGTAGTCTGTAAAAGTAAATGCGGGTAGAAACAAAATTTTTACTGTATCTCGCCTTGTCGGCAAGGATGGTGTGCCACATTGTATGATTGACATAATGAGCTCAAACAATATGAATCTCTCCCTATTGCAGTAACTGCGAGTACAGCCACAACCCGAGCCACTCCACAGCGTCTTACTCACAAGTGGGAGAAAACCTTTTCAGATCTGGACTGGATTCATCACAACTTCCCAACGCAGCTACCCAAGCATGGTTTGATGAGGTGAAACTTTGTTACATTGGCGACGATTGTCCCCTTACACATTTCAAGATACAATATAAAAACCAATGCGTTCATGGAGAAAAACAGGCAATCTTTCGGATACGAAATAAGAATTTCTTAACGTCGGCCCTGTTGCAACCTTTACTAGCTTTTGAAGCCCAGCGCAAATATAATTTGCTTCGTAGGTGTTTTCAAGTCACCTATCGTCGACAAGTGGCGTTATTCTTTGCGCGGATTGAACTTAGCACTTATGCTTGATTAACTTTGCTCAAAGATTACTCGTACTCATGTTTGTCCACTTCATTTACAACCTAAAAAAGAGTCAAACCGGTGCCAAAGGTGTGGTGGATACAAACGCGCAGTAACAAACATCTAGAAGCGAACACTGAAGAACGTACATACTCTGTCGCAAAATATTATGCTGTTGCAGTAGGAAAGAAATGATATGGACACAATAATCAGACAGCATCAAAGTCCTCAGCCACTCATTCGTTGTCTTTAAAATAAAGTAGTGCAGTGAGAAATATTATGTTGCATCTTACTGGAAATAGATGCAATATCAGGTTTCAGTGCTGAAGAGTGCAGCAACAGAATATCATCGTTTGTGAGTCGAGAGCGCAGCTTGCTTTCACAGAAGTTAACCTCTTAAATCAACTGTTCGTATGAATAAGTACTGCCAAACTCTGCAATCACTCGCTTGGTACGTTCGAAAGCATAGTAAACTGCAAATGCGGTGGCTAATGGTGGATGTAAACTGGGGTAGAAGGAAAAATAAACTTAGACAAGAGAACGTCCGAAGCCTGTAGCTCAATAAACTATATTTGGTATCCAGAGTGGTGCATCGGCTTGAGGTAGTGTTTCCAACCCGGGTTTTCCCGAACCCAAAACCCATTTTTTTGACTATTTTCTACTACCCGAAACCCGGGTTTTTGCAACCACCAAACCCAGATATTAAAAAAAAACTGGAATTGCTGTTGCATTCAAATACTAGTAATTCTGATAACGCTGAAGTTTCAGATTGGGGGGTGTAACGGGCAAATTAGCAAGTTTGAACTTTCAACTATTATCATGAGGCACGGGGTTGCGGGTTTTGCTTGCTGACCACCGTACGTTCGTTGCTGGTCCGTTCATATTTTCGTTCAGTTTGACCTATTTAGACGGATAAAGACGTCATTTTGCGCGTAATAGATGTCTACGTAATAGAACTTTTGTCTTTTCGCTAACCTAATTAAATAACTACCACGTGGGGCAGTTCTTCAAAGGCATGTAGTAGTTTCGTAGTTACTAGTTAGTTCATTTATAGGTTGTTATGTGTTAGTTCATATACAAGCTGTGATCTTTGATAAATCGATTCGTTCCTTTTCAGTTTGCAATAACTTTCCGCAAAATATCTGGTTTTCCTTAAGAAGCAACTTTAACTAGATCCTTAATCAAATACATTCAGTTTAAAGATGCTAGTAATCAAAGAAAATCAAAAGCTTAGAGCCATTTCTTATACAACAAGGCTCACCAAACACCAAGGTGCAATTTGTGCTCCTTTATAAAAGAGNTGGTGCAAGCACCGAAAGTTTAATCAACAATTTGAAGTCAAAACACAGAATCCATGGAATCCATGGTGGTGAAGACCACAAAANTATTCTGGTAGAGGAAGAGATTCGATCACAAATTGTGATAAAAGAAATGAGCATTTTTGTGGCTACAAAGAAGAGGTCAAATAACCTTGAAAAACTCTTCCATGCCTAACTTACAATCAAGCCCAAATAAGTGAAACCAGAGTGGGCTTTTTCAGCCACGGGACTATTTGTCACAAAACTCAGAAACAGACAGAATGATGAAAGTTTGCTTTGATTGTCATGCGTCGGTATTATAAACATCATTGAAAAACTGTCCTTAATAATTCGCTAATAAATTGCCCAGGGACTAACAGTAGTAATTTCACAATGATATTAAGTAATGGATCTGGCCTCATTGTGCTTGCTTTTCTGCGGGTTTCACCGACGTGCGTTCTCATTCGCAACAGGCAAAGGTTCCAAGTGTTTCTTCCGACTTTCCTCAAGCTGTTGTTTCCAAATCGAGGCAAAATTTTAAAACCCGGGTTTTGGGTAGCTGAGAAAAGAAACCCGGGAAAACCCATTTTTTTAGGGTTTTGAAATGAATGCGATTTTGAGAGATAAAAACTTAACAGCTAAAGAGTGCGTTAGGCCGGACTAGCTAGGCCGTATCTGGCTTAAAGTGCAGCGGTTGCTGACCACTGAGTAGGCCCACTAGATTCGGGGCAGATGTTGAACATCAGCTCGATTGTCGCGTCGTCCAGATTCGTCAGATCATGCACTATATGCGGAGGTCGGTG
>JGI24021J15306_10001865_pt1 | contig 21639 bp, 13 predicted proteins | sample Ectturendosymbi1_FD_15306 | JGI IMG/M metagenome (IMG submission 15306)
CAGCGCTTCTCAACTGGTGGGCCGCGGCCTACTGGTTGGCCGCGAAGCTCCTTCAGGTGGGCCGCGAAATGTTCCGAGATAACGCAATAGTTACGCCTAGTCATGAGTTCTGAAACAAATTTTTCGTGAAGTGGGCCCAAAATCAAAGTCTCGGCGAAAAGTGGGCCGCAACATCAAACGTTGAGAAGCACTGCCTTAGATGGAACCCTGCCTCCCTGTGAAACATTTGAACTGAACGATTTATGAACACGGATACTAAAACAATGTATTTGGTGGTTGAACGTGTCCAGTAAGCTTTCGTGATGGCACCGTCTGCTGTAAACCTACGCGTCCAGTCACTTTCGAAATGTCCGCATCTACATGGCACGATTCTTCACAACCATTTTACCACACACAATGTTTTCGTTGGCGAATGGATTTTTCGCGGTTCAGGTAGCGGGAGTGTGCAAGCGAAGAAATTCAAATTGTCCCACGAACAATTTCCTCAAAAGCAGCTGTGGTGCATGCGACGGCAAACGGCAACACGTCCACATCACCGGTGAAACATATTTTTATTTTTTGTTTGATAACTTCGAATCTTTTTTATTAAATTCTGTTGTAGCTTCCAAAATATTTTTGCTATAATTACTAAACCTTTTTTACGTCTACCATCTCACCGATTTAGCTTGGCTTAATTGTTCGAAGTGTTAGCAGTGAAGCACAATTCACAAAAATATAACAAGTTAGGCAAAAAACACTGCACGAAAAAATATAGTTAAAAATCCACGCTAATTTTAAAAGACTATATTAAAGATGCCACTTGATTTCACATACAATGACTGATTCAACCTTGATGACAAAAGTGAAAATATTACAAATCTCACATAATGTATTGCAAAGCAGCACTTTTGTAGGAGTATTATGACCCATAACGTTCTTGAACATGCCTCTGTGAACTATAAATGATCCTGGTATCTCGAAGTTAAAATTAGTTTCATTTCACAAAAAAACACCATCATCAGAATCAACAAAATTTATTTGGGAGGCCTTGTTAAAATAATTTGTCCGACATGTCAAATGTAGTTTTGCTTGGACAAAGCATAGGAATTCTATTTTCTAAACCTCGCAGGGTTGGTTAAAAATGTTTGACACAAGTTTTCATGGCAACGACTGTTGGTCCAATACTGGCCAAAGGCTGGAATTTACATATATATACATTACTTACAAAAACTGCATGTTATCGCGTACTAGAAACTTCGAGTTGAATGGTATCATGTTATACCAAACCGTCACGTTGCGAGAGGCAAGGTTTGCACCAAACTGTCCATAACCTTGCGCTTTTGGCATTGACGTCTTTTGTATAAAAAAGCTCCCAAAGTATGTAGTTTAAACAAACATTTGGTGTTATCAGTCTCATGATTTCGTAAACCGAAGTTACAATCTCTGCCACGGTCATCGGAAGAGATTTTATCTCCCACTGCCGCGGACACAGGGAGACTTAACTCAGTTTGAATTGAGTAGACTACAGATTTTGATTTTAAAATGATGGTCATCGATCATTTGATTTTTTCCTCCCTCTTACTGCAATTGCACGATGAATATAATCCAGTGATTGTGTTGTGGCGTGGGTGGTTGAAGTCACATTTCTAATATGATTGTCTTACGATTCCTGTTAGGTATTGGTAATTAATGTTTGAATTGACACGTTTTGTGGAAGTTACTCTGCTGGTGAGCTTTAACGGCAAAGTAGCGATAGAAATGTGAAAACAAGGAATTTATTGCACGTTTATTCTAAAACGCTTAAAACGCAAGGTCGAAAATAGGAACGGGGGTACTCTTTCGTGCTCGGTTATCATCCACTTACCGGGGCTTTCTTCAAAAACGTTCAAAATGAACATCCAACGAAAATCAGTGTAAACACGTTGATCTTTGCTTTCTAATTGTCATTTCACTTGATTGAACGAGCTTTTCTTTTGATATCCGGACTTCAGTAAAAATGGAAAGGGGCTGTTTGCTGATTGTTATCTCTTCTTGATTTTCAGAGTCCGGTGTGCGGATTGCCGTCGAACCTGACCTTGCATCTTCCTACGTACCAGGTCAGCCAGAATTCTGCTTTCGCAATGGTCTGCTCACGCCAAAACTGTTCAGTCATCTTCAACACTGTCGGCTGCAACCTCTTGTCGGTGCTATTGCAAACTTCGGTGTTGCGTCCGTTGTCAAAGATTGGTTCCACTTTGTTTGGCCAACCTAGTCAAGTCAAGTAAATCTAGGAAACATGATCTGTGGAAGATAGAAGTATCTAACTTGTTTGTCCCACGCTCATTCAACTTCACAGAGTTTTTTACCGAACTTTTACTTCTGTTCAAATGTTTAAAATATGTTTTAAATTTTAAAAATGCAGCGCCTCTGTACGATTTGGCTATAAATCTTTCACCAGCTGTCCTTTCCCATCAGATTTGTTTACTTTTTTCAGTTAATCTAATGTCAAATATTGTTAAAAATGCCTGAAGGTTTTTCTATTAATGTTATAAAAATCACGAATATCCTACAGTTTGCAAGAAACACTTCTTGCAGGAGATCTGAACATTATCAAAACCTTTTGAAAGGTTATCCAGGGTCGAAGTTAATTTGTGCAATGCGTGTGATGCTTAAATTCATGCCTGATCGTTCTGCCAAATCAACCTCTGTCGCGAGTACAGCAAAGATTTATTGTCACTCGCTGAACGCATCACAACTGAAGCGTGAAATCCAGCGCCACTTGTCTGGAAACCAACCATCTCAGACCGGGATGGCTTTCTTTGAAGCTCACCCTGGAACCGCCTCAATAATGTCAGCGAGTTCACAGCCAGCGAGAATAATAAGCCAACTGCCGTATAATTAGTAAAGCTTTGAAATTTCGAGCAAGTTCACGAGTTTTGAACATTTTCAAAAGTTTTCAAAGTTGGACATTCTCAAAATGTTGGTTGATTGGGGCCTCGAAGTTTTGCAAGGCTTTTGCGGTGTGCATTGGATTGATCACCTTTCAAATTGCTGTACCAGGAATCATTGGCAATGCAGTTATCTGCATACACGTGTAATCGCTTGCGTTTTGTTCGTGCTAGAGCTAATAAGCTCCCCAATCGATGTTGTGTTCGTCTTGGACGCTTCTTCGACGTTATCTCAGTCTGACTTCGACGCTGTGAAATGCATGCTCAAGAAGCTCGTCTACATGCTGGATGTTCGCTACAACAAGGTGTGTGGTCAGTGTCAAGTTAGTTAAAATGAATTAGAAGCGGCGATTTCAAGACTGTTGCCGTTTTTGACCAAATCGAATTTCTTTTACAGGAGTTGGAATTTGGTTTTCTGAAATGTTTTAACACTCGCTTCTACTTACATTCTAAGCATCAAAATATTTCGCTTGTTTCTGGGAGAAAACAGCAAGCCGCCAACCCAAGCGATTGCAGTTACAATGCAAATCCTGTCACAAATTGGCTTCCGTGCTTTTTGCGTTCAAGTGAAACAGATCGAATTTGTGTCGGCGGCGTTTTTTCGTTTTGTTATCTTCGTTGGCTCTTCGCTTATAACTTTTTATAAACATTCAATGTTTGTAATAACCTGGCAAATGCTTGTAGCTTTTACCTACAAGATGTGCTAATATTCACACCACCCACACCAGCTTTGATGTGGTGGCTGTTCATCAAATGGCACAAACAATACAATATTACGCCGAAAACAATGTTTTCTGGTCTTTTAGCGAATCACAAACGACAGCACAGCTGGTTGAAACAACTTTTCTGCCATTTTAGGTTCGAATTGCACTTATGCAGTCGAATACGCCCAGAAGAGCAGACTTCTACTTCCGGCGGCATTTGACGAAGCAAGATGTTTCGAGAGGTACTGTCTTGTAGGTTGTTGTTTGTTACAGATTTGAAAGCATTATTTTCAATGTTTCAAAGGTAGCAACTGAACTATGCGAAAGTACGATATTGCTTGTAACACGGAATCTGCTCTTAATCATAGAAATTGTGTTTTGCCACACGGCAGGTGAAATTTTTGCCACACGGCAGGTGAAGTCTGACTCTATCGGTGCTAATCATAAACAGCAAGCTTATCCATGAGCAAGAGATTAAAAGCGGTTGACAGTAACATGACAAAGGAATTTGCTGGAAATTTCTCGTTCACCTTTTGCTTTTGAATTAATTTTGTGTAAGTCTTTGTTTGCACCTTGACTGAAAATCAAAACGAGATATGACGGTTATTGACTGTTGTGTAACAGCTAGCCTTTGTGCACAAGTTGCTGACCACGTTTACACGATCCGTTACGGGAATGCAGCAGACTGATTGCTACACATAAAACGTTTGCTTAGTGAGCAGCTACCTCGCCAGGGAACAATTCACACAATATACCCATGCCAGGTTCTCCACCCCTGCTCTATAGGTTGTAGGAAAATTGTCAATTTTTGAAAAAACATTAAAATCTAAAGCAGGGGTCACCAACCTTTTTGAAACTGGGAACTACTTCTTGTGTACCGATTAATGCGAAGTCCTACTAGTTTGATACACACTTCTGAAATAAATGTTTTGCTCAATTTGCTTTCAATTATTTTAGTATTGATATTCGTTAATGTGAAGACGTTGATCATGCTAATGTTATTTGTAGAACAGGTCGCGGGCGACCTACTTGATCCTTGCGAGCGACCTGGTGCCCGCGGGCGCCACGTTGGTGGCCCCTGATCTAAAGCCTAATCGAGCTTCGTGTTTAAGCCACAGAATCATCACTCACTTTTTACCTTAACTGATTCTAGCTTTGCAAATATTGGTGAATGCAAGGCGCGAAAGAGCCACTGTGATCAAGCACGCGTCCAAACATAGCAGAGCGTTTGACCCCGCGAGAATTGAACCGGGAATGATTGCGAAGCAAACTAACACTGATTCACTTTCGGTTTCAAGTAATTGTTTCTAAAGTTTTCGTGAAAAAATATTTTTGAAGCAGTTGCCATATTTCTTCGCATAGTCCGGTGCACCACCCAACTTTTTGTGGCTTGCATGTCCTTTACCTCTGCAGTGACAATTTTATTCCGAAGGTGAAATTTTTTCGAAAAAGACAATCGTACGAATCGGTGCGCAGGCGCATGTATGTCTCCATCTGTCAATGTTTTGTGAACCGAATGTGCGCAGAACGAAAGCTTCAACTCAATAAAGTTTTATTACTAGAAACAGTTCCTGTGCCACTGATATTTGATCCAGTGATGTAAACGGGTCTCGTTTTGAAGCCTGAACCCGGCCCGAGTCCGACATTTGTTTTTGAAGCCCGATTTAGGCCCGAAAGTAGTGTCCCAACACACATTGTCGAAATAAAATCATCATCTGTCAGTTCAGCACTTCAAAGGAAATCATAATCCTTGCCTGGTCCTAATTTTCGAAATTGTTTCTAAAACAAATCAAGAATCGCGTAAGTGATTGATCTCTTCGACGCAACTCTATCGCGTGCTGATTTCCACACCGCTGTCACCTTCTCCAAAAGCGTGTGAGACTAATCCGAGCAGAGAACAAAGGAACGCAGCTGTGTTTGCAATTCTACACAAAGTAGCTTCAGTGGTTCGCGAGTTATAGTAAAATTCACGCCGAAAAGCCGATTTTCGTCTCAAAAAGGAAAGATTTTGTGTGCAGGCCAGAAACCTAAACATTTTCACAAACTTAAGTCCGAATCCGGACCGACCCGAAAAACCCGGCCCGACTTACAACTCTGATTTGAACTTTCTTACAATGTCAAAAATTGCCGCACAATAATAAATAAATTGTTTTTGTTGTAACAAAATAGCAATGAAAGTTAAACAAAAGTGTTTGTTATTTTTGTACATGACCGGGAAGGTCTTCCAGGTTTTGCGATAACTGTAGTTTGCTTCGACCTGCTCACTCAGGTTATTGTAGGTCTACTTCTGACCTTCTTCCGTTTAGTACTAGGTTATTCACAACTTCCGGCACAAATAAACACTTCCGTTTGACGACATATTGGGTTGCAAGCTAGAGAACATTACAACAGAAAGCGGAAAATCTAACGTCAAACCAGTACAAATGTTTACTTAAGCAACGAACGACCAGAGACCAACCATCGTTGTTTGAGGTTGGGCGAACATTATGCACCAAAGTTGAAGCCCTGCCAGTATTAAGACAACAACATCACGGTGCCTTCTATGGGGCGCCGTTCGTAAAATATTATATCTGACAGATTTAGCAGAAAAACTGCTATCTCTGCGCATATTTAGCTATCTCTGTGCATATTTAGCTGTCTCTGCGCGCATTTACTATCTCTGCGCGCATTTAGCAAACTCTGCGTGCATTCAGCTATCTCTGTGCGCATTTAGCTATCTCTGCGTGCATTTAGCTATCTCTGCGTGCATTTNGCAAACTCTGCGCGCATTCAGCTATCTCTGCGCAGAGATAGCTATCTCTGTGTGCATTTAGCTATCTCTGCGCGCATTTAGCTATCTCTGCACGCATTTAGCTATCTCTGCATGCATTTAGATATCTCTGCGCGCATTTAGCTATCAAGCTATCTCTGCATGCATTTGCCGGCAACACACATCACTTTAGCATTAACACAATAAACCCTACTGCTTCGAGAATCAAAGAAACGAAGGATGCATGCGTTCTTATATATAATAAGCTGCAGTACTTACTTATTACTTAAAATAACCAACGTTCCTGCACTGAAATGCGACCTTCAGGTTCAAGATTTAAAGCAACTCAAGCTGCAAACATAAGGCGCACTGCGTTTTCTCTAAAGAAAAATTTGGTCTTGAGAGCATTCTCCTTAATTGTGCACCTGAGGGTGATGAGAGGTGGTGAGGTGCATTGTAGGAACAGTTGGAATGGTCGGAGTTGACGAGATCCTCTTTGAAACTTTGAGCAAAAAATGGCACTAACACTGAGACCACCACAACAAGTTTACTGTAGTCCATCGTCTACACAAAACAAGATAAAATATTATTATCAAAACAGTATAATTTAGACGTGAAACCACATTGTATTATATGACGCCAGGGAATTCATGTCTTGCTGTAGCCTAGCTTTTGTCTGGATTACTGAAGCAGAACACCAAGTTTTTCTTCAGACAGGATACCATGTTTTTCTGTGACACGCTTCAGCGCTATATATGCATGCAGATTTAGCTATCTCTGCGCAGAGACAAGTAATGTTAGCAATGATAGCTAAATATGTGCAGAGATAGCTAAATGCGCGCAGAGATAGCTAAATGTGCGCAGAGAAGCTAAATCCGCGCAGAGATAGCTAAATGTGCGCAGAGAAGCTAAATGCGTGCGGAGATAGCTAAATACGTGCAGAGATAGCTAAATGCATGCAGAGATAGTTAAATGCGGGCAGAGATAGCTAAATGTGCTATCTCTGCGCAGAGATAGATAAGTATGTGCAGAGATAGCTAAATATGTGCAGTGATAGCTAAATCCACGTAGAGATAGGTAAATGCGCGCAGAGATAGCTAAATGCGTGCAGAGACAGCTAAAGGCGCACAGAGATAGCTAAATGCATGCAGAGATAGCTAAATGCACACAGATATAGCTATCTCTCTGCAGATATAGCTAAATGCGTGCAGAGATAGCTATCTCTGTTCAGAGATAGCTAAATGCACGCAGAGATAGCTATCTTTGTGCAGAGATAGCTAAATACGAGCAGAGATAAATATCTCTGCGTAGAGATAGTTAAATATGCGCAGAGATAGCAGTTTTTGTGCTAAATCTGTCAGATATAATATTTTTACGAACCGCGCCCCATAGCCTTCAGCGTTCACATGTCGTTGTTCGTCAGGTGATCTTGCGAAGCGCAGGCGAGTCGTTGCACTGAGCCCAGTGTTTCACAGCAAACACCACACATGTTACAATTGCGTTCACTTACACTGCCAGCAACAACTGTTGTGGTGTTGCCACATGATTTTAAAGTTCAACGGTGTCAACCATGCCGTCGTAATACGTGTATATTGACGAATTTTGAAAGGATGCGGCTTCCTAAAAAGGCTTTCGCAAAAAATTTTGCTACCGTGAGGATCTTCATTTTTGAAAGAAAGGAAGTATGAAAGTGCGTTCGGTACCAAAATTTTTCTGGGAAATTCGCAAACTTGCTCGTTTGATTTCCAGCACACCAGATTTCATTTGATGTTAAAAAAGTTCGGCTTGCAGCCCATATATCCGCTAATCTCTATCAACACTTGTTGACGTTCGCAGCAATCGACACATTAGTTCGCCGCCACGGGAGATCGTCTGTGGGACGAGCTCTGCGTTTCGTACGACAAAAGGTCCTAACGTCTGCGGCCGGTGCACGTCAGAACGTCCCGCGAATTGTTCTCGTCGTCACGGGAAAGTCGGACGATCTCGTCGAGGAAGCCGCAGCGGATCTACGAGCTGTTCCGAACGTCGCGGTTCTGGTTGTTGGCGTACGCAACGCCGACCAGGTAATCCTGTGAAACGGCCGCGGTTTCTTGGAAGTACAGCCGCAAAGATTCTTTGATCTTCCTACTTTCGGAGCCTTGAACCGACCTATTTTTAATACTACGTAGAAATTTCCGTTTGCATTGTTTCCATTAAATGTCAAGTGTACTCTGGTCTTTCTCCTTCGAATGATTGACAGCTGTAGGTAGAGCTGCCACAAGCGAGGTGGTTTCTTGCGTACATGAAAGTGTGTAATCAGTGAATTTCAACTTCAAAGATTGGTTGAATTTAACGCAATCCTATTGCCATTAGATCGCTTTGGTGTCAAGCACTGTCTATTAAGTTCTTCACAAAGTTAAGAGGTGAAGCCGCTGGCAGTCATGACGTAATGCATGTGCTTCACGCCAGTTGGAAACTGTTGATTCTTGTATGTAAGGCTGGTCTTCGAAAATTGCTCGTTTGCTCGGTATTGTTCCCGAAGTCTTGAAAAAGTACACTTCTACAATCCCAATTCTGACTGCGTTAGAGTCACTGCGCTACGCTTTCTTGAATCGCCAAAATTTAATGACGAAACATGACTGCGATTTGCACTCGTGGGATGGGTCGATGTATTGCGCTGTGTACTTCCCTATTGTGAAGCAAAAGAACTCAACTTCACAGCTAAAAACTGCCGTTAAGATGAAAGAAAAACTGTTAGATTCACTACGATCGAACGACTGCTTTGATTGCATCGTGTAAATCACTTACGTGTAGACACATCTGAAGAAATCCCAAACAAGAACCAAACTCTTTTTTCGCTGTAAGTCTGCTTCATGTCCGAGCCATAATAGAAAGTACTGATACGTTTTTTGTTCATCAACCACTTGAAGAGAGCTGCTGACGCTGAGTCTAGTCTGACGCCTGAAAAAATTTTGATGCGGTGAAAAATCCGGTTGCCTATATCATGGACATCACAATCGCTTTGTGCAGCTTGCAAGGTTTCGCGTGGAATTTGTAAACCTGTATGCCTCGAACACACACGAAGGGACGTTGTTCTCGAGATGTTGTGAAGACACAAGATATATGCGCCGCATAGAAAATTCCAAATTCACAAGAAAGCCAACATCTTTGGCAGAGTACTAATTTAACACTGCAACAAAACCGCAGAAAAAGCATTTACTGAATCGTATCACATCTGTAGAATACGTGCGGTTTTGAATAAAACGGATAGTGAAAATCAGTAAAATGTTCAAAAAGCCGCAATGTTAGTGCGGCTTTTCTGCGCAATCGCTTACTTTTTCCAGTTGTCGGCTCTGCCCTGCCTTTTGACGGCGTTGCTGTTTGTTTGTCGACTCGTTATCTACAACTCGCCTCTCATCGTATCCGAAATATTCTTCTGTCGCGTTCGCAGCTCGGCGGGAGAGTCGTGCTAAATTTTCATCTCGGTTGTGAAAGTCTACTTGAGCTGCGACAAAGGCGTTCTACGCAGAACGGCGATTTTATTGAAATTTTTACAGCCGCATTCAGACGGTAGACGTTTGGAACATGAAAGACTTTTCTGTTGGCACACCCAACTTACATGTAGTACATTTTCGCAACTGCGGCAAGTTGTTGATACGCGGTGGTGCGAGCAGTGGAAGGCGCTACAAGAAAGTTTCCGTTTTGTACTCCTTTAAGTTAATAGTGTCACTGGTGGTCTGCGGGCGCCCATCTCCGGTTGCATGCTCTGTTCCATGGAACACTCGTCTACTGTCGTAGTCAATGCTGCATTGGTGGCAAATCAGGCAGAGCCACTTTCGTTGCACCCATCCATTAACACCGAGCACGACCGCGGGGGAATGAAACCCTGTCTAACTTCTTCGGGGGCGGAACCCACTGCACCATTTAGGCGGTCTGCAATGTTCAATCAAATCGATTGTCTCTTGCAGTTTGGCAACATGTTGCGGGCATGCAGAATAGCGTCGACGGAATGCCTGAAATCTGCAAGCCTAATTTTTGCAGGCTGAACTCCACGCGGTTGTTCGCAGTGCCTCAGCGATATTTTTTCCGAAAAATCTGGCGGAGATGTGTCCTACGTGGATTCAACTCCATCAAGAAATACTCAGCAGAATTTCTGGTAAGGTACATTTTTTATTCAAAAAGTGATAACAACAAAATGTTTTCATCAAAGGACTTTGTCAGCTATTAAATAAGGAAGAAAATGAGAGGATTAGTCATAGCATACTATCGTTACTTGCGTAGTAACGATGGGCATCTACGTTCTAACTGAAAAAAAGACTAATCCTGGATTTACCAAATATATGTTGGAAACTTTAATGATAAGCGTCGAGCACAACAACGCAACAGCTTTTGACGAAGTCGCTTAGTAGCACATGTAGTCTAGTGACAGAGTTGCAACATCGCGCACGTCGGAAGTTAAAATATATTTTATATATTTCAAACATTGACCAGAAGAAAAGTTACTGAAACTATAGCTTTAAAAACGACAATTTTGTGTTTTTGTTTTTCATCTGAACAACTTTCTTGATGATCATATCAAAATCAAGCAACTGTGTTTGTTGGTACGTTTTTAAATAAAATAAACCGTATTTCTTATCTTCGTGGTGTTTACACTCGTGAACTCATTTCAAAATGTTTTTTAAAATCAGCGATAATAATTTGTCTTTGCAGATCTTGACCAAAAGGTATCGTTTGAAACTGGCTTGGGAAGAGCATTTTTACATTGTTCTGTTGTCCAGTGCTAGATAATAGTTATTGTAGCATTGTGCTTGCTTTCATAGGCTCAGCCACAAACATATGGTGATCAAGATTCTGATAAGTCCCAACTGCTTTGCACAGTTTGACTTCCGCCGCATTGCGTCTGCCAAAACGTCGTTTGCAAACTGTTTTAACTTAAAAAATGTTTAACCACTTTTTTTGCGCGAAGGAGTGAATAGGGAAAAATGCAAGACTAATATCTTTTGCGTGCGTTTACTCAGCAAATGTTCAGCTGTACGTCATCTTGAAATCAGGTCGTTTGCTTTGCGATACTTTAATTTGGTGTCGCCGCGCAGCGCCGATAGACGGGCTCGCGGAGTCTGGCGACCGCTTGCCGCGGCCACCTATCTTGTTAAGCTAAGCGATTTACTGGTCATCTGATTGACAGACAGACAAGTGCCTGCTTTGTCATCGCAACCCCTCCACTTGACATTGCGATGCTCTTCAAGCCTCCCTGGCTTTTGTGCGGGTTAATTCAAGCTGTCGGCTTTCCACGCCCCTGCAAATTTGAGCTTTCCCGGAGAGTGGTTGGTTCTATACCACGTCTGTTTCAAGAGCAGTAATTTTTCCCAGTGTTACCCGTTCGGCTTCTCTGTATCAAGAAACGTCACATATTTTTTATATCTATTTAAAGCTGCTCATGACCTGCAGAAACGCTGAAACGAAAGCATTTCATCATTCCGCTTCAATGCGAATTGTCCAGTGCTGGCAAAGCGAGCAACACTTGCAAGCTGATCTTGACACATTGAAAGTTTTGTAATCATCAGTGAATTCGTGCAATGGCGTCGCAGGGAGCTAATTATAATTATTTGGCGTGCATCTTTTAATGGCGAGCAGAAACAATCTTTCTGCTGAGGCTACTTTTTGTTGAAAAGAGCATTCAACGCATGCAAGAGGTAATAATATGCTGTAATAAGAGCCAAGTGTGAACAAAGCAAAAATCCAGGATTATTGATGTGCAAAAATTGTTCGAAGATGTCGCTGCGACGAAACACATATTTGTGAAACTAATTCATGACATCAGACCTGGGCAGCGTAGCAGATTTTGTCTCAGTGTGGACCTACTTAGAACCAACCTCTATGTGCCTCAAATGTGCCTCAAATGAATCTATTGCTCTCGTTCTGCATTCAGTAACGCGTGATGGTCAGACGTTTGGCTGCAAAACTGTCACGAAACTAATGGAACATTGCGTGATAGAAGGTCACTTTTTATGCTTTGAAGTGCATGCGATTTTGTTTCAAGCACGGCTATTACAGTCAGTGGTTCGTCTTTCACCTCCTCTTCAAAAGGCTTTTAAACGTCACTGCAGTGCGCTAATGGCGGTTGGTTCTCTTTCTCAAAAGAGAAGAGACCTGAACTGCGGATGCGCTTTGTTTTGGTTGTCACCAACGTTCTGGAAATCATGAGAAGAATAGCTTCTTACATCGCTTTGTTGTCACAGCACAAAAATTTTACGACGGTGAAACGTAATTTTGTTTCACATCAGTCTCGCTTCAATGACCTATGGGAAATATGTGTTGAACTTTTTAAATTATGTGACACTAAAAGTTTTCGAGTAAGCTCTTCTGTTCTTTATTGTTTTCGTATCTGCACGCTCTGAACTTGAGCTATTTTTGCATGAAAATTGGCGCGACTTCAGCTGAGCGCCGATTCTTTTGCAGATTGCACGTATTACCACAGTGCGTACACTTGTGAGCAGGTTGCGTTACAAGAAAGAAACGTTCACCGTTGTGGTTGCAATCGCTATTTTTAATTTTTTTTATTTGCGTGACGACAGCGCAAATATCAACAATACCATCGCGTTTGTTCCATTATAACGAATCCATGAAAGATGAACTGCGATCACCGTTTTATTAACAGATCAAGAGCTCTGCTTGTCGTGAACATATGCTTTGAGCTTAAGAGTGAGGTTTGCGGCGTGTTTTTGACGCAGCTAAACAGGCCTTACGTTTGATCTGCCGTGTTTAAAATGTTTGTCTGCTACCGCCAACAGTTTTTAATGAATCCATGCAAGTTGAAAAACGCAAATGTCGGCATAGATCGTTTGACAAGCATTGAATTAAGAATTCGTTTCGCTTTCTGTTACACTGCCACTCTTCTTGCAATAAGTCAGTTTCATTCGATCAATTATTGTTGCAGAGATGTACGTATCGCCGCTTCGGGCACCGACTGGACTGAGGATCACAGTGCTTGCTCGAAATGCCGTCATGGTTCGGTGGAGCCGTTCGGATGAACTGGTGACGTCTTATTTGATCCAATACAAGCCCGTTCAGGCTGAGGATTCACAGATCAAGGAGTTGCGAACAGCAGTCGGTAAGGATTTTCTTTACATATCTCCATTACGTCGCCAGAGTGTAGCGGGTCGTGACAGGTTTAAGTGCATGACATCTAAGACTTACAATTCATGGACTTTGAAAAGTTTTTTGATGTGGGGTAGACATTCGAAACTTTTATTTGAACTTCAATTGAACTTGCCCATTCAGTCGAGATGACTGCTGTGCGTGGGAAGCATATGTTGCAACTTGACCGAAAGGTTTTACTTCATTACACTCTTTGATTTATTTTTTCAACTTTGCACAGTCCTCCATATAAAACACAAGAAGTTTTACAAATTTCGAAAAATGCAACAGTTATTTGTGGAACAATTGATTTGATACCAAAAAACTTGATTGTTTCATTTGTAGAATTCTGCTGTTTTGTTTAATTGCTATTGCCGTGGCAAAATATTCCTCGTCTTACCTGGCCGATTGATAAACTCGCGTTAACGCCATTCCCCACCTTNCTGAAGACACCGTCGCTTCGGGCTTGCCAGATGTAATTTGTTTTTGAAGAATAGCTTGTTCGTATGCGGAATCACTATCAGCACGGCACTCAAGAACCGAAGCGGCGACATGACCGCAACGCTTTTATTTTTCGGCAGGCGCGGAGGAAGCAATGCTGCAGGATTTGCAGACAACACAGTACGCGATCGACGTCATCGCGGTCGGCCTGAGCTCACAGTCGCCACCTGCGCGAACCAGCTACGACTTGGCTTGCGCTGGAGTCAAGCTGGACATGCTGGTGCTCGGAGACCAGTCGTGGTAGTCAAGAGTTACACTCGTGTTGTAACTTTAATGACTCTAGTACAGGGGTCTCCAGGCCAAATCCGGCCCGCGAAGCCGTTTCGTCCGGCCCGAGGAGACATTTTGCCAATACTGAAAAAATAATATATTTACGAAACATTTACTGATTTGGCAGAATGTAACATGTCCCGAAACATTCAGATTATGTAAGATGTCCGGCCCTAGGACTATTGTGTAATAGCTTGTGTGACCCTCGGACAAAAAATTTGGAGACTCCTGCTCTAGTAGAACAAAGTATTTGGCAATGCTTCTCTCTCAAAAAAACACTGTAAGGCGGTGTGTGATTGTCTAGACAATTTCCGAATCACTCGCTGTTCTGTGTTGAAACTATTTTGTAAGTGTCGACTGGCTGCATTGATTATAAACTTACGAATACAAAAAACGAGGCTAACGATTGTTTGAAGCCTCACGTTGCGCACGAAATATTTGCTTTTCGTATTCACATTGCTAAGACACTGATTAAAAATTGAAATTGCCAAAGCATTGCTCCACGTGTCGCGGCGATGGCAATTTAAATTTTTATTCAGGATGCGCACAACTGCTTGGCATGTTTAAATTTTGACCTGGTGTAAAATTTCTGTCACATATTTTCAAATCCAAACTGCTTTTGACTGTGCACTGGGATCCACGATTTTCTATTGATAACTCGTAACTTTCCCAATGCGTTGAGCGACGTATAACCAATACGTACTGGTACTTGCATTCTCCTGTAATAGACTACCATCCGTGAGCTCTTACCTTTGTTTATTAGGAGCGTGGGACCGTCAAATTTCCAGAAGCTTCGCAATTTTTTTCATGCATTTGCTGATGGCTTCCTTATCAGCTCCACGGAGGCAAGGATCGGAATAATCTTGTATGCAAACAAAGCGGAACGGGTGGCTCCCTTGTCCACGTTCATCAAGAGGAACGCACTGCACCAGCGCATCAGAGGCTTAAGGCAAGCTGAGTTTTTATATTTTAATTGTGTACAGTTGCCTGTGAAATAAAGAATCTGTAGTTAAGCACTTCAAAAATCTCAGGAAAGCAATTGTGATGAACCCAGCAGGGACTCAGCCGTGTTTTTAGAAGTCACTTAGTGTGAGTTGCAACGGAATTCTGAACTAAAGCAGAGCAATTTGCTCACCGTAACGCGCACGAAGTCTTTTGAATGCTTTATTTAAACTTTGACATTGATATTGTTAAAAACTATGGGTTTGAACGAAGAAAAACAGTTTTGCTGAAAGTTCCACCGTTTTGTTGTAAATTAATAAAGAAACTGCGAAAACCAATTAAAGGTAACCTTACACAAATAAATTTGAGCACGTCCAGCATATATTTATTGTATAAATCCAATGTTGCTGAGCACAGGTAATGGCAGCTATCACGCTAGCAAAGTGTTTGAAAGTCATTCAAAGATACACTAAGCCTTGTGAATAAAATCGGTCGATTACTTCGCGAATATCACCTCATCACAAACGGGGCGCTGATCCTAAAAACTTCGCGTGGGCTGTTAAACTCCCGTCCCGAAATTTTACTTTTGAACAAGTTTCTCAGCTCTCCGCTTTCGCTAGTAGATTACTGCTCGGACTTGGCCGTTGAATGACAACCAGAGATTGTTCATCTTCTAATTACATGAAACTGCAGTTTAGGGAATTGACACTGAAACGATTTAATTTTTACTGTGCCTGCGGGATAAAACCTAATTAATGAGTTTGGAATAAATGCAGCATTTCGCAAATTTGACTTCAAAAACGTTCTTCTTGTCGAACGCGTTTGTACCGTGAAACCTTGGAAGTGGAGGTATATCTCTAGTCGTCGGATACCATTCGGATTCACTAAGAGGTACTACTGTAACAAATTTATGTACAGTCAGTGGATGCTGGCACAAGCCAGGAAAATATGTCGTCATACAACATCACGTGGAATAACGAAAAATGGCGAAATTCCTCTGAACAAAGTACTAAATTTCAATTCGACAAGCAAAACCTTTGAAAACTGCGCCGAATTTTGGACGGTATAACGATTGCTTGCACGCGATGTCGCTCTTTAGACAATCACATTGGGCAAAGTGAACAATGGCCGTTAAATTCGCGCTGTTACATGAAAATTTGAGCAATTTTGAATTGTACAATCGTTGTCAACTAACAATCATTTGCTTATTTAAAAGGTCTATCAGTCACCTGCTCAGAACACTTGGATTAAAAAAAAATTGAGTGACGTTGTCATGCTATGTTCCCGAACACATTTTTATTGTCAGATTTTTTCTTTCAAAACTAAGAGATATCGAAGATACTTCACATCAAATTTGATAAAGTAAACTGTTCAATTTCCTACTAGTCATCATTGAATGACTAAAGCAATTCGCCGCAATGAGTGCTTCAAGATATAATGGGACAAAATGAGTGTCAAAACAAGTGACGTTGAGTCATCTGAACCCAGGTACTCCGGTGGCAGAACCAACACTGGCTTTGCGCTTGGCTACGCGCTTGATCACGGCTTCGAGTACGCGCGAACGGACGCAATGAAACTGGTACTGGTCATCACTGATGGAAAATCGGACGACGATGTGGTCCCTACAGCAGAGGTATGATAAATGTTAGATAGGAAAAAGGTAACTCGAACTACAGATGTCAGTTTTGCACAATTGCAATGCATCTAGTTCAACTGGCAAGAGATACCTGGTGATCGAGTTTCGATTGCTACGTTGAGCAAACGCGCAGTTTTTGGTCAGCATCTACTTTGCCGACTTACCGGTTACACGCGTTTTGCAGGCAATCAAACGAAACGGTGCAGTTCTAATGGCTGTCGGAGTTGGATCCGAAGTGGTTGATGAAGAATTGCTTGCTATGGCCTCCAGTCCAAATGCATCTAACACGTATAGCGTTGCAAGCTACGATAACTTGCTTCAGCTTCAACCAAGACTTGTCAACTCAATTTGCTCAAGAGTCCTGGCGGCATACGGATCATGTAACAAAAATTTTGGTTCTTGTGTAGTTTTCGTAGGAGAAATATCGTATCTGCAACCGGGCAAAAGTTTTGAAGATGGCAAAGCCATTGGGAGGAAATGGGTAAATCTAGCAGAATGTGCCAAGAACAGCGAAAATGCAGAAGTTTGCATAGAATTATGAATGATTGCAGAGTCGGGGAAGGTAACCGTCCTTACAGCTATGCGTCCAGGGATTAGTAATGTTATTTTGAGTGAATAGTGGTACCGTAAAGTTTGAAAATGGACAAAACAAAACTTTTCGCGTGTTTTTTCAAAGTAAATTCCTAGCAATTTGAAAAATGCGCTGCCCATGCAGTGTGACGAGCGTTGGATCATGGCTCGAGATCATGATTGCTTTCAAGTATTATTTACTGGCAATTGTGAAAGTTTGTAGTGCATGTGTGCTAAAAAAGCTTTCAAGACCGCGCTGTTCAATTTTTCACGTTGTGCTGGTTTTGTAGGTGGCATGTTGTCTGTACGAACAGCATTTTTCCAACAAATTTTGTTTCAAAAAAGTTCTTGCTTATGTGCTCACACTTGCTGCTCTCCACCAACACTCAATTGTATGTTCGTACGTGCTTCTGGGCAATCCTGGCAGCCCCTTTCCCTCTGTCTCGCCTTCAAAATATATTTTTTAGCTGTTTCACTACGTGCGATTCCTCATTTACCTTCCCGACAAAAGCACATGCTCGGACATACCAGGGCTAACCTCCGTCGAACTTCTTCGACAGTTTGAGCAATTTGTCAGCTCACTTCGGTTCCTGCAAGTGAAAAACTGCTGCTGGTGATCATGTTCGCACTCCAGTGATTTCTTTTTATGAAAGTGCAGCCATCTTGCATCATACTATTTTCAGTGGATCCTCCTTTGAACCCGCCCTCAAACGTTCGGATCAGTCACGTTGATGACGTAACGCTGACACTTGAGTGGGAAGAACGAAAGCCGGATGATGTTACTGGCTACACCGTAGTTTTTCACAACGGCTTAGAGATCGTCAAGAGGAAACTAACAAAATATGACAGGTGGGTCTAAAGTGGCTTCCTAACAAGGTTTTGTGATTTTTCTGACCTAACAATTCGTCTTGCATGACAAGAGTATACTTTACGTTTCTTCGACAATGACAAAAAATATTCAGGTTACCCACAATATGTATATTTAGCTTGTTCACACTAGTACGGCGTGCGCGTCATACACGCACTTGGTGCTCTAAGGAAAAATATGCCTTTTTTGTGGTGTACGCAGGTAAAAATAATTTTTTTCCCCTTTATAATAAAAAATGCGTTTATAACGTTTTCCAAACTTTTCCACTCGGCAGCCATGGCGTCGTCCTCTAACACCTGTCTTCAAAAAAACAAAATAATTGTTCAAGTGCCTATTTGTGTGTCAAATACTTGTAGAACAGACACGTGAACTTGTAATGAAGAACACAACACATTCTCCATCAGTCAGATAGATACGAATAGTTTTTCTCTGTGGGTCCAGACAGGGCTTAACTTTGCTCACAGAACACCGAATCAAAACCAGCAGAAGCCAGACGTCTCTGGTTCGTGAATTAGGTGATCATCAGGACTGAGAAGCCCTGCTGGCGCTTCCACGTACAGATAAAAGAATCAGCAGCTGCGGAAACAGCATGGCCGGTTACCGTTGCGTACAAGAAGGCCATTCTTGGTCAGAACGTTCTAGGAGGATGTTCTTTGGGGTTTGAAAAATATTAGTTGTGACCACGGAAAATTTTAACTAAAACGCGCACATGAAACCGGAGGTTTTCCCTTCACAACGACGAACCTTATCGGGGCACGTGTGGAACGTGCACCACGTGTTGGAAACCGCTGTTGGAGTCGGGTTAACCAAAATTTTTTATGGCACCATTTTGTGAGTTTCCATTCTTCGTGATATCGCCGAGGTGGTAGGAGGACTCAAATGAAGGCTCACCACGAAATCTCTGACGATACAGGATCAGACTTTACTGTGAGCAATCCGTTGCCACACCTTGCGTGAGAACCACTTGTAAAGCATTGAGAATAACCGGCAAAGATTGAAATTCCTGGAAACACTGAACGTCGTAGTATTAACAGGGACTTCGACGCAATGAAGTTCCAACAATGTAATCTTCACGAGGCAATTCGTCAGTCGGCGAATTACTTGTGTTGACGTGTGTTGTGGTGAGAGAATGATTGTGGAAATAGACTCGATAGAACTTCGATAAGAGAGGCCACTGTTAGAGAATTTGCAATGAGAGATGTGGCTACATTTTGATGGTAGCAGTTGTAGGATTATCTTGGTTGTATAATATATTCAATTGAAATTTACATGGTGAAAGCTGCTGCTTCTACGTATTCAGCAGATTCGGAGCGAGTATGAATGAAAGAAATCTTAGCAACCGCATTTAATCTTGAGACGTAGGCATTTCATGCGATGCAAGATTTGATAAAGACGTTTATGAAAGTGCGTCGGGTTTGTGTAAAGTGTGTCTTTTCGCTCCGTGAGGCGAACAAAAAAATCGCGGAGTTTTGTGCTTAATCGAGCAAAAATTTTGTTTACATCAGACGCTGTTTTTGAACTTGCTTAACCTTTCGTATGCGCACAATAAGGTCAGGATTTCTTTGCTGCGCGTCGTTACACGCATGATACATTTTTTGGCGCGAAAACCTTGATAGATAGCTGGGGGGTTTGTATTTCTTTGCTATGGTCCTTTGGCCAAAAAATGGTTTTGCAAACTGAAGGCACCAGATGTTATAAATCAATAAACAAGCGTCTTCTGGTTTTCCATAGGCAACAATACAACTTTGTTCCATTCGAGTTCTTTCAACATTTTGAGCAAAATTTACTGCGTTCCACCACGTTAATTTTGTTATTTTTGCGGTAAGACCCGTATGTTTCTTTGCAGAACCAAAAGTTTTTTAACAGCCACCTAGCTTTACAGTGTTGCAAGTTAAAAGCAACCTGGCAATAGATGATACTAATAATCCCGGTTGAAATTTAAGATACCTGGATATAAGCGGTTTGCAACCAGGTGCAACTTACAACATTTCCATATATTCGAGTGGATACAGGAAAGACAGCCCTGTGAAAAGTGTTATTGGCTCAACCAGTAAGTAGTAGTTTTTGTTCAACGTGGTTTTAAAGTATGTGATTAACAGGTTTATTAAAGTCTTGTTGGAGCGCTTGAGACTTTATGTCCTTGTTTCGTATTCCACGCATTAGGTTACCTTGTTACTAGTAAAAAACAAGCGGGGAATACAGGCACTTCGTTTCATATCTACATCTCAAAGAATTCTTACTATGATGTCGAAAAGTTCTGCTTTAACGCCACACATCTGGCAAGCATCTAGAAAAATATTAAAACGAGAGCGTTTAGTTTTTGAATTTTTTGATGTGTTGTTCACATGGAAATCTCTTTCAAGTTGGTAAGATTAGCGTGTTTGTTGTAGTTGTTCTGGTTTTTGCGGCAGTTCCAACTTTAGTTTGATACGTTTTCGTTAATAGCTTTTGCTGGCATGTTATACCATGTTATTCATTATACGTTTTCGTTAGCTCTTGCTGGCGTATTATACCATGTCAAACTTTATTTCGGAGTGGGACTTAGAATGTTGAAAAACACTTCGAAAGGAAATTGAATGAAATGTGCGATTGGTACTGAATGCCACATTAACTTCCTTACACAGCTTGCTGCTGCAGCCCACAACTGCGAATCTGTGAAGATGCTCAGCAAAACATGTGAGTCCGTCCTCACATTTCATGGATTGTAACATATGCATATCTCTTCTTTCTTCAAAGCTCTTCCAAGCCCGCGCAGTGTCCGAGTGTTCAACGTGACCGGAACATCGGCTGCTGTAGAGTGGTCCGCAGCGTCGACACGAACCACTAGTTACAAGGTCATGATTTCACTTCGATTATCTCAGGAAATCATGGCAGCCTATAATGTCGGTAGGTGGGAATATTTTGATGGTGCGGAGTATAGTTTCAAACAGTGTTCCGTGGAATTTTACCTGCGATTAGTTATGCTGACATAACGGTGTAACAAACACTTGAGTGCCAATGGTAACTTGTTTGATTATGGGAATTAGCTTCGCTGTTGCAATTTTTTCTTTTTTACGTGGTCAGTTTGGTGCTTTTATATAGTGCCTTGCAGAATCCTGTCGAAGGATAAACGCAATGATCTAATTTTTTGTTAAATGTATTTCAAAACGAAAATCAATCGCACACAACAACATGCATGTTGTTTAGGTGTTGATTCTAATCATGACGTTTCAGGTCGCGATTTTGATCATGTTGTAAACAATATCTCATGAAACCTCACTGCTCTCAAGTAGACTAGGATAAACTTATTCCCCACTCATTTTTCACACTCGCTTTTCTTTACGGGTCGGTCGTGGAGGCAGCAACCATAGAAATCGAGAAATACCTCACTGGTTTCA
>JGI24021J15306_10001867_pt1 | contig 21632 bp, 14 predicted proteins | sample Ectturendosymbi1_FD_15306 | JGI IMG/M metagenome (IMG submission 15306)
AACCAACCAGAAAGAAGCCATCAGATAAACGGCTCAAAAAATCATTGAAGTGCACATGTGGCAGGTCAACTACGTTGGGTGAGAAAAAAAATAAAAACAATTGAGTATTTGAAAAACCAGAATTGCTCTAAAGCCTGGTATGATGGAAACATTTCAGATAAAATATTTTGCTGTATTTTATTATCGCAGGACTTTGCTTTCAGCATCACAGCACTGCACAAAATACAGACAGAAAATATCAGGACAAACTACTTTGAAGTGGCGTTGCAGACAAAGATGAATTCAACGAAGTTTGAGTCATTTCAACTTTAAAATCAATAATGAAGCTACTTTATTTCAAATCATGGCGTCAGCAATGTTTTTACCTACTGTGCTATATAACGTAACGTGGTGAATTAAGAAATAAAAATCGCCATCACAAAATACCAGTTAATATCGCTTTTCAAAAATTGGTTGCAAATCTCCAATTTTGTAAAGAGCATAAGTTATTCGGCTTAATTTTCAAAATTTTCAAAAAGACGTGAATAAACTACAATTTTTAGGAATAAAAATACAACATGCCTGGCCTAACATTTTCGACAATATCTGAAATCCATCGAAAAATCCTGGATGAAGATCTCTACTTTGGTGCTTCGACTATTTGCTCGTTACTTTTCCGAAAACAAGCTTGCGTATTCTGAAATCAAGGTTGGGGCAAAGACTTGCTTTGCAATCGGCTGGCTACACTTTTGCATACAAACTGAATCAGCGAAGGTATTGCTAATCATTGGAGCAACACACAAAGCAGTTTTTGCAACTGAAACGCTTTCAAATAACTGCATGGATATTGCTATTATTTACCACAAGCGGATAAGCTATGCATAGCAACTGACACGGCTCACCAAACCAAACGAAAGTCCTTTTAAAACAAAGCTTGAAACGTGTGACGTGAACGCAGAAAAAACTTTCGGAGGCCCGTATAGCGTTTCAACCACAATAACGACAAGTAACACTAGAAAATTTAAGACAGGCGGATAAGGACGTGATGACAACGATGTAATAGACTGCAAAATTTGAAACCAAGGAATGTCAGACAAGAAATCAGTTTTGCTGCGAAATTCTTAATGCTTCAGCACTGTATATTATATGACTGTCGCTGGTAGAGCTTAATGTAGTGCTCAACAAATATATTGTTTGAAAGAATGACATCTAGAGATGGTTAGATTGCTTGGCTTGAGAAAGACTTCGCAACTTCAAATACCGACTTAATCTGAAAATTATCCAAAACTCACTGGCTTATCGTTGCAGTGCGAAGGAAACAAACTATTTTATGAAAAAAAAACATAATAATCAAATCTGTGGCAACATTTGCAGCCCAGTCGCGTAAAATAGGTTTCACGACCCACTGAACGTCCCTGCGTAAAGAATATATCTCTTGAGAGGANAAATATAAAAAATACACTAGCTGGAATATCACCTGGTTCCAGTGTCCATCTCAAGCCCNGTTCCTTGTCCCGCAATAGTGCCAGCAATAGATGGTTCCGTAACAGCTGTTTCTGTGGTGGTTTTGCCACTTGATTTCCTTCCTTTGGAACCTACAAAAACCGAAGTGAATTGCGCAATCAAAGCAGAACAGTTTCTGTCTTTTGCGAACTTAAATATTGTTAACGCGATCAGGTAAACATAAAATCAAACCGAAAAATTTCCCAACTTTAAACTTCACATATTTTTTCAGAGATTAAGCAAAACTAAAACTATCTACAAATTTCTTGACTTCGTCGCAACAGAAAATATGGCAAATTACTTTTTCTAATGTACGGAATTAGCAAACATTGTAACTAGCCTTTCATGCAGCTCACATCACCTTGGCTTAAACAGATCGCTTTAATGGCTTTTGCTGATAAATTCATAGAACACGAATTCAAGGCTTACCTTTCTTACTGCCAGCGGACGCAGCTGCTCTTTGTTCTTCTATCGCGGCCGGCGCTTGACTACCGGAGGAATGGGGACTGTGGGGAGTGTTGGGAACTTTGGGGTCTACCACGATGGGTCCCGAGCCAGGATTGTAGCAAACAGTACCGTCAGCGTAGAGAATCTGCGTCGGTAAACAAGTTCCACAACCTCTGTTTATGTGAGCACTCTTTGCTGCGCAGCAACAAACAAAAAATGCTGAACAGCGCTTAGTTGCTACATGTCCAATTGAACATTTGGAAAAAACGAACAAATCATCGGTGACAAACGACGCGAAAGCGCAAAAGCTTGATCAGAGACACGTTGTTTCACCTTTAATCTATGCAGCTTATATGAACTCAGTGATTCCAAAGTCAAATGCATGTAAAACATTCCGTGGTGGACTTCAACAACTTGTGGAATGCGTTCGAAGACATTTTTCAAAAATAAAAAAGGCAGACATACAAGAAAACGTGTATTGTCTTAAAATGTAAAATCAAACAACAATAATCAGTCAAGCCATTAAAGCAGCGATAGCGAAGATCAACAGTCAGTGGAGAAAAATTGTTCACATCAGGACAACTTGTCGATGCGTGGTTTCAACCACTGGCAAACTGCCTTTTCGCCAACAAGGGAATAGGTACCTTGGTACTGCCATCTAGCATGACTTTAATCACAGTGCCATCAGCCTGAGTCGTCCTCGAAAATTCTTCCATGGCGGGCTTGGACCTTGACAGTTCGCTGTCTTGTTTTCCCGAGGTTTTGTAAGGGTAATTCTGGCGAACCATCAACTTGTATGAGTCCTCTGCAGCGTCGTGGTTGGTCACTAAACAGTAAAAATTTGTACGTTCAGGCATTTTTTTACGTGAAAACAGTATGCCACGTATGGAGATTTTCTAACGAGATTAAGAGTGTCGAGAAAAATACAAAGACCGAATTTCGGTGAAGATAAATGAAAAGAAACATCGATCAGTGCAACGAATGGCAAAAGTGCATATAAATATGTACCAGCTATCCTTGCTATCGATATGTTAACTGCACAGTGTCAGAAAAACCTTAGATATCAAATAACTGATTGGGTCAAAAATTTATCGAAATGGGCGATGTTTGAAGGTGCTAACAAAATAAATATGACCAGATCGTCAAAATACAAAGCGATTCCAATGATTTCCAAGCAAACCAATCGTTTACTTGCAAGCTTTTTTATTAAAAACAAAAAATAACCGAAAATTTTATTTTGAAATAAAAACTGTTTCCAAAGAAAGGTAGGCAAAATTTTCCTGTGCTGGGGTTTGCTAAACGTGATTTAACGACGTCAGCCCGAGAGAACGCTCCACACTACTACATTGTTTCGTTGACCGAAACAAGTTTAGCTCATTAGTCAACTTGTGAAGTGCATTGATTTTTGGAGTACTAGACTTTGGGAAATGCTTGAAGGGTTGAAAGCAAGCAAGGTTGGATGTACTTCTAACACTTAAACAAGGGCAAGCACGCGTGGCTACGCTTGTGACCAGCAAGCGAGTGGCGGTTGTGAAACTAAGAGTGGGCGTGACACCAAATGCGATTGGCGCAACTTAATGTGAACAGTCCTTCCCGTCGTCTTTCAAGGCGCCTCATCAATTTACAGTATTACGCCGAGGAACAAGGCAACATGAGAACTATGTACTATGTAGATGGTTAAAAAATATGATAGTCAGACATGCACTGCTGATATTCGTCTTTAAACTTCTTGTGCTGGACGTCACTCTGAAAAGTATAGTCATTGGAGGAGTGCCTGTTCCCTACAACGAATATATGAACGGAAGGAACAAGTTTCATGAAACAAGAGTTTATGCAGAGGAAGTAGCAACAGTGCACACCGGCCGCTCAGCAAGAGCCGTGCGATCAACGAGGAAAGGTATGTCTCAAATGGGGATCCGATCAGTTATTATGGGTTTTTAAGGTAATTTCTGGAATGGGGAACAGTCAACCCAGGGCAGGATTTCTATTGCTGCCCGCCCATAGGCTATAGAAATATTTCCGCCCCTTTTTCACCCGAGAGGAAAACTTTGTCTTGACCGTGTGAGTGCCGAAGGCACAATCACGCAGTATTTTTTGGTATAAAACAGAGAAAAACAGTCAGGCAGGTAACCGTAGAAGGGGTGCTGCTTTGCAACTAAAAAAAAAATTTTCGAAAAACATTTTGCCGCCCCTGGAAATTCTGACGCCTCAAGCAATACCTACCTTGAGGCCTCTGTGGGAAATCCGGGCCTGAGTCAACCCAATCATTCACTAACCAAAATCAAAAGTTTGTGGAAGGTATCAAAAGTTCCAAACGTTAACAAAAGTGACCAAACTGAAACATACTAAAATTTGCTTGTGGCAAGGACTGTTCGCCAAGAGTTTGCACAACGTAACAGGCTTGTTACAGCACGGGTGGTGAAAGAAGCGATCAACTGTTGTCATTAAGAAAATTCAGCGGTTATTTTTTACTAACAAATTTTTATGCTTAGGAGTTAAGCTGATGCACAAGCGTAAGTGTCGTAGGTTTGCATTCAGGTGTCTCAGGATGTTCTTCACATAGTCATGAACTTTGAGAAATGATGCAATGACACGAAGTTCAGCAAAAAGGAGACGTTTCTCCAGCACCATTTATTGGCAGTTGGGCGCTAAATCTTTCATGCTTTGCTCACTACATTTTTTCCTACACATGATAAAATTCCTTTTTGCAGTAACTAACAATTAAGCTTTGACAGTATTACACACGAAGTCTTATAAATCTGCTCTTTTTAACTCAGATCTATTCGTTAACAAAGTGTAGGAGAAAATTTTTATGCAGACATTCGGCATTTACTACACAATGGAAGTTTCCTAAACGATTTCTGTAGTATCTTGTATATTTTGTGCAAAGACCAACAATCGACTTCAACTCAGAGGCATATGGTTTTGCGAATGTTTTGTGTAAGAGAAATCGACTCAACCGGATCAACATTATCAAGTCAACAGGTTATAAAGTTTTTAATTCAATTGACATTCAAGTAATAATGACTCTTGAAGAGAAACTTGGATTCATGAATAAATCTTTGAAAAACCTTTATCAGTCGCATGTTTCTTTCAGACAAAGGGTGTTTGATAAAAACAAATTGAGCGAGCCCAGCAGGGTAAAATCCAAAATATTTTATGAAAAAAGTTTCGTAAGTCGCACAATGTTAATAACCTAATACAGGGTGGTCCAAGACTGCGATCATGAATGGCCACATTACGGCTTGAGGCAAAATTTACGGGCCGCAAAGAGAGGAACTCCATTGCAATTAAAAGACTCGCTTACTGTTCTAACAGGCTTAATTTTTGTTGCAAGCCTAACGCAATTTTTTATTCTAGGGCAATTTTTAAGTTTTCTGTTTGTTTGTTTGCGACTCGAAATTGAGATTTTCTGCTAGAAAAGGATACACAACACACCAACAAAATAACAAAAACATTTTTGTTTCTTGGTTTTGGTTATAAAGTCAATGTCCGCTTTAATTTCCGTAGTCAGAAGACGCAAGCAGGCATCCAGGTTTCATCAGCCGTTCTATTTCGTGTGTCGCTTTTCAATCGCTTCATAATTGAGAAAGGACTTTCGCAAATTACGAACAGTGAGCACATCTTCAGTATAAAATCTCTTAAGCGGGAGAAATTGCCCAGTTGCACCCCTGGTTACCCTTCAATTATTTTAAAATTGCTTCCCTAGTATTTTCGTGGCATTTCTCGTATGCTTTCTCGTGTTTGGTGCTGTCATGCCTCTTTAAATAAAAACTCTCTCGGAACGGATATCACTTTCAACCTCACAAGACACTGTGGTTTGCCCATGTTATCGGCGAAGTAAAATCTTTCCTCTCAGTTAGAATTGAACTTTCTGTATTCCCCTGACATTTCTTTTTTGACATTCACTTTTGTTAAATTGCTAAACTTGACTAAATATTACTTCATTACTTCCACAATGCACATCTTCTAATCTAACTTGAAAATTAATTACAGGGTCTATGCTTGTAAAAAAGATAAAAAATAAACGCATGATTTGGGGTCACAGAGTACTGAAGCGTTAGCCTAGCCTACAGGTTAGCTATTGTAAGTTGTAACGTCATATAAATTATAAAAGATATTGATGCCCCTTAATAGTTACATATTGGCCTGCACTTGAATGATGTGTGACTTGCAAGGGCTGTGTGGCTTATACAATATAGTTATGACTTTGTGTAATATACGGCATGCAGAAAGCGTTCGCGGGCCGCACAAAAACTTTCCGCGGGCCGTATGCGGCCCGCATGCCAATGTTTGGACCACGCTGACCTAATAGTTGTTCAAATGCCTAGAAATGTCCACAAGTTTTGCAGTCATGACAGTAAATTGTGGTAGTGAAACCTAAACGGTTTTTAGTAAAACCTTGTTTTTTCAAAATCCCTAAGTAAAAACATCCATCATGATCCTTTTTGCAACTTACAAAGCATTTCATCCGCATGCAGCTGTAACTAAAGTTTGTATACGGTTTAAACGAAAGTTGGTTTTCGAAACCTAAAGTTTGTATTCAGTTGCATTCAAACAACCTTGCAAGCTACAGAACGAATGTTCCCATTGAACGACTTATCTGAGATACCTAACGTCTGCTGCCTGAGAAACGGAAGAAAAACTCACCTGTTTAAAAATAAACTAACAATGTGCACTACATTACTGCAGTTTTGTTTTTGTAAGTAACGCTTAAAGTACACCGAAATCGACTTCCGTACTTAAACTTTAGCGGCAAAAACTGAAATTGAAGTTGGCGACGATTTAAAATAATACAGTAGTGTTGTAGATGACTGAAATAACTTAACAGCACAGCATTCTTTCTGGAACTGACTTTTTTACTGTCAATATGATATATGCAGTTATACCTGAATATTGCACTTGCAGTTTCACAATACACAATTAACTCGGAAACTCCATCAAAAATAACATTTGCTTTGAATGTTTTTCATGCAGCAGGATTTTACCGGTGGTATATGTATAGAGAGGGAGTTTTAGTCACTTTTATAATGGCGCAGTGACACGCATTTGCGTAATTTGCAGGCACTGAAGAAAAGGACAGCTTTCCTCTAGAACGGCCCTCCTTTCTCGACGAACTGCCCATCAAGCATCCAAAGCTGAACGACCTGCTGGAAAGTGGAGCAGTCAGCAAACTCATTTATCGACGCAAATACTACCGCCGGAACCAAACCGATGTGAAAGCCTCAGAAACAAACACCGCTTTGCCAGTGGCCAACCGGAATGCACTGAACGAGTCTTCCACAAATAGTACATTTTCCGCAAGGACTGATGCGGACACCAAGCCGGTTGAACCTACCGCAGAAAGTGTGACAGCAACTGATCAGAACTACTCTACGGACAATCCGCGAGCAGATGGCTCGGGGGACATTCACACAACGGTAGAAAAGGAAGCGAACAGTCTGGAAATGCCAGAAACTACCGAAAGACAGCCTTTTTTCACGAGACCTCATTATTCGCATGAGGACCAAACGGACGAGAGCTCCCATTCCGATGTGGATACAGACAAGGAGGAAGACCCGATCACTCAGCGGGAGTTTGTTGGAGCAATAGTGGCCGCTGTGCAGAGTGGTGTTGTGGTCACGCTGCTCCTAAGCGTCGGGTTGCTCGGTCTGCTGTGCTCGAAAGGAGTAATTTCTGCAGGTCCCGCTCTGGGGCAACGAACTGTGCCAATCAATCCCGAGCTGCTCGTTGCCGCTGCTGCTTTGCAGAAAAAACAGGCTTGGAAGCCTCCAGGTAACGGTGGGAATCGTCAAAAAGACAACACTGATAGCGCGCAAAAGCAACAAAACCGCAGTAAAGCCGAACGACGNCGACCAAACGCTGGTCGCAGCAAAGCGAATGGTAACTATGCAACGTCTTGCGTTGACGACAAAACGCGCAAGAGCAAACCTTGGAGGAAGAAAAGGAAAGTGTTGCAAAACTTCCACTCGCCATGGACGCCGCAGCAAAAAAGAAAGCAGTTTTTGCCGGAAAATACCCCCGGCTGCGTCCCAGGGGCTGGCAGGCGCAAATCGAAAAAAATTCAGTTATTCAACTTTCTCTCGCATACCGCGAAATGGAGGGCTCGACGACGACAAGCACAGCGAAAGAAAATGTACTCCACAAAAGTGATGCCTCTTTGAATTCTACGTATGAATCAGTCGCATGCCACGCACGGAACGTTATGCATACCATTGTAACTAAACTGTCTGCGATCCATTTTCTCGAATATTCGCGCCCTGTGTCACGTTCCGATGTACCGAATTTTCAAAGCTTTAAAATAAAAATGTCAGCCCGCACTTAAATTGGTGGCAATATAGTTTCTTGAAAAAATAAATAGACGTTTTACGAAAAAGCAAACGCTGAGTACAGTACTTCAGAAATGCAATTTGAAGAATAACGTCTCATCTTGAACAGACGAAAAAATTTTTAAAAGTAATATATTCCTTGATATGTGAGTAAAACCAACAGACAGAGAAGTTTGGGGGCGGACTTTAATATAGAATTAAATCTTTACCGAAACCGCAGGATAATAAATATACACGTTTTGCACTCGGTTTTCCTGCTTGGAAAATTCTTACGAGCAAGCATTGCGAAGTTATTGTAAATCGAATTCTTAGATTTTAACCAAGCACGATTTCGGATGGTTGTCAGTTGTCAACACCGTGGCTTGACAGCCTTGGTTAAAACATATCAAGATATTTTTAACAATTCTACAGCGCCTACAAAATAAGAATTTGAAATGACTAGACGGCCTGTTGCACAAAACCGTCAAAGGCGCGGAAAAGCTGATTTTTGTCAAAACTTGTTTTGTGCAAAGCAATTGTTTGACAGAGAAATTGTCCGTTTATAATATGGTTGCGCCACCCTATCCTTGCGTCAGCGTGACGTCAACTTATTGAGTTGTCTGTTCAGCTGCCCTTGGTTTACCCGTTTACCATATTAACTCCAAGCGTTCAAAGAAGGCGCAGGATTAAAGTTTTGTTCACAAGGAAGATTCGAAAGAGATGGTGGCTGAAACCTCAAGTCTGGTCTGCGTTGATGCAGACGCAACAACTACATAAAAAACGTGTCAAGCATGTGAAAAAATTAAAAAAAAAACACACGAAAGAAAGTTTCCTTTCGTTTTTCTAGCAAAAGAAACAACTGGAAGTCAAAAAACAATAAAGTGACGATTAAAAACCTGTACAAGTGCGTTCAGACCCGGCGTTGTACTTGCGTACTTATCGAACCACAAATACAAGTCAAGCTTTTCCATTAGACAGGTTCGCACTGAATTATGGTAATCCACTTTCGTTGTTGCAACAAGGCCGACTTAGATTGACCCTTGACACTCACTCCTCGCACCTGGAGAGCGCTCATATACTTCCAGGTACATGGAAGATCGCGCGTTAAGCAAAACAACAGATGTTCCGCGACGCACGAAACGCCATGGAAGTTTGAACAAGACATTTGCCGCCGGTCGCCTCTGAAAACATTGACCGTTAACTTTATAACGACGCGATATGCCGTTAGAAAACATCGCAATACAGCATTTTGCTGCTTTTTTAAAGCAAAGACCATCAATACGAATGACACTGCCAACAACCAAGTTGCGAGGGGCTCACGGAGTTGTCTGAGTTCTATCCGTGCCACTTTTAGTGAAATCGGCGGAAGTTTCAAAGAAATTTAGACGAAACGCTTTTCAGACGTATACGAAAATTATATACCAATAGCGTGATGGTGTGACTGAACTCAACTTTCTTGGCAATATTACCACCTGTAATATGAGATTTTCCGCAGATATGAAGAAATCAAAATGATGTGAAGGTTGATACCAGCTTCATTTATTTTCAAGTAACGATGAAAAATCTGTTCAAAAACTTTCTTAGCCACCGAAAAACATCTTTTTAAACTACGACAGACGACCATTCGACCGCATCAAAGTCAACCGGCAAAATAGTACCGGAGAACTGATCAGTGTTCTCCGAAATAATTTAAAGACTTTCGTCTGAAGACACATTGTTGCGGCAGTCATTTTATGCCAATCCAAGACTGTCAACGACAATAGCCCATTTTTGACCCATGTTAACAAGCACCCATTCAACTAAAATTCTAAATGCATTTTGCCAAAACGAAAAATCACAGAATCTGTGTAACTGGCGAATAGCGAAAGTTATCTACCGCAGGTTGCCGATCGTAGTTATCTCGGAACAACACAACAAGCCATGGACGAGCTTACGGCGTTACGCCCGGTCAACCTGTTTTCAACCACACAACAAAGAACGCCCCCGCGCTTAGCAATGAGTGTTTACACAGACAGCTGGTTAAACCGAAGGTTAAGCAAAAAAAAAGACTTTCTAACGCGCGATATTGCTGTTTCAAGGCCTGTTTCGAAGCAGAACGAAGTCAAGCTAGCGGCGTGAGTCACAAGTACCAGTACGAGCTGATCTTACAAGATTGGGGAGTACTCCACGATTTTGTCATTCTAACCAAGGCTACGAGAGGTGTTTGAACGGACGTGTATCGTTGCACTGGCAGTTATAGCAGTGAAATGCTGTCTTCTGCTTCGTTGGCCATGGGAACCATCGGAACGTTAACATTAGTGTTTTTGCAGTTTGTCACTCATACGAAAGGTGACTGTTCGTTTTACTGCGAAGCGCTCAACTGTCCGTGTGACTGTTTCCGCGACGAGGTGAGGTTGAAGTGTAGTGTGAGTTTCTTAAAACTTTGTAGTTTCTTTTAACTAGTGTGGATTAACCCGGTGGAAGCACTGGGCTTTATGAAACCCATATAAGTTTATTGTTTCTCTTAGCAACGTATCTGGTGGTCATGAAATTACACTATGGAAGTTCTGCAGAGGCATGATTTTTGCAGCGACAAAAAAGCCAAACCGCTTTACTGGAAAATTAGCCCAATTCAACGAATGTTAAGGTCTGATACGAAAGTTTCAGAAAATTACAGGCGTTGAAGTTTGAAATTGGGCAAAGTTTGGTGTATCCAGGTTGAGATGGTATAGGCGCATTAGCGTTCAAAGAACTAATCATGTGCAAAAGTACATCCTCATAAAACCAAAAACCAAACGGTTGCTTATACTTGGAATGTCTATGTTATTGTCTGATGATGAGAGATTGCTACGCATTCTGTAGATGCCAGTGCATGGCGTAAGCATCTGCGCATGAAGCAATGCAGGGATCCAAAACCACTTTAACTTTGTTAAAAAATAAAAATAATCACGCAATATCCCGGTCTGAAGAAAGTTTGGAAGGGCAGTGTTTTTTTCGCCAGAAGCTATTGTCGGTCGCTGGTGCAACTTCTCCTACACACACATTCGTGACCTCAGGTCAAAGACAAAGCGCTTTGTGCCTGAGATCTGAGAAGCAACAAGCAGTTAAACGAGCGAAAGCTCAGCAAGATGGATTTAGAAAATCAATAAAAAAACAAATAGCTTTGCATAGCTTTTCTATGTGGGTATTCCGGCCGTCATTTAATCCAGGATGATAAAAACAAACACAACGTTTCTTCCTCGGCAGGTCGTCAATCGCATCAAAAACACCTTATTGTAGAGAGGGTGGCCCACTGAAACGACAGGGGGGCTTTCGGCACAGCAATGGCGAAACGCACGCATAACGGTGAAGGTAAAACGCTGCACAGGGTCCGTGACGTTAGTGTGTGACGTATTGTAACTTCACAAGTAACCGGTATTTTGTCTGACAGATTCGATGCTTCAACAAAAGCGTCCACAGCATCGGAAAATTTCCTGAACGGACCCGCTTCAAGTACCTAGATTTTGGCAACAACAACATTGAAGAACTAAAGCAAGATTTGTTTCGTGGATCCAACTTGTAAGTTCAGTTTGCTTTACAAACGCAGCATAGTTGGCGTATGTACGCGAAGACCGAACTTCGTTTGTGTCATTCACCCAAGCATGCCCACAGTGTTCGCCTTTTCCTTCGAGTTATCATATTCGGTAATCAGTATTGAACAAGGACTGGCAGTGATTGAATTATCGATCTGGTACGAAACAAACAACGGCTAAATTTTAGGAACAAGATCTGTGCAACCAATGGCAGCGAGTTTCAGATGCAATGAATGTCGATCAACGAAATACGACCAGATTCGACTATTCCATTATCATGGCAGGTATTTGGGAAGAAAAAACAGCGAAAAATTAAGACGGATTACAGATGAAAGCAAAATTTTGTCTGTTCTGGTATTGATTAAAGTGTGTTCACTGCGAATGCATTGATGAACAGATTTCAATAAGTTTATAGCGGTATGCTCTTAACCAAGTCAGCTTTTTTTGAAAAATGCAATGTGCACTGCTGTAAAACAAAACTACACGCGCGCACGGAAAATACAACAGCAACTGTTTGCAGGAAAAGGATGAAGGTCCTGCAGCTGGCGTCAAACAGAATACATTCGATTGAAGACAAGACATTTGCTGCTCTGCATCACCTGGCTTCTCTGCATTTAAGTTCGAATAACATCAGACACCTTAATCGTGACACTTTCTACGGCCTGTCAGCGCTCAAGAGACTGTATCTTGACGGAAACCAGGTCGGCATTTGGAATATTTTTTGAACGAAATCGAATTCTGATCGAAAGTCAGTTGTTTTTTAAAAGAAAAACCCAAGTTTTACGAAGTGCCGCTACATCACAATTTCCGATCAGCACTGTTATCAATGGTACTGTAAAATAATGTCCACGAACAGCACGTTTGACCAAAACGCAAGAAAGAGGCATTAAAATACAAAGAAAGTTAGAAACAGATGTTTTTTAGGAGTATTTGTGTACGTAAGTGATTTTTCTTGTTTACCATAAATACAGTTTATCAATTTTATTCGAAGATATCAGATGTTTGTAATAGTTGGATTAAACTTAATGACTCTTTTGCATCAGATTCATGTTATACACCGTCAAGACTTTAAGCACATCAGTCAAACCCTTCATCTGCTCTATCTTCAAAGCAACAAGATAACCAGCATTGCGCCCTCGGCTTTTGAAAACATGCGTGAGTTGCGAACACTTGACCTGAGCGGCAATCAAATATCGACGATGGATGGGAGGTTTCTGGAGAAAACGCTTAAACTAAATCATCTTTTTTGGTCGTTGAATCCGTGGAATTGCGACGATGTGACTGTTTGTTTCACAACAGGGATTTTGGAGCGGCGAACAGGCTTTGATGGTGAGTGGCTTGAGACGAAAATATTAGATTTGGTTTTATCGATATATGACCAAAATGGCCACGGCGCACATTTATCAGATGAAAACCCGAAATTTCTAGAAGTACACAACCATCGCTATAAAAATGGAGGATTGCGAAAACAAATTTTCATAACCTATAGTGAATGAAAGCGCAACAGCTTGAATTTCTCAAGTTTCACGCTCGAAGAGTTTAGCGTCGTTAAATTGCAGCTCTTAGCAGCTGCGCATATGATGCAACGTATACCGAAGCGGACTTTTAACGATGAATGTGAAGTCTGGATGCAACAGCGACTCCCGGTTTTTAAGTTTTCACCACTGCCGCAGCCAACGCCTGTCAGTAAAAAGTGTTTGTCGTTTTAAACGAGTTGTTATAAACAAGTTTTTCTGCAAAAACACTGGCGTTATAAACAAGTGTTTCTTCGTATCAAAGTTAACAAGAATTCAAAGCTCCAGGTTTGCTGCAAGATTTGAAGGGATCAGTCGACTTGGCTTTGCTTTCATGATTTTGCGATGAATCGGACTTGCACATTTCTGCGTTCAAGTAATTTATCTCCAGAAAGGCGTCGCTGTAGAATCTGTCAGCAAATTGTTTTGCTAATAGATTCAAAACACGGGTTTTGGTTTTGCCTTTGGATTCTATTTGAATATGATTTCAAAAGATTTTTATTTCAATAAGATTTCAAGATTGAGGATGAGTAGAGTCACGTGAAATCGATTTCCTGTTAAAGATTTTGCTGATAGATTCGACTGCTCCGCCTTTGTAGAGACAAACTACTTGAATGAATCAAAGTCGTGACAAACTTCAAGTATGTTTGTCGGTGTGATGTGAGTGCAAAGTGGCAGATAATCTGTGAATTACACAAGCGTTTGGTAAGTGTGGGGACAAAGCAGGTATTTATGGAACGAATGACATCTACAAATTCATGTTGCAGGTGGAATAGTCTTGCATGATGCTATGATCTGTCAAACCCCGGCCGAACACCGAGACAAGATGGCATCGAAGCTGCTGGACATGCACGAATGCGAAAACGTCACGTGGCAAGAGCCAATCGCCAATCAACACGGACATAAAGGCAACGACGCAAACAGGACAACAAAAGGCGCTTTCCTGTTGGGCGCTTGTTGCTGCGTCTGGCTGGTTATTGAAGCGGCGTTAATTACGGGAGAGACTTGGTCTTTTAATTTTCTACACTGAGCGACACGACCGCACTGGTCGCGAGAAGATTTTATTTTAAGGCGCGTTGAGGGCAAAAAGGTCACAGCGAAGGGGTTTCACGTGACGAGGCCGCACTGCTGAGACAAACGCGACTCGGACGGAAATGACAAACGCTGTGTGAAGTGATCGAGCGGCGAGTCAGTGACTGAGGCGCATCACGATTGTGAAGTCCGCGCGATCCGGATGAGTTTGCAATCTAAACTTTTTTTTTGTTTCACTGTTTTTTTTTACATTCGCGTTTTGTTAAAATTGCAGCGCACAGATAAAAACAAAATAAATCGTACAAATCAATCGGCTACAACGAACACAACTCCGTTTGAATTGCACAGAAAGTTGACGCAGGAAATTAATTAGTCTCTACCAAGGTGATGCAATCAAATAAATCAGCAAATTTTTTAATAATAGGCAATCGATTTCACGTAACTCTACGCATCCTCAGTTCTGAAATCTCATTCAAATAAAAAATATACTGATTGACTTGACTGCGTGACTATGGTGAAGACTAATAATTACTTGAACACAGATATGTGCAAGTTATAAAATCGTAGCAAAGTCACGAAAGCTGAACCCAATCGGCTGATTTCTTGAAAGCTTACAGCAAACCTGGAGCTTGTAATTGCAGGAAATCAACTTGAAAGATCTGAATTGTCAAACAAGCAAACCACACAAACCTGCACTTTGCAAACAAAAAGCAATCGAGGTTCTTTTCCTAAGTTGGGTTCGATTCTTGGAGAAAAAGTGGTTTGAAACCAGGAGAACACAAACCCAGCTTACTGAACATGTCAAACTGTCACATTACTCCCACAAAACGAAAAAAATCGTGTCATTTCATTTGTTCCATGTCTGTGCCAAAAACGAGAGTTTTAGTCTTTTGTACCAACACCGAACTTTTCCAACATTTTCATCTTTTTTCACTAAATTCAGCATATTTTCCGCGTTAACTTGGTAAATTGCAATCGTCTGTCTAGTTAGATTTTTGACCACTGCAAGGCGGTCATATAAAAGTTGACTGATGAGAAATGGCATCGATTAATAATTCGCAAACCACTGAGAGCAAAGCAAAGTAAGAAAAGAAATATTGCAAACAAGCAAAAAATTTACTTTTGAAAATCGGCCGAAATGCAAACAACGTGCAATCTGTTTTGGTAATGCCCACTTGCTCGAAAATTTGGTAAACATAGTGACCTGTCAAGTCATGCCGAATGGTGTTGATATTATTTAACAAATGATTTCAACACTGATTGCAGCTTCACAAACACGGTTTTAAAACATGGTAGCGAGCTGTACGGGTGTCAAGCAAAACCACGCAAAAACGCCCTAGTAGATTGTCCAAGCCGTACATCCAAGCATTAATCATTCACCTCCTGTCGTGGGATCCAGCTGATAACGTACTGACAATCCGTCTGGACACGACACATAGAGTGGCTGGAAGGTGGGCATCCTTTGTCTCCTGCGCTCCTGTTCGGCCGCTTCTTCTGCTTCCTGCAACTTTCTCTCCAACTCTTCCTGAAACAGAGTTTCGCGCATCATTACGAAATGGCGAGAGTTGTGCAAGGAAAGGTAGCGAGTGCGGAAAGTGAACGAAACAGCAGTCAGAAGGTTTTTACAATCAATTTTACGTCGTGCAACGCAATCTTTGCAAACTCTCTTGCTTTGAATTCCCGTATTTGTCCACGAAACATGCCACGCTCGATCGACACAGAACCAACCAGTTTGGCGAAAACCTTCGCTCACTGCGACAAACGTACGCTTGTGTTAAAAAAATGTTCATTCATTCAACATCTTATAAAATTCCTCTACTGAACAAGTCAGAGCACTCCATATCAAAAACAGTGAATAAGTTTTCGAACTCACCTGTAATTTCTGTTCCTCCAGCTTCTGGGCTTCCGCTTCTTTTTCTGCGTCTGCGGCTTTTTTCTTCCCAGCCTTGGGACTCTTTGATCTCGGTGATTTCGATTTAGGGGATTTCTTTCCTTTCTTGGGCGTTTCCATCCCAGGAGGAATAGGAGTGGGAGTACGGGCGGACGGGATTTCGCCGAGTATGCGTAGCATTTTTCTTTTCGCAATATCTGTGGATTGGATTTACCGCGAATAAGAACCAACGTTACGTCACATGGATTGACAAAACACCGGCAAAGCCAATGATTTTAGAGACGCTGTGCACACTTGCAAACAAAAAGGGCTCTTCACCAACGACTTTCTTCTTAAACAGCGAAGGTAAATCAACAATGCAGGGTGATTTTGTTAACAGCATGGCACTGCACAGAACAAGGCAGCGAAATTTCAACCACCTGTTTGAAACTTTCTGAAATCAGTAAATTAATGAACAGCTTTGGCCAAGCTTTGGAGCAAACTAAATCGCAACTAACAGGCTCTCAAACTATTACTTCATTCTCAAAAAGCATAACCTAAAACAAAAGATACTGCCAAAGGGACACGTCACAACTCCAAGAGATTTTCAAAATACCGCAACCAAAGATGAAAGACAATGACTTCGAATGAACGCGACTTAAAAAACGAACTTACTGGCTGCCTCGCATATTCCTTCAGGGCCGTAGCTGCTGAGGGACAACGTCATCCCGTCGCATAACGTGCCTGACCATGAACCGAACAACGCTTCTCCGGCAATCTGTTCTTCCTTCCTGCCTGTTGTTGGAGGTTCAGCGCTGGGCGCTTGAGAGCGGATTTCTGCGAAAAAGGCTTTGCAGCAATTCATTGAATATCGGATATTCTCTCACAGTTCTTGTCACAAAAAGTGGTCCATTTGCAAGCTAATATCAAATTTGTTTTCATCAAAAACCATTTATATTGATTATTATCAAAGTTTTCTAACTGGGAAACACGCAAATGACCAAAACGTTCTGTAAGCACAAACTCACACAAAATGTTCTGCATTGCAAAAAAAACGTACAAATAATCGAACACGAGATCCGATCATATACAATGTTGTTAAAATACTTTGCACCTTTTTAAATTCTTTCACACCGTGTTTCATGTTAAAATAATACCCCAAGACAAGCGAGCCTTACGTAAAAAAGATTCATCGGATATTTTTCTTAGGTTAAAGCTTCGTATTGATGCTCCTGACGCAAAATCAAAGTTTACAGCGGGACGTAAACTACAACTCAGACAACATGTTTCAGTGCGAAAGCTGACAGAGCAGAATGAGGTTTTAAGTCGCCTTGCGAAACACGAACTGTAGACGTGTCGATAAAGAAACGCAATGAAAACTGCTTTGAACACATTATGCGGCATCGAAACATACCGTCTGGATTTTGGGGGGTATCGCTGTCGGATTTTTCGACCGGTTCTTCATGTTTGGGCGGGTTAACAGTTTTAATCAGTTCGTTCATTTCAGCCTCAGCGGCAAGATCTTTCGGATCAACAATATGCAGAACGAACAAGTGTCCGTCTTTTAACACGGTCGTCTTGACCGAAACTTCACCTGCGTAAATCCATAGTCAGTTATAAACACCGCAGTGGCGTCATCTTTCATTACGTGCGTGGAGGTGAAAAAACAAGACATTTCAGTGATGGCGAGGACGCACGCAAAGCTGTTGAGTGCTTTGTCGAATAGTCGAACCACAAGACCCATCGAACACTCCACGACATTTTTGTCTCAGATTTAAAGTGTGAGGAATGGCATCATGTATGCAGTAAAACATAGTATGCTCCCCAGTTCTCCACAAGGCTTTCAATCAATTTGGCAAAGCATTAGGTTTTAGCTAACCTTGTAATATGAAATCCAAAATAAAGCAGCACTGCGAAGATATCTTTGAAACATTCGTTCTGAAACCTTTAGCCTTGTTGCGGTTTCAAAGTCTAAAAATGCGGAGTTCGTAAGTCTTTTCCCAAGCCTGAAGTTGGGCAACGCCAAAAACGGCATTAGATAACTTCGTATCATATAATTTTATCTCACAAAGTGATGTACGTTGTGACACTTGACCTTTCTTTTAGCAACCAAAACCTAATAGCATTTCTGTTTTTGTTTCTCGTAAAACTTTTGGCGCGGTATATAGGATGCTTAGCAAGGGACCGGATACTTGGGTTGGGCTTTGCAGAGGAATTACCACGTGATGCGCGGCAAACTTCGTTACAAAAACAAGAAGATTCAATCGATTGCCGGAACTTCAGAAAATTTATCTGATTTAACACCGTGGCTGACAAGTGTGTAGAGTTGTACCGGTGCATAGAAAGTTGATAGCATTGCAAAAGTTCTGCAAGCACCTTGCTCGAAATGTATTCGCTCGCACTTGACCGTCCCACCATCGCACGGATACAGGTACGACGATCGACCATGAACATGGACCAAGTTGTTGCCCACATCATATCTGAAAAAAGTTTGCACTCTATTTCTTCTCTTTTTCGTTAAAAATCAGAAAGGTTTTCGGTGCGCTTGTAACAGGTTACGAAGTTTGTTGAAGCGGGAAGTTAATGGGGCAAAAATTTTTCAGAGCATTTAGAATTAGATGTTAAACAATATTTTATATCAGCGATAAAACTTCCTATTTGTAATTTTTTCCTTTCCTGTAGCTTTTGAAGTTTTTCTTCAAATCTGTTTTTGTCCGCTCGATTTAACGATTACGTACAAGCGACATTCACTGCGAAGCAGCCACATGACCCGCGGCTTGGGCGCCCACACACCACTCATGACACTCTAAAGGACGTACAAAGCGAATATAGTGAAACCTTGCTTTCGCACATCGCAATAGTGTGCATCAAGAGCACATGTGTCAATTCAAGGCCAACAGGATAAATATGTTCTGCCACATCATTCTACAGCATGTTGCCCGTAAGAACTTAAAAAGTCTATAGATGTAAGTCTGAGTTGCTTTACCGTGTCCACTGACCATTAACTGCATCTCCTACTGCTGAAAATTATATGCACATATGACGTCATGATATGCGAACCGATGTGTACATAAGTTGCCTGTCTCGTCGCTTATTTCTTACCTCGGCGCGATCACGCCATGAACACGAGGAATGTCTGAAAAACGTCTTCTTGCAGCTAGTTAAGAAAGCTTGAAGAACCAGGCAGAACGTACCACACACCAAAGTTAACACCCGCAATAAATTTCGATTATGTTCCGCCCCTTGCAAAGCTGTGCGCATCCATTTGTTCTTGTAAATTGCTCCATCAGTCACACACGTTCTTAGCAGCTCGCCATTTGGTTGTGCTGTAGTTAAGACTTAATACCCGTTTATACTGTCTCAACAGTTGCAACTGACCCTTTGAGGGCAACCATACGATACTGGTGCGGCCCTCAGTAACAATGAATTTGAAACCTCTGTTCTAAAGGCATCGTACCTCTATGATGAGAATTTGATGTAAGTGTCTCAGGAATTAAGACCAAAGTTTTTACAAAAAAATCGACGGAATGAAAATATGGTGAAATGTTGCATCTAAAATGCGGAGTTTCTGCAATACAGTTATATACTCTGTAAGATCTTACTGTCTGATTCTTTGCTGGGAAAGGATTCCTTTCGATAGACAATGTTGCATCTAAACGTGTTTTTTTATTTAACTAAAACAAATGTGGTTCCTCTGCAAAAACTCGTGTCAAGCACAAGTTTCGTTAAAGAGCTGCAGTAATTATTTGCACTCACCCAGAGAATGACATAACAGGTCGAGGACTAGGCTCCGGTTCTTCTTCCTTTGAATCTCTGTCGCCACTTCTCGAACGTGACCGAGACCCAACCTTGGACTTGCGACCCGATTTAGGTCTTTTGGTCGAACCTTTACGACAGCAAGAAAATTTAACATATGTCAGGTTTTCCTTACACAAATCGTATAATCCCGTTTGCAGGAACATACATTTACGTAAGAAATTACAAATTTCATAGTTCCAATTAGATTTTATCGTAAAACGAAAAACAAGTTCGCCTTGTTAAGAACATACCACCATTTAAAATTGGGCTACATCCCAATCTCACAAAGATTTGCGATGCCAACTTCTACTTATATCCTACTCACTGGGTCTTTTGTTATCGGGGGATGCCCTGCTTGATCCAGATTTGCTTCTTCTCGACTTCTCTTCTGTCTTGCCTCGGGAAGATTGTTTTGACTCTTTCTCCCTTTTCACCCTCTCCTCTTCTTCCTTTAATTTTGCTTGGATCTCCTTCTCAGCCTTGATTGATCCTGGATGGATGAAGGGGTTGCTGAACTGCTGGTGAGGGTCGTCTTCCACCTTGCTCGAAGACCTCGACGGACTGTTACGACGACCTGCAGTTTTGCGGATCGAGTAACGTAACCACTTGTTTGTTTAGTTAGCATGAATGGAACTCTACGCTGAAGAATTTGCTTAACCACAGAAAAAGCCAAACCACAGAAATCAAGCAGAATATATGTTTTGTTTCGATGCGCTAATCTCGGGTTGGTCGGGGCTGTTAAAAGTAGCCAATGCAGCCCAAACGAGCCAGGCATGATAACACTCACTTCCTTTCTTTGGACTCTTGGACCTCGGACGCTTGGTTCCGGGCTGAGGAGTTGCCCCTTCGGCCAGGGACGCTCTGCGCGATTCGTCGGCTTTTTGCCGTTCAATCTCTTTGGCCACGAGCTCTGCCTGGTATTTGGTTTCCTCCTCCTTGGTCCAATCAGTGATCGAACCGGCGACGTAGTCGAGATAGTTTCTGTCAATACATTTTTTGTACGGTCAAACCTTCCTTACAAAGGACCGCGCAAGCAATTTCGACCGCAACTCGCCAACCGATTGCGCTGGGCAGTGATCCTTAAAGTTTTAACGCCTCTATACGTTAAGACAAATTTTCATCAATCTGGATAACCCTTTTCAACAAAGTTTACTAGAAAAGTCAAAGTGAAAATCTGGATGGAAGCAAGTACAGATTCTTAGAATGGGGACTTGAGTCCGGATTTGGACGTTACTTCCTAACACTGTTGAATACCCCCAACATTTGATCTTAATACCCCTAGGGGTATTGTGGCACCACTTTAAGAACCCCTGCACTAGAGAGTTAATGAAGATATCATAAGATCCGGATTTTTATGTACTTTCTGACAAAGAAAAAACAGGTACCTTCACATTTGAAGTTTTTTCGAAAAAGGCAAGTTTGTGATATTTTGCCTGTTTAAGTGACTTTTGACGGTTATCTAAGATTTGGTATTGTTGCGATCGGAAATCCCGAGCGGCATGTGGGCAAAGCTTTGCACTGTGGCAGCGAGCAACAATAGAGTTCACATGCCATGATCACTCTATTATTGCTTGTTCGCGCCACATATATGTATGGTGTTGTTCTTCAGGCACATCCCGTTCGTGGTGAA
>JGI24021J15306_10001868_pt1 | contig 21629 bp, 14 predicted proteins | sample Ectturendosymbi1_FD_15306 | JGI IMG/M metagenome (IMG submission 15306)
ACGACTTTTTACTGCAATTCATAATAATAGGCCAATAGCGTATGGGGGGCCCCACGTGAAATTTCGGGGGGGGGCCTCACTTACCCTTGCCACGGCACTGACTACACTGCTACCACACAACATATTCCACCTACAGTTACTTAGTTAATTATTTTCATGAATACTTCACAGCAACAGATTCACACTTGTAAATCTCACATCAAGCAAATGAGAAACATGAAAACTTCACAGTATCTTATCACAGCTACACCACAAAACATTTTGCAGCTACAGCTACATTTTACTTGTACACTTTACAGCATCAACAATTTCAGGTTTACAAAAATTAGGGTTGGTTGGAATGGTGGGTTAGCACTACATGTTCCTAATTTTAAAATGTTTCTGACTACCCAAATTTGAATGAGGTTGTTTCAATTGGCTCAAATTTGATTTGGGCTGTTGTAATTTGCCCAAATATTATAATATACCTCGTATGTAAATCTGAATGAAACTCTTCCAATTTACCGAGACGGTTCCAATTGTACCCAGGTTTGAATGAAGCTGTTTCAATTGCCCAAAATATGATTGAGTCTGTAGGAATTTGCCCAAATGTTTCTAATTGTAAGCAAATTTGAATAAAGTTCTTGCATATCACCCGATTTGAAATGAAGCCGAATTGAATTTGAAGTTCCTCAAAACTGAGTAAAGCCGTTTGAAGTTCCCAAAAATGGATAAAGCTATTTTAAGTTACTCAAAATTGAATGAAGATGTTCCGCTTAGAAATTTGAATGGAGCTCTTGCCATTTAACCAGAGTTGAGTTAGTCTGTTGAAATTTACCCAAATTTTTCCAATTTATGGAAACATTTCTAACTTTACCCAAATTTAAATGAAGTTGTCTCAATTTGCTCAAACTTTATTGAGATGGTTAAAATTTACCCAAATGATTCTAATTTATCCAAATTGGAATAAAGCTTTCATCGTTCACCCAGACATTTCTAAACGTACAAAAATTTCACTGTAGCTATTCTATATAGCCCAGTTGTGAACTGTTTGAAGTTGCCCACAATTGAAAGAAGTTGTTGCAAATTGCCAAAATTTGGTTTGACTGATGGACTTCACCCAAATGTTTCCTATTTATCTAAATGTTTTTGTTTTCACCAAAATTTGAATGAAGCTTTCTCATTTGTCCAGATTTAATTGAAGCAGTTGGACTGTACCCAAATGCCCCTAATTTACTCAAATGTACTCATTTTACCCAAAACTTGAATGAATTTTTTTTAGTTGGCCCCAATTTGATGAAGGCTGTTGGAATTACCACATGATTCCAGCTCACTCAAGGGCAGTGCCTATTTTGCCATCAGGAACAAAACAGAATGGCAAAATAGTCTCAGATTATTTTGCCGTTGATTTGGTCATTATTTTGCCTTAGTTGGGAAAATAAACACTAACTCACCAACACATAAATGTAGCTGTAGATTTTGCCCAAATGTTGATTATTTTCGCCCGAATATGGCCAATTTTTCAGGGTTGGGGATGTGACCGCATCCCCTGCAACCCCATGCCGTACGCTTATGTACATAATTGTGTGAGCCCTTTTCCTGATTCTGCACTGACCTCTACATACACAAGAATGTGCCTTGAAGGCGAGTAGCCAGGTTTTAAGGTTTGGTGGGGCAAAATACATCAGCCCTTCCGTGGCTACGGGCCTGAAGGCAGTAGCTGAACGGCCCCTGTTCTCTTGGATCGACTCACACGTTGTTCTGAACCATACAAACTGGACAACAGTACTTATATTACACGAAAAAGCGACGGCAGAAGGGTTGCCTGATAAAACAGTAGCAGCTTCTGCAGCAACAGCCACAACAAATATGGCCGCTCGTCTTCGGATACAACGCGCCGAAAAGCTGGAATGCAAATACTGGGCGATCACCCGATGCTAAAATACACAGCAACGAAAAACATCAAATGCGATAAAACAGCTTTGCATCAATATTGAAACACTCGCCTAGCTTTGCTCGGAAATGCAAAGCGCAAGCAGCACACAGCAAAACGCAATACTTTCAATTGTGGCGTCACAGAGCGAGCACCGGTGCAGCGCACACAGGATGGACCAAAGCACTCACTTTCAAACACGACCAGATGGCACGTAAGAGGTGGTCGAAGCACTTATTTCAAGTTCCCTGTTTGCAAGCTCCAGTGCTCAACCAGTCTTCGGTTGCGTCGCAACGACCGTCTCTAAGCAGAATCAGCGGTGGCTCGTAATCGGAAACATAAAAATCACGTTTTCATTGTTACTTCAACTGTTATCGTTGCACTTGACCAGAGTTAACTTGGGAAAGACGAAAAATTACGGATATTCAGCGTTTGCACATTTTCTCATTCACGAAACGATTCCAGTTGCCGTGACAACTTGGACTTGCGTCACATCAAGCAATTGATTGAAGTTGCTTGCGACGGAGACATCAAGCCAGGGCTGGGATTCTGCGGCCGGCGTGAACATTTGATGTGTCCCGCATCAGAAAATTTATTACCTAAGTTACAACACAACTTCGCGCCAAAACGGAGCTCCATGATAAGCGGACACGTAGACAGTTATTCAAGGTGGGTCTCTCGCGCTCCTCATTGTTTTTTATCCTTTCTGTCCTTGAAGTTAGAATTTTAGCATAAAATGAAATTATTTTTGCGGCCCGCCATCCACATTCATCGGCCCGTGATTGTAAATGGGTTCCTCACCCCTGGATTGAGCCAACGGATTTTAAAGCGAAAACTCAAAACTTATTTCGTCTCCGATAAGACAAGTCATACAAACTAACCGCACGTCTGGTTACACGTCATAATGTCAGCAGTCACGTGTTCATGTAAATAGTCGCGTGATCCTGTATGAGGTCTGGACTAAATCTTGCGTTTGCGACCGGGACCTGTTGCGAACAAGCCTTTCGCGCTGTGCCGGAACTTGAAAACGTACTGCGCAGGGTTCCAACGCAATTTTGAATATGAATTTCCAAAGTTTTACAGGACCTTTTCCAGACTGAACATTTCCGAATGACATACCCAGGTCGCATTCAGGCACTATAACAGTTAACATGATGGAAGTCAAATTTATCACTCTCATCAAAAATATTAGAGTAAAATTATCAGAATGCATGTCAGAAGATGCAAAGTCTGGAAAATTATTTCCTTTTTCTATCAAAAAAAAATTTTTTTTTCCAGACTTTTCGACACTCCGTAGATGCCCTGACTACGTGCGAAAGCAAACAACACGCTCAGCCGACACATAACAACACACGCAACGCGGCACAGAGCAACAAAGGAAGAAATCTGCACCAGGTGGAGTCAGGTCTGACCGGCGTTCGTCGTTTGTGGAAGTACAGGGGTCCACGCAATGCGCTGCGGGGTGCGCAGGTCAGGTCGCATTCGAACATTGACAGAAAAAAATCAGTTAAAACTTCGCAAAACAAAACCCGAAACCAGGATGCCTGGCGGGGGTCGAGCAAAATTTGCAGGGAGCTGATTGGTCGAGACACGGGAACAATTGTGACGACACATGCGACCGACATTGGTGTTGTGTTCGGCCAGGAAGAGATTGCACCGGGATAAAAGTTCAGGGCGTCATGTGGTCACTCGACAACAGGTAAACGATTGGCGGTGATTCTTCGGGGGGGCGAAAGACCTGCTTTCCATTTAACCCCCACTACTCCGCTTACTTTCCCATGACGCTATTGTGTTTCACGCCCGTTCACCCCATCATCTCGCCCAATGCCTCCATTTAGCGCGATCTAACTTTTTTCCTCAACTACCACCCCCCCTATTTACTCCATCTCACTCGATCCTCAAGTACCTCTTCCCCATTCGCGAAGCTAGAATCGTCACTGTAAAATTGAGCAGTCTTTCAGCATACAGCGAAGCAGACAGACAGAGGTATGCGGCTAAACAGACCAGTAGGAACAGAGGGCGGCCCGAGCCGACAACGCAGCGGGTCAGAGCTTTTGATCGGCTCGGGTCAGCAGGCTCTGCAGCGCCTTCTGCAGGTCGCCGTTCGTTTTTTTCAGTTCCTCTTCGGCGTCGCTCCGGGGAAACCCCATCTCCATCAACTGCCGGACCTTGCCATCAGAGTCTGCAGAGATCGAGGAGGAGTCGGCGGTCGCGGACCTCGAGACCTTGGCGCTCGTACCGTCACGCATCGTTTGCTCGAGTTCACGCTTCTGCGCGTCAGCGGCGGACTCCTGCGACCACGAAACGCGAGCTTTGAATATGACGATTCGCAACTCTGTTTCAAAAGTCTCTTCTTCTTCGAAAAAAGCAAGTCTCATTTAAACGGGGTCAGTTTTGGCAGTCACTCTGGCGAAACAAGCGGTTAATACTGTAACACAAAATACCCCTTTTTTCCTTAGACCAGGGGTGTGCACCCAGTGGCCTGCGGGCCTGGCCCGGGAGTTGAAGTTTTGTGGCCCGCGGAAAGGTCCAGATTTTAAAGCATGCATTACGGTTTTCAAAGGGTATTACCAATCTTCCGTGGGTGGTCAGCGCAAAGCCAGTAGCCACGGGTCCAGATTTTTTCGTGACTCCCAAAGTTCGTCGTTCTCAGAACATTTTTTATTAAAACATATAAAAACAAAAATATTGCTTCTCTAAAAATATATGTTTCCCCCCAAACCTTAAAACCTGGCTATGGGCCTGGGCCAGCGAGTTGTTTAACCAGCAGAGCTTGACACATGCAGCTATGGCCCGTGGACCAATCTGGTTTATGTGCATTTGGTCCGGAAGTTCTGCATGGTTGCACATCCCTGCCTTAGACAATTTCAGTTGAATAATTTTCTCTCTGGAGTTTATGAAAAACAACGCCAGCAAAAAGCCCGAATCCATTCGATGACCAATGCCGGGCAGCAAGCCATGCATCGAGTATCACACGTTTGCAACAAAACTTACAGCAGCACTTCACATCGGGAACTGTATTCAATTTCGCTCAGGAAAGCACAACAGCTGTCGATCAATTTAAGCCTGAATGTCTTCAACTTTTTTACGAATCTGATTAAATATCTACGAATCCCTGTCGCGAAGCACAGAGATACCAGTAGTAGGGATCTGTGGTTCCTCAAATGCACAACTGAAAAATGTACTATGTAACAATAAGCTGCCCGGTTGAAAGCTTTCTGGTGTTATGCCACCCGTATGACTGCTATCGAACGTATGATATTATAACTAGGGCAACCAAAAGTCAATGAAGTCAAAAATTTTCTGCCTTCCTAAAAGTTTATGAAACGTCCACAAACCAAATTTCATGCTGATACCATGAGCCACTCCAAAGTTATTAGGTCAAAAAAAAGTCAAAATTTATGATTAGGTCAAAATTTATCGTCAGGTCAAAATTTTCTTGCAGCAGAGTTTTTTTGTCGATATCGATATTTTATTAAAGTTACAACAACAGTTTTGATGTAATTTGAGAAGTTTAGTTGCAATTTTGAAATTGTAATGGGTTTGTTGCGACTTTTGACATAATAAAGTTGTTTAGTCCACTGCTGGATGATTGCATATTGAGTAGACTAGGCATGGCAATGCAAGAAACGTGGTCTTACAGTACTTGGTTTGGCAAATGCTCAATTCATTATGCAGATAGCCTACAGTCTTTTGACTTCATGATACTTTCAGATTTGACTATACTGTAGTTATTAATGTACTTATCAACACATCATTTCTAAGGTTCAACAACCAAATTCTTCAAAAGTTCTAAGTACACTGCATGAATATACTTCTGAGTTGACATCAACAGCTAAGGGTGAATTATTTTGCAAGTTCTGTGACTGCTTAATGAAAAGTGACAAAATGTTATGCTGGAAGCACATCGCCGCAGTGCAAAGCATCAACGGTGTTCGTTTCATGAAACTGAAGATAGCCAGAAAATTTTAGAAATATGCTTTACCAGATTTTGCAGATAAGCTACTTTTTGTCTCATTTTAACAGAACAAACCTATCGGTTTGTTTTCTAATACTGTATATGAATACGCTTTGTATTGCGCATTTCAGTTTAAAATGCAGGAAATTGATAGGTTTGTAAATTACAAAGTCAAAATTTTAAGTCAAAAATTTGGTTGCCCTAATTATAACATTTTTCATCCTTTTGTGGACAAGTGCAAGCGTTTGCATATCACGCATGATAACGACGTGACAAAGCAAGTATTTTGGAAAACTTTACTAATCAGATATCACTGAGTTAATGGGTTATCTTTAAATTTATATGGTTTCACGTACTTTGTCAAAACCCACGAATCTCTTGGCGGTCCAGAACCCCAGTTTGAGAATCCCTGAATCAGACCGAACAAAATTCGACCATAGAATAAAGCGTCAACGCGCAACAAACCGCTCACCATCAAGGCTTTGTTGATATCCGACTCATCTGATGCAGAAGTGTGCGGGGCGTTGGGATCGTGCAAACGACCGTGCGAGGGCAGGTCGTTCTCGGCAAGGAATTTCGTTTTGGTGTTAGTCGTGCCGATCGTCAGGGTGCTCTCCTTCAAGTCTATCACGCAGAGGTGCCTGCGCAGCAAATGAATCGATGGTTTGTTTGGATCCGAGCGACTGGGCGCATGCACGAGTGTTTTCAAAAAAACATGTTCCGAAAACTTCCGAAACTTTTCAAAACAAATACCGAAAGCCGTTTCCGAAAACTTCCGAAACTTTTTTAAATAAATTCCGAAACTTTTTAATATAAATTGCGAAATCTGGGTTTGCATCGCTGCTCGCTCGATTGAAGCAGTGACGCAACCATGGGTTCTTAACACTGCTCCGCTTTCCAACAGCGCATCAGCTATTCGGGCAAGAAGCGCCACCTCGTTTTGTACGAGAAACACATCGGGTTTAACTCGACAAGGTGGCAATTGCAATAACCCACTACGTACGTTTAATTAAATATTGCCAACTTGGGTAGCGTCGCACAAAATGAAGCTAGCTTCTGCAACACAAATTCTGTTACCGATGAACAGTAAAGGATCTGCTCAAGACAAACTTATTAATGCGTTGGGGTGGGTTTCGCATCGTAACAATTTTTTTGCTTTTTTTAACAAATCCAATTAACGACAACGCTAAGAAAAGCACAACAAAATCGCGCTATCGCAGAGACCGCGCAGCCGCCCTCGCATCTCACTTCCACGAAACAGCCAGCTTTCCGAAGAGATTTCTACGAAAAAGGCAAGGACGGCACGTTCCGAGAACCGAACACTGAATGATCAAGAAAGCAGCAAAGATTGCAGGCCGCGTGCCGTGCCTATCGTCGCCGAAAATCAATCGCGCGACGCATTCATTAAAATTACATTGCAACGGGTCTCGTTAGAGTTACTTCTCTCCCTGGCGTCGCCAGACAGGTGTGCGAACGAAAGCGTATTTCCGTTTCGGGGTCGTTCGAACGCGGATGACGCGATCAGTTTTGCTTGCAATGAAACGGAAGTCTTGGATTGCAACGTTCTAGTGTCTACACCTCGGGTTCCTTTGCTTAAACTGCACCGTGTTCAACGAGAGGTAAAATATAAAAGCTTATTTGCAGGTCATTTATTTACTTTGCAAGTGGTCGCGTGGTTGAAGAAGTACCGTCCTTGTTACTTCACGTAATTTATACATTCATGTCTAAACAACTCCCGCGTTTCCAACAAAAATCTCATTGCAGTCGAAGCTGCGGTCAAACAACCTCGACCTTTCTCATACAACCCCCTCAACGCGAAAAATACAAAAAAGACTGTTCGCATAGTTGTTTTATAATTCGGTGTGGTGCACTGGGATCGGCGAAAATGCCAGCAGGAACAGCGTTTCTTCGCTTGCCTCCGCGAAAATAGCACTGGAGTGAGATTCGAGCATGACGCCATACGCCGGTGTGCCTTCTGACAAACGCGGCAGCCCTAACAAATCTGCGGCGATCTACTTCACAAACGATTAGAAGTAATAAATAGCTTTCCTAATCAGCACTTATCCTAATAAACAAATCACAGCCGTGGAACAATTTCACCCTCCACTGACGGAGATCAGACTGCCCGTAGCGTCGCGTGCGCAGTAGATACCTGCGCAGCATGTCCAGCCCAAGCAGGACATCCATGGGCTGGTCCTCGAGCACAGAGAAAGAACACTGCAGGAAGACGTTCTCGATCTGGATCTGGGCAAGATGAATGCGTCCGAGAATCTTCTGCGTGCCCACGCCTTTGGCCACGCCCGCCCAGCGCTTGTCGACCAATCGCATGATGTTGCACCGCTGAGCGCAGCTGGAGCTCATGATTGTCATCTGCGCTCCAGAATCGACAAATGCTGTGACAAAATAAGGTGCGACTTGTTTGTACAGGTAAGAACACAAGACAGCAATGCGTAAGTAGGAAGGTGCTTTGCAGAACCTCGCATTGCGTGGTCGAGTTGCTCGACCAAATAGTTCTTCGCCGAACTCCAGCTAACAGAGGACTGCTATTTTGTACTTAGCACCGTGTACATTAGTACACGGATTTGATTACACGATTGCAGATATTTTGCAAACTGGGGCGAAAACTTTGTTTGGGAAAAGCGTTCAACACAAAATTTCAGGATATTAATTTCATTTAGCCTAAACTGAATTTTTGTGTTGATTTCATCAAAATTTGTTGTTTTCTCACACAAAACAAGAGAACCACTCCACACTCCGTAAGCAATAGAGAACAGCTTCAATAATATTTTGTCTGAAAACACACACCTGCCGGGCAAAACTCAAGGCTGCCAAGAAAACCACCCGAACTGATGATTTAAAAGAGACCGTCGCGAAAGTGACGTAACAGTACAAATTTTTCAACATGAAGCAGCAGGAGAAGTTTCTTGCAGTACATCACCTCAAAATTGTTACGTAACATGCAGAAGTACAGGATGTTCTCGTGCGAATCGTTACGACCACAATGAGTGCTGTCAAGTCTTGGAAATGTTCAATGACGACGCGTAAACATGAGTTTTTTAGGCATCGCCCTGGCAATTTGCGTCCGCTGTACAGAAATTTGCCGATGTTGACATGAACGGTTTTAAATTAACAAAAAAAACATGAACTGAAAAATGTCAATTGCACGTGTTTTTTAAAAACAAAGAACAAAATTACTCCACGTGGTGACAGCCGGAAAACTGTTCAGGAATTGTACAAGAAAGGCAAATAGCAACAAATGGGAGCTTCTTGGCAATATTTCCGAAAGTTAAAAGGCGGAAGAAGCCATCGGCTGATGCCAACCGATATATTTTCTCTTAACAAAAGATTGAAATCTTGACTGCCCCTAACGAAAGTACCACATACATTCATCCGCAGCAGAAATAAAGGTCAAAGCGTATACGAACAGACTGAATGAAGTTGCGTTCCGCAGTCCTTAACTATGCGCTGCTGGCAAACGATGCGAATTTACTGCATGCGCATGTACCTTTGACATGGTGCCCGTTCACTTTCAAATTGATCCACAGCATTACGACTTGTCCAAAACTTTCCGGCGCCTCCTCGATCGCCATGTTCATGTTTTCTTCGATGTTCTTCCTCTCGATCTCCTCGGCGATCTTTCGCTGCACTTCAGGGTCCATGGGGTCGGCGTTCAGAATTTGTATTTTTTCTCTTTCCGCCTTCGCCATGGCGTCCCTTGAAGCAAAACGTGTGAAAAAAAATGCAAAACCTTCTGTATATTTAAATGAAATCGATTTGTTTTACGACAATTACAAACAGGCCTTAGTCTTCGAACAAAGAGTTTTGTCAGCCAATAACAAGCCGGCAGGAATCGCATAGAAAAACTATGGCAGTACGAAAATGAAACAAGACACAAACAAGGTTAGAATATTTCACAAACCACGAGCGCTCTTGTGTCGGCGACAAACAGAAGCAGCAGTCAACAGCGTGAAAAATGCTGAGAATTAAACTCTGTACCAAAGACAAGACAGATTTATTGACTTGATCTCAGGGAGTTGGGACCACACGTGATTGTAAGTTAGGAAATGCGTCTTCGGAACTTGTATTAACAAGCGATGCGACGCCACTTAAAATATTTTATTATTTATTTTTGTTTAAACCCGCTATGCTGTAAAATATTTTATTTTTTTTTCACTTAAAATATTTTATTATTTATTTTTGTTTAAACCCGCTATAAAATTATTTTTGTTTAAACCCGCTATGCTGCAACAAAAACAGCTGAACCGACTTTTGACATGGTATCATTGACCAAATTTATAGCTCTTTTTTAGTTTAAACTTGGTTTAATTCAACAGTATGTAGGGAACCAAGTTATTTTTGTTTGCTATTCAACCAAACCAATCACTGAGCAACCGTGTGGTGAGAAAACAGTTATGATTTATTATATAAAAACAACAATTTATGTACACAAGTCTGAAACGAGTATATTTCACAGAGAAGATAAAATTAAGTTTCTTGGTAGTTGAATCGCACAGAAGTGAAAAAGCATGCCATGTTTGCTGATGAGATGACGATGCATAAATAAAGATGCAAATTTTTAATGTGCAACAAATTTTTCGTACAAAGGGTACTGAAAAATATTACCAGCAAGCATAATATACCTCTTCTATGGAATTTCATACGACACTCACTTGATTCGCTGGCACTGCACAGCTAGTTCTTTCATGTCCCCGTTGACAATCGCATCAGCCATTTGTGAATTCCTTTCTTTGAGAAGAGCAAGATCATGAGTATTGCTCAAAAACCACTGCCGCAGTGTGGCAGGATTATTGAAATCTGGCCCATGAGGTGTTTGCATCCCATAGCCTGTGTTTTGATGCTGAGATCGCCTTGAATTAGAAGAACCAGGAACCTAAAGAGAAAAAATACAGTACCAGTTCATATTCCATTGAAAAGCAGGTCTACTGTTTCAGGCAGTGGTTCCCAACCAGGGTTGCTCGCGCCCCTTGGGAGTGCGAGACAACATCACTTCAAGGTGCGAAAAGCATCTGTCTTAATGTCTCAACTGCATTAGGTTTGCTCATTCTATTTGCAACAACATACCTATGTGAGTCAGGATTTAGCACTCTTCTGTCAATTAAGATGAAATCTAAAAATTGCATGAGTGCACAGAGAGACCTGCTTGTTGCTATCAGCAACATAGTTCCATGTTTTGAAAACTCATACGCAAGGAACAGGAACAAAAGAGTCATTGAACTGAAATACATTAGCAAACTTTTGGACACCCGCCTTTTGGTTTTATTATTTTGTACATGTTTCAAGCAAGTGATTATCTTTTGTAGAGTATATTGAAATGCCAATCTGTGTTATCCTTTTTTGTCCATATGTTTGATTTACCAAGTGTTTGATTGACATATTAAAAAATTCAAATTGCTGTCTGAACGTTTGAAAGCTAGTTATTGATTATATAAATTGTAGGGGTCACAAGGTCAGAACAAAAATCTTTTAGGGGCGCAAGAGTAAAAATGATGGCTCTGAGGGTATAACAAGCATGTTGGGTCATTCTATTATAATTCAACAAATATTTTGCACTTTTGTAGCCCATACTCCCAGATACTCACTGTATTCAGATTGTTATTATCTGCAAAAATCTAAGAAAAAATAAAAAAAAATTGGATTTGGTCCACCGGTTTCCAAGATATGGGTGCTTAAAATTTTGTACACCACTAGATGGTGCAGAGTGCTCCAAAAACACAAAATGCTGTTTCTTTTGATCCACTGATGCCAGAGATGTGATCAAAAGGTCAATTCCGCCATTTGAGGACATGCTAATTTCCAATATCATATATATATATATATATATACAATGTTTGTGACCATGACTGGAACGAGATATGGCTGCATTAAAAGTATGATTCAATGAGGCCATAACTCTGCTGAGAAAATTCAAGTACTCATCTTAAAGAGTGCATCATGGACACTTGAAGTTGGCCTAATCTGTGCATTCTGATTGTTTGAACATAACTTATTATATTCAGTTAAGTTTTGCAACTGTTTTAACTGCAAAATAAGATTTTCTTTTCCTGAACAGTTAGAAGTGATGGAGCATGCGCCGCTTCTTTGATAAATCACATGCAATCATCTCCAACATGTCCTTGTAATTCATTCCACATTTTATCGCAATAAACTGAAGATTTTGGTGGATGGAACAAACAAAATCAATAGCTACCATATGCTCAGGACTGGGGCTCATTCAGATCATGGACACAAACACCGCCTTGGTCAAATGGTCAATTGTCCAGCAGAACTGGAATTGATCGATAGTTCCATGGTATCTGTTCTGGCATGTAAGAGCATTCAACTTCTCCGCAACCTTTTGTCGCACTGTGCGGTTTGCAGAAATGTTTCAATGGAGGTTGGTTAAGCATTTCCAAAGCCAAATTAAAAGTTATTTTGGATTTTTCTATTTCTTCTGAATCTTCACAGTCCACTTCTCACTACGTTCTGATTATGACATACTAGTGCTATATCTGGATTGTGACATTTCATCATCTTTGTATTTTTGGTTTCCTAGATCCTTTCAGCAAGTGAAACACAAAATTTGCTGCAAGAAGAATGAATAGAAATTCTGGATAGTGATAAATCTTCATCCCCAACAATGATTTGAGCCCTCCATTTCACCAGTTCCATCTCCTCTGCACAAAAGCCCAGTTGAAGCTTTGAAACCAAGCTTCCAGATATACCACTTTAAATTACACTTGCTTCCATTTCTTTTTCCAATGAAGCAATCTTCCATCTTTATATAACTAAGCAAGGATGTGAAGTATATAGTGCAACAACTGACAGCAAAACTTGAAATATAAAAAAATTCAAGGCTGACCTATACTTCATTGCTGTTAAGTTTGCTAACTTTTTCTAAACAGTTTATTAATAAATTGCTGAAGCACTTCAAATCTGTTTTGAACTAACCTATTCTAGTTCAATAGCAGAATGAAGCTAAAATACCTTTTGTTGTGCTAAAAATGCACCAGTGACTTGCTCTACCAACATTACAAATTTTCCTTGTTACTAAAGCAGCATGTTGCTTTCAAAATGGTCAAAGTACACCTTTTCAATGTGCTTTAATTAACAATACGTATGATCATGTTTTGCCTACAACAATATGCAAATGAACTTTGCAACAAGTAAATTGGCTACGGCATACAGATAACCATCACATTACTAAGCTGTGTGATTAAGAAATCTCATCACTGACAATTGCAATTTAGTGGAGGGTGAAAAACTCAGTAGGAAAAAACATAGTTTCATTCCACCTAGGATAAAAAGGTTTGTTTAGACGTCACTCACAAAAAACTCGCACCCCCCAAGCAAAAAATTTTTTTCGAGTGCAATCTACTAGACTGGCCGATCCGTTTGAGCCGTTGAACAGCTCTCTAGCGCAATCGGCGAAGGAGCTAGGGCATTGGTAAGGCAACTGAAAACTGCTGTTATTTTGCGAAAACCACCGAAACCACCCGGGTGCCAAAGTGTTAACCCAGACAACTTTTCTTATACAGTTGCATTTGCCTGTAACGACATCAGCTATAATGACGGTTCACCTACAATGCTTTTTCATTGTTCCCAGCACAATTCCCATCTTTTACATGCATTCAAGTTTGGCCATATCATCACTTTGCCTGTAGCGATGCATTTTCATCGGACCCCACAGAATAATTTGTTCGTTTATAACAGTGGTTCTTAACCTGGGGTAATTTCATCTTCCACAGGGGTAAATTTACTGAACCGTAAATTGCAGCAAATGTAAATATTTACAAATCACTCTAAATTGTAAGATTTTGTTAATTTCGTATATTAGGAAACGAGCACCACTGAGTGTATTAGGGGTAAATCTGGTAATCTTGTCCGATAAAAGAGTAAGATATGTAAAAAAAGATTAGGAACCACTGGTTTATAACAACAGTTGCAAGTTTTCTTTATCGTTTAAAGCACGGGTGAACAATCTGTGGTCGCAAGCAGCCTTTGAAAAAAATGTATGCATCCGTGCACATGCAATTTAAAAAATTAGTTTTGGTAGTCGTGAATTAATAAAAACTCTTTGACTACTGTATCAGGATACTTAGTAGAAAGATGGCCAAACAGACGTGTGGAAAAAGGCTAGCTTCAGTGTGCAGAAGCAGAACAGAAGCAATGCAAGTAGCAAAAATATATTGAACTCACTGGCAGCTGCAATTCGTAAACATAAACGTAATGTAGCTGGCAACAGCAAAGAGTTTGTGCACCCCTGGTTTGAAGTATAAGCTCTGCTATGTGGAGCCACTACACAATGTTATATGACTGTATAGGAATGCAGTTAACATCTTTGGAGCCGGTATGGTTTCAGCCTAAATCAAGCAGTTTTCACATGTCTTTGCGATGGCATAGCTCAGCCACCGATTGCTAGAGAGCTCTTCAAACCCTTGAAAGACTTGGCAAGCCTTCGAGTCTGCAATGAAAAAAAAATTGTTTGGTTTTGGGTTTTGGATTTTTTGTAAGTGATGCCATAAGTTGATTTAGTTTTAAGCCTTTTTGGCCCACTTGATTTGGCCTAAGGCCCAAACCGCTAGATGTTGTATTTCACTCAAGTTTTTATTAGAAACTAGGCTAAAATCCAAGTCTTTTGATACTTTGGATGACCTGCTGGGTTTCAGGTTTAAAAGTTATGACCTAAAAGCAACAAAATAAGTAATTAATCCACTAATTAGATAATTAATTTGTTGTGTTCAGATCATAACTTTTGAACCAGAAATGCTAGAAAGTCGATCAAAGGCTCAAAAGACTTGGATTCTAGACTAGTTTCCAATGACAATTTGAGTGAAATACTTCCGTCTAGTGGTTGGGCCTTAGGCCAGGTAACATGAGCCAAAATGGCTAAAAACTTACCTCACTTTTGAGATCACTCACAAAAAACCCAAAGCCCTAAAACAAAAAAAAAATTTCACTGCAGACATGAAGAGTTGCCAAGTCTTTTAAGGTTTTCAACAGCTTTCTAGTGCAATCAGCCGAGGAATTATGCCATTGCAAAGATGTGTGAAGTCTGCTTGATTTTAGGCTTATTTCAAAATACAAGATACTCATACACTGGCAGCAAGCACGTTAAGTGGCGAATTGTTAAGTCGTGACAGGTGCGATGTAACAATGGCATCAAGGATTAGGACATCAGCAGGAATCAAGGCAAATCGTTACATGAGTTTTACTGTACATTAGAGATTGTTTTGAGCGTGACTGTAGTCAGTTTGATCGATAGCCTTGGTGGAGCAGTGCATAAAATGTCAAACAAAAGTAGTATCTTATTATGGAAAAAGCATGACATTGTTGTTTTGTTCAATAGAGAAATGGTACAAAAATGGCAAAACTTGCACAAGATTTCAACATATGCCAACAACGACATTGACTACAATCTTGAATATAGACATAATAATGACAAAATAATTTCTGGCTATGAGGCAGGACATAGTAGCAAAACAGTTAGCAACAATCCTGATCAAAGAACAGCTTTTAACCTCAACAGGCCTTGGCATTGAATTAAAACACCATTGTAGGAACAATTTAATGTAGTTAGGCTATAAACAACAGTTTGCCTACAGTGATGCTTTTCTCCAGTCCCATGAAGTGACATCATGGGAGTATTCTACTGAATATCGATAAGCTTGTTCACTGCACAAAATAAACCTTTAAATTTGAATTCACAGGTTTTTGTACATGGATAGTGCATAATAAAAGTCTTTGCTCAACTGTTGTAAAACATTTTTAAAAACAACATTGATGTTTCAGTCAACTAACTGTAGACTTTCGTCAGGGCGAATGGCAACGAGAACAAGAGGGCAATAAAATACACATGTTGCAACTGCTATCACGTGTGTGGATTGGTGAAATCTACTGCTCACATGTTCACATTGCCAATCAACACACATGATAGCAGTGATGACATGTGTATTTTATTGCTATCTTGTTCTCATTAACATTCGCCCTGACGAAAGTCTACTGTTAGTTGGCTGAAACATCGGTGTTGCTTTTAAAAATAGTTTTCCAACAGTTGAGAAAATACTTTTATTATTGTCATCTTATTGGCTGGTTCTGCTATATGGATAGTGCATATTACTACAAACAAAGTATATGCTGATTCAGTAACCATGCAAAATGCTAAATCATTGGTAGAGTTCCACTCATTATCAGCCTTAATACAACAGAAGTTAATTTTTGATTAAACTGTTAGTTACAAAACACCCTACACATATAGAACTTGACACAAAGACTCGTCCTAGTACTTATTCAAACAGTGATGTGTTATTGATACACTATTCATCACTTACTTTGATGCCACTGAAGTCAATGTTTGGTAATACTGGTGTAGAAATCCCTGTGGCAACAGGACTTCTAACAGGTGCTGCATGAATCCCTTGTTGAACAACAAACATATCATTTTCTGCAGCACTGCAGGCTTTAAGTGTTTTTGTATTGTCCTGTAGGGGTTGACCATTTAAGAATAATCTCATTTCATGAGCCTGAACTCCACACTGATGAGAGCACATGCCTTTAAAATCTTCCACTGTTAAATCCAGTCCAACATTGATGCTGAAATGAAGATCTTTTTCTGGGAAGTACACATTCACAATCATCTTCCAAGTCAGGGGCTTCAATTGAATACCACCTTTGGTTCTAAATCATCAACAGCTCTGAATTCTACAAAGATATGATGAAACAAATACACATAAGGTACTTGTGTAGAACCTATGCAATGCAAACTGTGCTCATGCCTTTATGTGCCTTACTTGAAAACCAGACACAACATGGAAAAGCACTGAACTCACTTCTTGATAGCCATATATGTTAATATTGGTTGTGTCATGTACTAGACAGACCATTGAATTCATTCTTTAAGACCAACACTTGGTCTACCAGAAGCACTGCCCAACAATTATTTTCTTAATGAAAAGGTAAGGGTAGGAAACACATTAATGAGACTGACCCTAGTGGCAACACTGCACCTTGTGGTAGCAGTCCATTCACCAATGTTAATTATCAAACATATTAGAAGGAATGCAAGTGACAGCTGCCTTTCAACAAGCTTGTTGCACTATTGGTTGCATTATAATGTTTATTTTTTGTTTACGTGTTTGACTCAGATACAAAGTTAATATCAACAGGGTGAGTTAAGGAACACTAGGTTGCATATTTCATTCATGTTTGTCATGGTCCCCTTTCATTTGAAATTTGTGATTTTGGAATATATTGCTTGCTTTTTTGCACATCTATTCATTTCCACTTCTTGACACTTTTCCATGTTGGTTTTCATGGTTTTTCTACAGTTGTCCATTTGTCTGTTTGTCTGTTTTATTACATTAGGTCAGAGTTTTTTTAAGGTGTTTTAGGGACGCGGTTCCCTAGAATCAGAGAAAGTTATCATCGGGTCCCTAGAATCAGAAAAAATATGTTTCCTACAATCAGAGAAATTGGGTCCCTGCAGGTCCATACCAGGTACCTAACATTTGCCTTAAAAAAAACTGCATTAGGTTATAAAAATGCTTAGTCACAACTCATCACTTGAAAGGTGTTCGTTGGAACAAGTACACTGAAAAAATCCACAAAACAGCTGGATTTTCCCATCACTGCAGTTGTACAGAAGCATTACATACTTTAGTGGGAGAAAAATGGGAATTTAAGGCATCAACGGTAATGATTTATTCATGCATTTTTTATATTGAAGTGAGCAGATAGAAATTGGGTCAGACATTGAAGCAAGTGAATAAAAATTGGACGAAGACACATACATTGTTAAAAAGATGCATGTAGATTGTTTCTATTCACGGCATCAAATGCCCCTATGGAAATTTGTAACTTTGTGCTGCTGAACACTTGTATTCTAGGAGATGTAATGCAAATTTCAATTGGTTTTGCTATGGGCATTGTACAGGGGTTTAATGTAGTATCAAGCTGTGTGTACTTGTTCCACAATGGGCACTGGGCAGGTATACATTGGCGTTCATTGCAATCTGCACAAGCAAACATATTTTAAAATTTTACATTTTTGCATGTTTTAATTTCTTAACCACTGAGCAAAGGTGCCTATGAGCTTGTTCACTGCACAATGAAGTGATTTCACTTGTCTTTTACTGTCATTGCAAAACCTTCTCTAATAATGCTTGAACCAAACATGCATATAATATCATCAACAGACAAAACATTAGTTGATTACAGTTACTAATACATTCTAAGATCGCATTCTGCTCTGGTTGAGCCCAGCTAAACTGGGGGTTCATCAAGGTACACATTGAATACTAATAGTTATGTGCTCAAAATTCCCTCTTGTTTTGTTAGGTTGGTGACAGTCAAAGGATCTGAAAAGCAAGTGCCCCGCTTGTAAGGTCTGTTTCCTATATCATCTCGTCAACATAGTTTGTACTGTATAGATGAGATGTAGATACATTTGACATTGAGCTGGATTAGTTTCTTGAACAGCAGTTTGAGAGTGAAGGTCAGTGGTGTTGGTACCACAAGCTTCGGGATTGGCTTGGAAGTGGTCCACAGCATAGGGAATGGATTAAGTTTAAAAGTGGCTGTTTCTAGTACCAGCTTAGGGATAGAGTATAAGAGCAATCCCTATGCTGGTGGTACAAACTGCTGCTTTCAAACTCAATCCCTATGCTGGTGGTCGCTTTCGAAAACAATCCCTACACAGGTGGTATGAACGGCCGCTTTCTAAATCAACTTCCTATGCACCAACGTCGCTGACCAGCTTTCTACTTTGGTCTAGTTTTGATAAATGCCTTAGAGTAGGGTCTCTAAACTATGGCCCGCTGGCCAAATCTGGCCTGTGAAGTCATTTCATCCAGCCTGCAAAGACATTTTGCCAATAATGAAAAAATGATATTGGTACGAAACATTTGTTGATTTGACTGAATGTAATACGCATATATCCCGAAGCAGTCACACCATGTAAATGTCTAGCCTTCAAACTATTGTGTAACAGCTTATGTGGCCCTCAGACTAAAAAGTTTGTAGACCCTGCCTTAGAGACACGTCAAACCTTGGAAACACTATTCTGCCCTTGTTTACAACAAATTAAAAAAAAAACAACTTAGTTAATTAATCCCCTAAGGAATTAGTTATATATCAACTTTTTGGCTATAACTTGCCAATCACTAATGCTAGAAGGCCAATCAAGTGCTCTAAAGATGCAGATTTTCACCTAGTTTATTTTTTAAAAAAACAAAGAAATTGTCCCTTGAATTTTTTCTCAAACCCTAATGATGTCATCCAAAAAACAAATTCTTCTACTTGTTTAGGTCTGACGTGGTCATCTTCATTATCTCTGACCTTCCACTTTGAAAGGCTTAAAACCAAATTTGTTAATTAATTATGAAAATGAATGGTGAAATGCTTGTAATCTTTGAAAAAATGTATCTTTGCTTATTTTAGGCATAACTGTTTCAAGATAAATAGGCTAATAATTGTTAATAGTAAGATTTATGTCATACTTCTATAATAAGTGCAAGAAGAGTGTTTGTACGATTTTGTGGAATTTTGTCATGCATTAAACACATATCAAAAAGAGGTATGAAAATATACTGCAATCAGCATAGATATGCTCAAAATCTTTCTCATTTCTATTGGCAGCATGGCTTAGGGGAAGTTGGTGAAGTAGTGGTTCAAGTTTTCATTGTATAAAATTAGCAATTTCTAAAACTGTTCATGGTCATTTAAGTTGTTGTATAGACCAGGGCTTCTCAAACTTCTTTCTGTGAACCCATTTTAAAAAGTTTTTCTATGCAACCCCCTTGATGGATAGCCTAGATGTTAATCATAGGTGTAAACCGCCCCTTACAAATCTTAAGAGGCATTTTTGTCTATTGCAAAATCATACAAATGCACAAAATCCACAGAAGTAACTGTACAGTAATAAAAGTACCATATAATGAAAAGAGTAAGGCAAAAAAAATTATTTAAAAAATAATTGATATACAGAAGCTATGAAGCACAACCAATGGGATGGATACAGTAAGCTATCAAGCAGAACTATTGGGATGGATGCAGTTGATGATTTTTACATGGATCATCTATTTGTAGATTGAAACAAGACTATGCAGGACAAGTACATTCTCAACATTTTTCAAGAAGGATTGATTTTTGGCCTTGATGATTGTCAATTTTGACAATGCCGCTTCACACAAATATGTTGTGCAAAAGGGCTAGAGTTGATGAATGGCTAGATCAGAAATGACTGGGCATTAATTTATTGTTCTTATCCAAAAATGACAAACTCTGTTTTAAAAATTACAATTGCAAACTTTTGTTATTTTATAGTTCTGCAAACTTATCCTAGGCATGGCAGGTGTGTTGCCTCCTGGAATTTCAATTGTGCATGGTTTGTGGGCCCAACTTTCCATGAATCAAACTCCAAAGTACTTCTGAAACTGTATGACGCTTTTAACTTTAGTCTAAAACTACTCTATGTGTTCTCCAGGCAGTTAGCATAGCCCTTAGACTTGACCTTGAGTTCTAAACACAAGCATGCCTTCGTGTCAGAATGAATGCAACAAGGTCAGAGTATTGGTCATTGAAATAATCATGACGTAACCATGCATAACTTGTTGTGATTGGTTGATCATCTGGCAGCTTAGGCAGACATCCTAATAACAACTGATAGCATGAAGCACAGTATGGCCTCTAAAAATGCAGTAAAAATTGATTCACTGCTGGCCTACTTTTAATTTTCTTGTACAGTTTACACAAACTTTTATATCTGATTTCTCGTGACCCCAAAATTACATTTTCTAATCTCATCTGGGGTCGCGACCCATAGTTTGAGAAACCCTGGTATAGACGTTTCCATATTAATGTCATTTGATAACTCAGTTTTGCTTTCAAGCATTTTTCCACAAAGCTGTAACAGTTTCATTTCTAGTTCCACCCCACTATAAATAAGAGCATGGGTTTCTTGTTTCCTTTTTTGTTGTTTTACCAGAACTTCTTAGTAGAGTGGTTATGGAAGGTACTTGCAAGTGCATTTTTAACTTCATCACAATTTCTAAAAATGTTTCACATACCTGGTGCTGGTATGAATGTTTGAGTAAAATGTGTGCAGTTTATCATTGTGGAAGGTGGAGAAGTATATAGTAAGTTCTGAGTTATCAGTACGTCAAACAATTGGACAAGAGTGCAGTACAATATATTAAAATCAGACGAAAGTGTACAACTGTAGTGGTGATAAATTCCTGTTTTAGTTTTAGTACGTGTTTAAATTGTAAGGGAATATTCACAATTTGGATGCCCATACTATAAGAAATGTCAATATTATTTTTCATTATTGAAGCTCATCTAAACATTACTCATGCAAAACCAGGCTTGTAGATAGCTATGGATAACATAAATATTTTGGCTTAATGCACTTGTATGTTGAAGTCTTATGAATTTCCAGTGATATAACTACAGTTTTCAACTGTTTTGAATACTTTTGATACTATGGAAGTCATTGCATACATTGTCATACACCAGTGTTAGGCAATCAATGTGGTAGTGCTTGCTGATGAGAATAAAATACATCTTTATGTGTTGTTAACATTACCTTGATATTCTTTTTTTGTATGGATTAATACTTTTTGATTAATTATTTGAAAAGATTATGTGCATCAAAAAGCACTAGTCAAAAAATTCATTATTCCTAACTCCTACTGATGCATATGAAATCCAACTTCTCATCAAAAACCTTAAAATGAAATCTAATAGCTCTCCCAATGACATTCC
>JGI24021J15306_10001871_pt1 | contig 21617 bp, 12 predicted proteins | sample Ectturendosymbi1_FD_15306 | JGI IMG/M metagenome (IMG submission 15306)
AGTCTCCCCGCTTTCCGTTGTCGCACTGGCAGATGCACCGTAAATTTTGTCGTAGATCCTGGAAGAGCCACACCGTCGCCCGCTCATCCTTGGCCCCAAACCCTCTTTCGTCAACTTTCGACAGGTGGTATGCGTGTTGAAAACGCGCTTTTGACTCCCGCGTTTGTCTGATGACAGCCTGCAAGAGACGCCAAGAGTGGATCATGTAGAAATTACAGTTGCGTTGTTCCAGGGTTAAAAATGCTTAAACTGCTTGCCAGGAAAGCATAGCTTTCAGACTGCTAAGCAAGAACTGGAAACACTCTTCCTGTGCGGTAAAACTGCGGCTAGTCTAATCCACGGGAGATACCTACGCTTGTCAAACAGATATGATGCCCTCAAAGAATGTGCGCACCACACTTTAAGAGACACCAAGACTCTTGAAAATGTCAAACTATCGTTCTGGTCCTACAATAACTGACGTTGAAATCTCTAGTCAATTTTGGTGAACAGCAAAGAGCTTTACTCAGAAATAGTGTGAAAGCGAAATTCAAATTTTTCTTTCCACATTCAAAACAGAACCATTAACAAATATTTGTTCTCTTACGGATTTCTACTTCTTCGACGTGTTTGGTCTATTACAGCTATGTCCAACCCGCGGCCCGTTGAAGGTTTCGTTTTCGTGTATGTGTATAATATAATGAAAACCTGTCCCAATTTCAATAATTCCAAATGTAACGTTTTTGATGCAGTGGCCCTCAGTGCCACTGTTTCTAGACTGCATTGCGTACTGGTAAATTTTCATGTGTTCCCTGAAGTGAAAAATCATTTCTAGTCTTCTCATTTCTACCCCTTTTGTTCCATTCACACTAAACTGAGTTCCAAACTCGCCTACCGCATCATAGTTACGGAGTGAATAAACGTGTCAAAATGTCATTACCATTGCTGATAGGATTCGAACGCTTTCAGCAACTAATCAAAATTTTAGTTTGCTGAGAACAACGCAAGTCAATCAATGTGCGGCCCTCAATAAGAAAGTGACTTAACTTATGGCCCAGCAATGCATTTCGGTGGGACATATCAAGTCTACTATTTTCAAATACATCTATACATCACCGCATCTCTCTACAACTACAACATAAAGCAACGAGAAAAACCTCGGATTATGACTTGTGGTGAGCGCAACTTGAAGTTCATGTTCATCAAAAACCAACTGCGGCATCAGTACAAACCACCCTTATTCGAGAACCCTCACCTTGTCCACCGATAGCAAGGAGCCACACAAACGGTGCGAGATGTTTCCGGGAGCCCGCAATCGCCTTGCGACTCCCACTTTTTCTCATTGACATTCCAACATCCATACAAGATGTGCCTGCAAAATCAAAGCAAAGTTAAAACACATTAAAGACAAGTAATTTTGTCCACCATGCACTTTTCACGCAAGTTCGGAAGAAACATGGCAATTCGGGATTGTTTTGACGAAAATTTGGTCAAGTCGTACCTTATACCCACACCACACTCTCCGTCTATCTTGCATTTCTCTGAACGCCGCATGGCCGGCACAACTTGAGTTGCTCGGCGATGCCGTCGGCGTCTGGGGTGCCGCAAAGTGTATTCCACGGAACGTGCTCCTGTGTCAAGTCTCGGAAACTCTTGTCTGTGGTGCTGAGGAGGTGCAGTGGTGCCGGCAGCGACCTCCAGGCTCGGAGCTAACGTCTGCACTTCTTCTCGCGAACCAGGGTCTGGGTCGGGAATATCATCGTCGTCGCCATCGTCGTCGTAATCTTCAGCGTCGCTCGCATCCGGAGTGTTGATGCTGTGAGGCGAGGTGCGTGTCGGATAGACTAAATATGTCAAAGGACGTCGAACAATTGCTTCTTCTTGTCGAAGAACCGTCGAGGTTTCATTGCCAGTCGTCTGCGAAAACTTCCAGTTTTCAATGTTTTTAATTTGACCACACACCAGAACTTGGGTTCGCCATGGATTTAATGGAAACACGAAGCCAAGTGTCCACCAATAACCACGAAGCACAAGTTCTGCGGAATGAAAGCCTGGGTGCGCACTTTATGATCATGAGGTTTCGACAGACTAACGCAAAAATTTTTGTAAGCAGTTTTGTTGCTAGTCTTCACTCACCAATCTGCTATTTAACGTCCCGTTCGGGAACACAAGTGCTATTGCGGAACTGAGAGGTGGATGAACGGCCACGCTCAACTGATTTCCGTCGCGTTCTCTGCATGAGTTGCAACAAAGTGCCCGATAACCAGGGATGTCGCAGTAACTGGCAATCGCATCCAGCTTGCAGAAGATTGACTTGTCTTCGGTGCATTCTTCAACTGCATAAAAACGAACAATCTAAAGCTTTGCTTTACTGATAAAATGAACTATTATGTTATCGGCAGTTTCGCCGTGAGTTAGCCAACTAGTCTATTTATAGTTGCGTTTGTTCACAAAAAAGTCTAGTTGCCTCGTCTCGTTTAACAAGAAAATTAAGAATGAGCTTCGACTGTATGTGTCTTTTGTTGCTCACTTCTTGTGAAAGGAAAAACCTCTATTCTACGCCTAATTTCGCAAGGTAAGGCAGGAACTTTACAAATATTGCATACCACGGGGCTATGGAGTGCGCAGGTTTCAACATCGTGCTTTGAAGAGAAATATGCAAAAAAACAGTACACAAAACACCCTTCAACGACTGGACCTGACTAGGCAGATGGTTGATGATTATGACTCTGCTTTCAGATAATAACACAGAACAGAAGCCAAATCAGGAAAGCGATGCCACTCTGCTGACTCTGCTGTAGGCTCCATCCTAAAAGAACACTGGAGCAAGGTGAAGACCTCACCACATAGTTTTCTGTTTGAATTCCACGTAACAGCAGGAATCTTTCGGGAAATAACGTATAATCAAATCTCAAGCACACTGCAGCGGTTGAAAGGCAGAGTAGATGAGAAAAAATTAAGTGGCTTTAATTTGTGATGCACGAAGTGGCTAAAATATGTAGCATTTTTGGTTGCGCGTTGCTACGTCGGATGCTTGTTGCTACGTTACTACGCAGTGGTATAAGTGTGTGTTATTTTTGGTTGGAATGCGCATTGCTACGTTAGTATTTGTACTTTGCTAAGTAGGAGTTTTAAGTTCATGGCTACTGAATATTTATGTGTTCACTGCTCAGTGCTGAAACGCGTAGGCTACACAACGGGGATGATTGTCGCTGATTCATCTTCCGCTATAACTTGTATTTGAGAAATATAACCTTTCTGAATTTTGCATGCTCGAAATGTTTCCACAAACTCGTTTGAAGTTGACGTCGGTCGAGTAAGGAATTATCTTTGCTGTATTTTATAAAACTAAAAACAATTTCCGCTGCTTGCCCTCCATTCGCAATGTCCAGCTTGGCAATGATCTTATGCCACAGCAAACTTTTATCAGAAAGAAACGCGCTTGCATCAACTAGCGGTCACAGCCACGGGCGGATCCAGGGGGGACGATCGCCGCAATTGCCCCCCCTAAAACCTACGATAGTAACTTTATTCACCATGATTTTGTTCAATTCAGCAAACGACATTTGCGATTTTGTCGTCCATTATTTTGTCACAGCAGTGTTGTTACTTGTTAAGTATACTTCATCTCCCTTACAGTAGCGTAGCCGTTATGAAACTTGACTACCAAATATTACTAAAATCGTCCCCCTAAACTTACTCGGTGGATCCGCAACTGATCACAACTAATTCACGAAGCAAACTGCAGACGAAATCCCCTATTTGATCTGAAATGTTTTAGCTTAAGTTTTAGGATCATAACGTATCGTGATAGACAACACAGATTGCTTGATACATATAATGAAGCAAATAAGTAATTATCAAACTAACTGAGCAGTCGTGAGACCAAATTTTAATGACGATTTTCACCAAGGATAAACAAACATGCACTAAAATAAGAACATGCAGGCATGCTTTTTTCATAACATGCTTGAAAGGATATATGCCTGCAGACGAGCTTCTAGCTGTCGTTACTCGTTACAGACGGAAGATCAGTGGTCGAAAGTCCTATTGGTTGTCAATGACAAAATTTGAACGTGCTATCAAACATTGCACGACTGTTTTACAAACACACGAAGCGTTTTAAGCATAAGCTGCAGGCTTCCAGTTGATTGACCTTCAATCCTTGAACACTTGTTAATCTTCCCGCAAAAATGTTCAAAAATTTGAATCAGTATGAGTTGTTGGCGAAATAACTAATTTGGCAAGCGTGAGAAACGCGTTTTGTTATTGTTATTCAAAACAACTCTCAACGAAATGAAAATTTGTAACATGGTATCCGTAATCCTTTTCCAAAACCTTCCAATATGACCATCGGTTATTCACCAGGTAACATAAAAGACAACTATAGAGTGCATGCAACATCACCGAGCCGAAGAAGAGGGCGTTCAACAGCTAGAGAATCAAGCACTTGCTCAGACCTAAAACCTATCAGATGCTCATAAAAAAGCAGCACAAAAATCTGTCTACGTACTGTAGGTTAGAAAACTGCAATTTTCCCAGCTAAGTATTCAAAACCGATCCTGAAAGTTCGTCTGATTTCCGTGGTTCGGCTGATTGAGTAAAGAAAACAGTTTTTGGCAAATGTATGCTGGAGGCCAAAACAAACGATATTGGACCACCCCAAGTTGACGCAAACGCAAATGACCGCGAGAATCCAAGTTGGGGTTTATACGTTGTAATGTAACTTCCACTTCACGTTTGAGTCCAGAACTGAGTCTTAGAAAATTGTACTCAGAGCCAGGAAAGGCTTTTCGCTGCTGAGCAGACATATCGGTTATCTGCTTGTTTTTTCTCCGACAACTGTATGGAACTATCTCCCTGAAAATGAAGCCTTCAATCATCATTCAACGCTACGACAGCCAAGCATTAGCAGTCTTGCTGTGATCTGGACCTGTCGGAAGCACTGTCACGCTAGCAACCTTTTACGTTTTGGTTCTGATGAAAAACACATACGGGAAATAAGCACACTGCAAAACCGAAACAAATCTCATTGATCTTCTATTTCTTGCAAAAACGTTACCTGCAGCTTTTAAATCAATGTTACTCTGCACAAGGAACTAATTCTATATGGAAACCAAGGGTGATCAAGCAACTTCACATTTTCACAACACACCAACTTTGGTTACCACGTTGTCCGCTGTGACATAATCTTTTTCTCTTAATCTACAATGGCTCAATTTCGATTAATTCTTTTTAATACGATTCTATCCTTCGTATAATGCGGAATTATACCACCAGTAAATTGAAAGGGCTTATTTAGTTCTTCCTAGAGCGAAATGCAGTTTTAGCGTTTAAGGGTACAACAACTTGAAACTTCGTTTAATATTGTAAACGAAGCAATAGCGCTTGAAATCAAGCCAATCTTGATAAAAACAAACAAGCAAAAGCTATGTTCAAAATGTGCCAATCGGGTAAAGCACATCAGAACAACATGCCAACATTTGCAGGAAGAAATCAGGTAGTCAAAAAACATAAACAAGCACCATGCGCGTTACAAGTATATCGTCGAATAAGGTCTTCTCTGCTGTCAAGAATGATTAGGTTGCAGTGTTGAAGTTTTGTCGAAAACTGACAAGGCAGGGGCAATAAATTACATGGGAGAGGCCGAATTTCACTGTATCTTAGGTATGTTTTTTTATGAAGATCTGATTCAGTGAAATCGTTACAGATCTGCATAGGCTCTAAAAATTGCATGTCACTTGCCCGAGGTTGAAGCAGTTCATCATACATATAGTACACCAAGCCCGCTTCGTTTGTTAAGAGAAACATGCTCTGTGTTAAAGGGTGCGACAATTTAGAAGAAGGGAATCGTATAAAAATTTAGAACAAAACGTTAATGTAACAGACTACACGAGAGAACCCAGAGATTTGAATATAAAAATGATAGGCGTCGCTGATAACAGCAAAACACGCAATGTGGTGGCACAAATGAACTGAACTGACAGCAGTGTCTCTGAGTGTATGCGCGACGTTTGTAGTTTTGGAAGTGCAGTACTTGACACAAGAGTGAGATGGCGCATTAAGTTCAAATATGCTTTGTTTAAATTCAGATTGACTGCAGTTTTCTGTTTTAGACGAGCTGCTTTGACTTCAAGTGCGTGTATTTTTGCCATGATTGGTCTTTTTAGATAAGACCATTTAGACGAGTATGTAGATATGGATGGGAATTGATGCAATGTTCAAGGGTCTCTCCACGTTCGGTTTGATTTTAAGAAAACTTCTGAAGTAAGCCATGTATATCTGTCGAATCCATAAATTAAAATTATGCCTTTGTCCCAAACGTTCACCGTTTTGCAAAGAACAGCACAGCATGGACTGAAAGAAGCAGACAAGACAACTGCACGACTTGCATGAGAGATACCGAAAAAGTTTTTGGTAATCTATTCACCAAACTCGACTGCCCCAACTATCACTGGAAGTACAGAAGAAAAGAGGAGCTGGGAACAGTATCGACTGTTAAGAAATTTGTGTCATGTGATATGGAACTTCTTTGTAATGTGAAGAATTCGAAACGAAGTCAGTATTCTCCAGTAGACAACAAGCCAAACTGAAACAGCATATAAATAAATTGATAAGCATAGGAAAGTGTATCTTTTGCTTTATCGAGCATGTAACGACGACAGATCAGGTTTATGAAGATGCCAGAGAAGCATCACACCACTGGCAAGAATTTATATCAGACATTCAAAATAATTTTCGAAGTTTAAGAAAAAAGAATAAATTGGAAGAACAAGTCTTTATACTACGACAGTCCAAAGGTTAAACACACACAAAAAGAATGAACAAATGAGAGACTGGTGAACGCGGTTTTGCAAAGAAAATTGAAACAATGTGGAAAAGAGGATCCAAATAATGACATTCGGAAACAACAAAAGACCACGTAAAACGTTAGTTACGAAAAAAGATGACTGCAAATTCTGATGAGAAAAACTTTACGAAGATGGTATTGAAAACTAGACGATTTGAAAGGCAATGTACTGAGATAAAATTTATAAATAAATCTGTAACCGACAGCAAAGAAAAACCAGCGGAATGGCACAGACAGTGCACAAAGAAGATAACAGGAGATGAGTAAGATTCACAGTTGCCAAGACCTGGTTTGAGCAAGATAAGCAAGAAAAAACAAAAAAAGAGCAAACCAGCTTCGTCAAGTTAGCACTTAGTGAAGGTCTTTCGGAAGACAAAAGTAGTGTTACGTCAGCTGATGATGAGAGAGGTAGTTTTCAATGAACTTACCTCCTCTCGTTACACCCAACAGGCTTAGATTACGATATTGGATCAATCCTGCAATCGGCGCTGGAACCGATCGCAGTCTTCTGCTGAAAGTCTCTGTTTCTAAAATTGCACACGAATTTCGGGTAAATCTCTTTTAGGATTTCCAGTACAGAGAGCGACAATATCTGCAGATTGAAACGTGTTTTCGAAAATAAATTATAAGTTCAGATTTGAGCACCATCGATCAACCTCCTTCGCCCTGCTGACTCACATGTCCAGCTTTAAAATTCTTTATCGTCTTTCGGAGAACCTTTATCACTCACTACTAAGTGCTATTCGAATGAAGAGTATAGTTTGGTAAATGTCCACGTCTGCTTTAAGGTGCCAACCAACACAACTTACCTTCGCATTCCGGCAGGATGCATTGTTGCACTTTGTCCGGTTTGGGATGAGGACAGGCATTTTCAGTCACCACAGACCTCGATCGTGCGCGGCAGACAACTTTGCGACGCTGCAAACCTTTTCCACAAGTGCGGTCACACTGCAATAGAATTAAAAGGATTTCAGGAGTTTGCTGCTTTAAAGAGAAACCAGAGCCGTCCATACCATCGTTTGATAAGCAGCTTGTACCCTGTTGTTGCAAGCCACTGATTTCGAGTTGAAAATTCACCTATTCTAAAATCTATTCCACCGCAGTTACAACAAGACCATCATTTTGCCCGTAATCGGCCTTAACTTCACTTATATCAAGAATCAAGTTCACGCACCTCAGGAATGATCTCTGAACTTTCATACAGTTTTTTAAAATGAGGTTTCCAATACTTTTACGCCAGAGTGTGACACAGACGGTTTTGAACAGTCTCTGGAAAATCGAGAGCTTGCCCTAGACACAACCACAAAAATACGTCTTTTCGAAAGCGAAAGCACCCACATTTCAAACCTTACCGGCGACCAAGATCCCATGCGCCATGCGCCGCAAGGACGAGCAGAGCATTGCCGCGTGGTGGCGGGTTTTTCAAGACCAGAGCACAGGCTGTCAGAAAGGTTGCTGAAAGATCCGTCGGAATTCGAGAATACGCAAGTTACGTTTCGGTAACTCAAACCGTTGCTGTCGCACGGCGCCAAGCAAGGACCCCACTCGCGTTCCAACCAGCTAAAAAAGTAAAGACGTCAGTGAACACAACCACCATACCCAATGCATCACTTTTCATGAACTACACTGTCGACTTTCTCACAAAGTGTTGTGTGGCATTAACAACCGCAAGATAGCCTCGTTGAACTTAGCAAAGTCGTCATTTTTTTATTGTGCCACAACCTTTCAGCGTCATGCCACGAGAGTCAGAAAAAAGAAATTCACAACTTAGTAGTGCCCCTAACATTTTCAATGGTTTTTCCCAACTTTGCCTTGGGAGTAAAGCTTAGTTTTCTCGAAAGGACGCATGGTAATGACAGGCCCAAGGAAATTGTTCGTTATGCGTCTCGGCCTGGGTTCCCTCTACGAATAAGCACTAAGCAGGGCCGAATTTAGGGGAGAACAAAGTGGACACCTGCCCAGAGGCCTCCACAGTCATGAACCGTGAGCCCTCTGGTTAAGGCTGGTTTAACATATTTAATGTGAATAATCTTAAACATTTTTAATACCCACAGTGTTAGGAAACAAAGAATCTTGCATTCATCAAACTGTACAATCATTTAACTAATTTTAATGTACAACTTTACTTATGATTACATATTAACAGCTAACTGATAATGGTATCACTATGGGCCTCCACACAAAGGCTGCCCTGGGGACTCCACATGTCTAAATCCGACCCTGAGGATAAAGTGTGCCTGTGCACAAGAGATTTGGAAGGAGAATATCGAAGTGTGCACACGGATTTGGGTACTCGAGTGCAGGTGGGCCACGCTTGTTAGAAATTCTATTGACAACAATTTTGGTCAGATTTTAACAAGTACTGAACATTGATTTTTCGGGAATGTTTTTGTGTGACTGTTCCACTGCTTCAACGAAGTTGTCTACATTAGCTCTCAAATGGTTTATAGGCGTACCCCTTGGGGTACGCAAAGTTGCTCCAAGGGGTACACGAATGTTTTTAAGTGTCTTCATTAAGAAAATTTAACGTAAAAGTGCAATATTTATAGCTACATTTCTGATTACTGTGCTCGTGATTACAGGCAAGTGGTACTTGATAGACAAAATATTACCTAAAAGGTACATCGCCAAAAAAGGTTGAGAACCACTGGTCTAGAGCAACGACCCTTTTTTTTATACGTCGTAGTACAAGACAGAAATGTGAAACTTATGATATGTGGAAGGTGTTGCTTGTGCATCTTCGCACTGCATATTTTGCTTGGCAGTGCTAAGCGGAGAGTAGAAATCTGTTCAACGCCAATGATAAACGATAACATTCGTATTTTTGAAAATTGCAGAAACACAGTGACTTGGTCTAGTTGCTTTTTACACTAAATCAGCTACCAGTTCTTAAATGCGATGTGCTAGATCTTGACCTAAAGTGCTGGCCGGTTTGACATACATCCCTGTCGTCGAAAGGTGAGAAAAAGTTTTCCACTTTCACATCTTGATTTTGAAGGACTCATAATTCGTAGAAATATTTTGTATTTGCTCAATTTGTGAAGGCATTAGCATCCTTTTATTATCATAAAAGCTTATCTGATGATTGGCGTTCGACTATTATGTAGCATCTTACAACCAGCGAATACCTCATTAGGAAAAAAGGCGATGCTTCGTTAAGCCTCTTTCCTTGACGTTAACTGCCTTAAATGCTCGGCTGGAAATTGTTAATTTCAATCAGCGCAACCACAAACTGCACTACTTGGTTTTTGCTACTCGAAGTGCATCACTTTATTACAGTGTTTTACAGAATTTCAAAGAAAAATCCATGCCTTGACCTCTTAATGACCCTGGGTTATATAGCAAAGTAAACGTATAAAAAGTATCTTAACGGGATTAACATACACCAACTTTTCCGAAAGAGCTACAAGCACAATTTAAATTTACAACTAGCGTGAGGATATAAGCAAAACTAGTTCCAAATACTAAAAATGAAATTTGATTACGCGCAGTTATTTGCGCAATTTTTGTCAATATCAGGGATGCAGCAGCAATCATTTTTTAAGTCTTTTGGAAAAGTACTTCGCGCACTCCTAAAAAGAACTCGAGGCGTTGATGATTTAATTGATCTTCGAGGTGTCTCGTAACAAAGCAAAAACTACTTCACGTGTTTATATACGTCTCACCACCCATTGGATCGTAAATTATACAATCTGCAAAAAGTTCTACAAATACTTCTACCCAAGCCTCACAAACAAGTAGGACTCCAAAGCGCGCTGGCTTACATAGACACAAGAAGAGAACTAATGTGCTCCGAAGTACAATCTTTTACTTCCTCGCCGACAAAGCCGGATTACCTAAGCAGAAAAGTAAGAACCATATCAAAGTAGAGGATTTTTGGATCAACTTAGTCAGCCAAGGTGAGTTTGGAAAGTTTACGAAATGTGTGCAAAGTCTGAGTTCTACAGCAAAACATGACTTTATTCGCATTTTACATGAAAGAACAAAAAATGTGCTTTGATGGACAAATTTGCGCCGTGGAAAAGTAATGCAAGCAGTGAAAAAATTTCGCGTGCTATTTCTTGTTTAGATAACCTCTAGGGGACCTCGTAAGGCTGCGTTCATTCAAGGGTTGCTTCGTCACGAATGTCAGCAGATTGATTTCGGAAGTCGTGATAAATTTTACAAGTTTTGTCATCAGATATGTAGGAGAGATTGCATATCGCAATCTTTTAAAAAGCTTCTGCGAAGGCCTGCACAAGCGCGTTTTCTTGCGCACACGTAGATCCTGGAATTGAAAGGGAATACTGGTCTCGACCAAGCAAAGCAGTGGCGGGCAACCGTTGACTCACCGTGTCTGGGTGTAGCAGGGCATTTCGCACGGCTTTTTTGTGTTTCTGGGTGGTCGACCGGCACATTTTCTCCTGCTGACCCATTTGCCATCGCGTCCACTCCGGCAACCGTACCTTGCTTTCCTGCAAAACACCGAGACAGCAGTGGTCAAACACGCGCGCGAGGTGCGCGTGATGCGCTGTCTGAAATTTTAGACGTTGAAGCTGGTGTAAAAACAGAGGGAAATACCCAGCTAGTTTTGAGGCTTCGGATCAGAAATCACTGCCAATGTGTCAGTAAAACTTGCATTCCACAAAAGCGGGCAAGTGCCATTCAGCTATTACCTGTATCCGGTGCCGCAAGTAACCGAACAGGACGTCCATTTTTTGACAACGTAACCGTACGATCCGGAGGCGTCCGAAACGTGCAAAACGTAGCTGTATTGCAGTTGGGTGCGTAAGTTCCGACGCTTTACCAATATCTGCAAATTCGCAACATGCATACACATCGAACAAGACAGAATCGGCAAAAATGTAAACAGGAAATGCGCAGGGTGTTTGAGTTTCAAACTCCCATAGCAGTGGATGGCACCCAAAAACTGGAAGCCTGGAGCTGACGCGATTTTGAAAGTCACTGTCCACGAAATCACGAATGTCGAAGGAATCACGGCCTGGCACTATTGTGCAATTTGAATGAAATGCACAATAACAGCCATTACACAAATCGAAAATTCCCTTCCAACCGGCCGTTCAAAATCAAACCGCGTGGCAAACGCACCAGCGCCTACAACAGTGGCAGCACGGCGATCATTTGTAGCAACACATCACCCGCAAAAAATATGTCGATATAATTGATGAGCATTTTGATGTAGGATAGACCAGGACAAGGAAGTCATTGCCCCATAAGAGCTTAACATCTGTTGGATGTCGATAGTGACTCGACAACAACCATTTGATAGGCACTTTTCTTGACTGCAAACATTCTAATGGTTTCTCAGCCCTTTATTTGATCTTGAAAAAAAATCCCTAGATTTCCACTAAAAAAACAGCAACAGTGTTTTCGACAACGCTGTCACAAAATATTGACCAACGATTCGAATGACATGGAGAAAGGTCTGCAAAACCGCACAGGGTATCGTGACGCTGATAACAATTACGTCCCACGCAGTTCAAAGCTTAGGCCAGCGATATTATCGATCTACCTGAAGGAGTTGGCGCTATCGCTGGTTTCTGAAAGAGTGGTTACTTTGCTGGTAGATGGGTGTTAGCACGCAAGTCGTAGATAAATCACTTGTGCATACGTCACAGCAACAAAACCGACATGTCGGCACTAGCTAATAGTAAGCAACGTTACACATCTAAAGTTTGAAAGGTACACGTTATTGCACCCGAGTATAAAGATCCGGCGATTTCTACAGCAAAGAGATCTACAGATGTCAAGCGACAGCCAGAATTCAATACGGCCCTCAAAATTTCGCCACATTTAAGATACGTTTGCGATGAGGCGGACAGGGTTCAGCACATCAGGCTTGTGCGTTTTTTTTGTATGATACTGCGAGTGATAAGCAAGTGGATGCTTTTTCCATCACAGAGCATCTGATTACTCGTGCGTGAAACAAAGACAAAATACGAAGTAAGGTGTCGTGGGCAAAAGACCTGACTTAGTGCAGCTAGTCGACACAACCGATGCGATTCAGATCCAAGGTCTGCATAACCACTATTTGGATAAAAACAACTAACAAACGAGACGTAAGCTGCAGAAGTAAGCTTTCGGTAAAGCGTTCTACAACAATCGTCAATCGCTTATGTGTTATGTGGCACCTGCTTACGTAAGAGCTTTGCAACCTACAAACAACTACTAGCTTTTATACCTTGGCAAAAAACGCACATATGTAGGTCCCGTCCAGGCTGCACGCAGTTAAGACAGAAGCAGGTAAGACAAGCAGTGAATCATTTCACGCCACGGCTCATTACCGCAGACGAGGTTGCGCAGCTGACGTTAACACAGCCTAAACAAAGCTAAACTGCCCGCAACTTCGAATCATCGTTTTGCATGGCGAGATCCAAGGTACATCAAAGTTCCCGGAGAGTGACTTGGCGAAGTGCGGTTACAAGGCAAAAATTTGCGGCCTCGCTCATTAGCACGCTGTCAGTTCTTTCACTGTAAAGAAAGACAGCCCTTGATGACCTCATGCATGGCCTGCAATTGCTCCTGGTCAAGAGCGCAGAAACACTGTGATCGCGAGCGTGGAGCAGCTGGCACACGTGACTGCGCACGCGGCAGTGGTTGCTCCGAACACCAGCGTCGACAATCTTTTGATTGTGTTATTTTTCAACACGCTGCAGCAGGATGAAAAGTCCGCCGCCATTTATCTCGCGCTTTTTGTCGAGGCCACGCACTTCGCCGGTAAACAGGAAGCGGGTTCGAGAAATCTGATGGTTGAGATGACCGCTAAGAAGCGTCGACTATTTTCACGATAAAACGCGACAAACGAGGCCCATTAACCGCTCGGAAATATTAGAGCTAAGTCCGCGGCATACACATCGCACTGGACCAGACGATTACCCAGAACACATTGGCGGAAAAAATTATCGGAATTCTGCGACTCGCAATGTGTTGGGCCAAAGCAAGGAAACCGTCGGATCAATTTCACTTATAAATAGCTCATTCCCGACACTGCCACTTAAGATGAACTTCAAAATTTTGTTTACAAGGCTTCTGGGGGCCATGTTGATTTCGCTACAGTTTATAAAGTTCCATGTTGGAGATGTTTCCTAGAATGTATTTCTATTTCTCTCCCAAGGCAATTTAATAATGGGCAGAATGCAAGCATTACGGGGAACTATGAAGTATTTTTCCAATTTGAAATTGTGTTAAAAAACGACAAAACATGGCAAGTGCTTCTGACGGCCTCAGCTCTCCGTGAATCTTTGTAACTACATTAGCTATGCCACAGCGCTTCGTGGCTGCACAGACCATCTCTTGAAGTATCAACGATGCAATGACATTTTCTCACATTTTATATTTTTCCACAAGTACCTTCTCAACATGATGTTTTGTAAGAGTACGGTGATGTCTCTAAATTATCCTCTTAAATCCAGCAACTGACCTCAAAAGTTCATGATTTTTTGCACTTGTACGATTTGAGGAGACCTAGCTTGCTAATACGTTTCGGGTTACGGTAATTACTCTCACAATAGAGCAACGCATTATGACAAAGCCTGCTTTCAGTTTTACATTCATGCATGAGTTTGGTAAAGTTCAGTGCTCTACAACACAGATCGTTTCCCGCGACATCTGGTTGGAACTAGATGGTTAGAAATTCTCTGCAACTGCATGTGTGGTGCGTGCACGCACCACGTTCTGCAACAAAATATTGTAACCACCGTGACAAGATAGCAGAAAAAATTTTGATGCGAATTGCCCCTGTTAAAAAAACCACCAACATAATGCATGCATTATCATCGCGGAATGTTGGATCAAGCCTTGAAATTCGTGATTGTGTACATCTTCTAACACCAAGCGATAACATGTTTAAAAAAATATTTGAGTGAACCTAGACAAATACTGCGTAAGGCTCCTGGCTTAGCTTACACTTGTTTGAAAGCAAGCCACCAGTGCACGTTTCTACCGTCCCAGTCTTGGTGCGTTCTGAAGGTTGTGCCGAGGCATGTTTTGCATCACAAGCGGCCACGAACATTTTTAACCGGAAGTGCAATCGGCAAAGCTGACTTAAGCTCAACTCAACATCGGACTCAAGCTTCGCTCTTGCAGCAGGCAAATGCCTTACCACCAAAATGACAACCGAGTTCGTCGGACCATGAGCGGTGATAGTTTCCACGCCATCGCCTGTGCTGTCGTACCTCCACAAAGCGCCGGAACTGACGACGCGGTGAGGTAGGTCGCTGCTCGTCAGGCGATTCTTTTTGGCGTTCAGGAAGTATCGCTTCTCCGACCTGCTCTTTAATGCTGTAATGTGAAATGAAATATCTTTAACTTTCCGTGAGAAGACACATGCCCAGCTGCGACGGCACGCATGAAAGCGACGTCCAGTGACCTTCAGTGTGGGCCGAAAGACGAAATTCGTGATAATCAATAACTTTGCCGCCTATAGACAAATCAGAAACGGTATCAGGAAAATCTGTAGATATCCAGAGACACTAGTCCGTCGTGGAAGAAATGCTTAAACCGTTTTCCGGCCCGTTTTGGGAATGGCAACTGCAAAATGCGTCTTCGCTTAGAACCTGTGCAACCCTTCTGTATAGAAGTGACCAAACATCGAAAACACGTGCAAACGTGACCTGGCAGGGTATTCATTTCGTTCACAATCTCGCCATTTGGGTAAAGCACATACCTTTTGCTTGCTTTTGTTTTTCTGGAAACGAAATTAGGTTTCCTGGCTTGAATCAGAATCAGGACAGAGTTTAGATTATCAGGACGAACCCACCACAGCGATGCTTCGAATGGCACCAACACTCTGCTTACATTAAACTACATAGGCCCAACGCGAATCACGGCATGCAACCACAACGCAACAATAAACAACACAGACCAGCAGACAAAACCGCAAAGCGAACTGTCGTAGATCTATGCGTCAGCACCACGTTTGTTCGCGAACCTCGAGAAGGAAACCGAGTCACGGTCACAGCCAGTTAGCGAGCATTTTTCGTTCGCATTTTCATTCATCCCGGCCAACCCACCACCAACTTTGGTCACTGCCGCGTGGTGTCGTGGTGGCGTCGCTCCTCGGGGGACATTCGATTAGCGGTTGCGAGGGCACGGCAAGTTCTGCTCTCACGCCAGCTTACCCAAGACGTTCGAGTTGTCTTCTGCGGGCACCTCCTCGATCCTGATGTGACGTGCGCCTTGCGGTATCTTGTAAACTCGCTGGTAACCTACCCGAGATGCAAGGGTCACAAGGTCATTGTCTGTTGCTTCTACATCACGTCGTGCAAAACCAATCAAGGCAGCCAGTCGCCAAACTCCAGTGGGATAAAGTAATCACTAGGGGTTAACGAAGCCGGATGTATAGCGGTGTAACACATAGCGCGATTGCTTACCGTTCCAAATATCACGGGTGCCTTTGTTGTTAGTTCATTCAAAACCAAAACTTACGAATGCAAATTATTTTGCAAGGGAAAAAAGAAAAAAATAACCACAATTTTCGCTTGGCGCGGGAATCATTTTCAGCGTAGAGTCAAGCAGAAGGTGGCAAAACGTTTTGAGAAAAAAATCTTTGCAGATATCATTTTTTTGCATCACGTTACAGAGATTCCATGCTAAATTAAAATTTCTTGTAATTTATTCAGTAACAACTTCTTGTAGCCAAGATGGTGACGTCAACACTTTCACGAGCGAAATTAAACAGAGGCCGATTCAGCGGCGCATTCAATTCAATTGGTCGCGACTGGCGGCTCGACTCAAACAAAAAAACGAACATATCAACACAAAACGCCTTCCTACGGCACCAAGTCAAATGCATACAGGACGTTCAGCGTACAGGCTTCCGTACTTACTGTTGGATCGCTTCGTAGTCCTTTTGATAAGCTTGCCGGTGTAATTGCGGCACTGCGTTCCGTCGCCACCACAAACGCCGCACGCGTCTTGGTGCAGAGACGAGTCGATGACTTTGTCGCATCCAACATTCTGCAACGAAGATCCGCTGGTGTGTTCACGGGTTGCTCTACATGCTTACTGGCGGCAGCAAAAAATTAGTAAGGTGATAGATTTTGAAACACAATCGATTTAATTTGAGATAGGGATGAAAAACAGAATGTTACGGTGTGCGCCCATGTTTTAACAATGAAAAACAGTCTTTATGTCTTAAGTGTACTTTTAAAACAAAACAGCACATGCATTCCGTGAAAGGCAAATTGATAATTTGATTCTCTGTATTTTGCGCTTCAATAAAAGAATTAAGCAACGTTGCAGAAACATATACTTTATTCAATGCCATCAAGTTCGTGAACTGCCGAATACTGTGCTCAGACTCCACCGTATCACAAACCTAAACGAACAAGCGTTGGAACAAAAAAGTGAGCTAAACGATTTAACCATATACTGTACGACCCTTCGATACCGCGGGGTTTTTTCCATTCTGCAATTGCAAAAGGTTGGCAATCGTTTCCGTAGCAAATTGCCAGGTTTTCCGTAATTTATCCTTGCGCAGAGTTTCGGTGAGCGTAGTCCTTAGCTACCAAGAAAATCGATTTCCATGAACGCACCCAAGTTTTCCAAGCACCGCAAGCTTTTACGAGGAAGCAGTCCCTGGCAACTTGATTACGGATTTCCTCCCTCAAAGATACTGCCCCGTTTCCAGCAGTTTCTGACATCACGCTAAAGACACTGTCAAGCAACGCATGTTCCCGTGCACTTACGACGCACTCTCCGCGGATACAGATGCCGTGCGGATCCTCGTAGCTGCACCGCGTTCCGTCGGCCACGATGGTGCCCATGGAAGCCACCTGGTTTGTTTTTTTCGAGACGCAGAACAGCTCGCACTTGAGATCTTCTGCGAATTGAGAAAATGTTTATAACTAACCATCTGTTTGTTTGCAGTAATGAACTGGAAACGTAAAGCATCCGAAGAAGTAACTCTCCGTGATTTACGTTCGACATTCAATCCAAAGAACTTTCCAGAACAAAAATCGTGTCATAACCACCGCACACACTCCATTTTTTAGCTTACTGTATTGAAGTGTTGCGTTCATGCAACGGAATGAAACGCGTCACACTTTCAGATTACTTCATCAACACTAAAAGGCAAGAAAACCAAAAATTATTTTTCAGCGCTGAGTCGAACTTACGTCTTGGGTGTTCGTAGGGAAGCCACTTGTGCTTCTGCTGCTTGAACAAAACAGGATTGTTGTAGGTGCACTGGTCGACGCGATAGTCAGTTCCCTTCGGGCAGGTTTGTCTACTGCACAGATCGGGATCCATGTTGCGTCCCACGCAGTCGTGACCGCCGTTCGAAGGTCTGCATCGACGCACCAAATAAAAGCCTGTTGGCTCAACTGCGTCTTCGCAAAAAAACTGGTAACCGCTCGTGCGTCATGTGTCCAGATGGACATATTGTTCCATTATACTCAATCGTACGCGTCCTATTCCAGTGGTGTAGGAGGTGGGGGTGCAGGGGGTGCAAGCGCATCCCCAAAAGTTTTGATTTGATGAAAATTCGCGCAAAATCCCTGAAAATCTAGGTAAAATCCCTAAAAATCTGGGCAATATCCCTGAAAATCCGGGCAAAAAATGGCGCCCAACGCTGCTTCTCTTCAACAAATGGCGCCGAACGTTTACAGAAAAACACATAAAGATCTTTTATTTGGAGGCCACACCAACAAAAGGTCTTCATGTTTTTAGTGGGACAAAATCTGTAGGCAAAAGTGGCACAAAAAATTTTCGGGCAAAAAAACTTCGCACCCCCAAAAATTTGCTTGCTCCTACACCTACGTTCTAATTCACCAAGTAGTTTAGGTTAGGATAAACAGATCTTGCGTTATCAGGTCGGAAGAAAAAGATAGTAAGGTGACCAGCAGAATAGCTCAAAGCAAACAGCTCACAGTGAACCATGGTTAATGCCCCGTGTTTAAAACAAACAAGTTAAAAAGTACGAGTTCAAACTATAAAGTTCATATCAGACCACTTTCACCAACACAATAAATCACGGAAAAACAGTTGCAGACTACAACTGCACCCAAATGTGTTTGTGTTTGCCGAAAACGTCTTGCTCCTGGGAAAAACAGCTAGATTAAGAACAGAATGAACCGAAAATTAAGTTTTACGCACGGCGGTCTGTTGCATTCCCTTGTCCGGAACATGACTCCAGTGCCACATGACCTGGAGCAGTCACCGTATGTCGACCACGGGCCCCAGCTCCCGTCCACTGCTTCACGTTGGTGTTTTTGGATGCAATGACTCTTGAAGCACCACTGAAACAAATTTTCTGTTACACACAGTCGTCGCTACACCTATTCGGTGAGTGGCATTTCTGTGTCAGTTTTTCCAGGCAACAAAGCTCGATACAGGGCCATAGGCGTAGCCTGGGGGGGCCAAATTGGCCATGCCCCCCCACATTTTTAGAAAACATAGCCATTTTGTGTTTTGAGAGGCGTTTTTCTAAGCAAAGTAGTGTCATTCGCCTAAAATCAAACATTTTGGCCCCCCCAAAATTTTTGGACTGGCTACGCCACTGTACAGGGCAATCAGAACTGTGACTACATCACGTAATCCGCCAAACAGACTGAAAATTTTTCCTAGTCTACCATTAACTAACACCTTTGTACATATGATGGTATTGCTTCTCACTTCTCATGCAAGCACTTGCCTCAGCACTTGTATCAGTTCTAACGAGGATGTTCTACTAGCACAACCATGCCCGGCAATTTTAACTGATCGATGTTGCGCAGTGTGTTTCGTGGCGATAGATTTTTATCAGAACTGCCACAAAATAAGGAAAAAACAAACCAAGTATAGAGTTATTTACACATCCCTCCCGATGCGGAAATTACTAGCAAACGCTTTTCGAAGTGGTGCTGTTGGCAATACCAGACCCCATGACCAAGCATAAACACCAGCATGGGCGCAATTTGGTGGGGGACACGGGGGACGTGTCCCCCCACTTTTTCAGGTGGGGGACATAATATGCCATGTCCCCCCACTTTTTTCTCTTTAGGTTTTGTATTTGGAGGGGTTTCATAAATAAAAGTGATGTTTGTTACATTTTGTGTGAAGAGCTTTTCATGTTAGATCAGGGCTGTACAACCTTTTCGCTATATTGCCGGCCGCATTTCATTTACTTTTATGAATTACGGCCGCCAGTACATTGAAGACATTTTGTATTTTGCATTGATTCTGTTCTGCTCTCACACACTGAGCCTACCCTGCTTCCCCATGTTTGTTTGGACTTCTTTCTACTAAGCACTGCATACTTATTACTCATGCATCAGATAAAGAGTTTTTAATAATACACAGCCACCACAACTTCTATTGATACGATTGGAAAACCCGAGAGGCATGTGCGCAAAGCTTCACACTGTGGCAGCAAGTAACGATAGAGATCACCCGATGAGATCACTCTATCATTGCTTGTGCTCGCCACGTATATATGGTTGTTGTTCTTCGCGCACAGGCCGTTCGCGGTGAATCGCACATTCAACGCAACGCCAACGGAGAGGTTCCAACACCATATTTTAAATTACATAATCATGTTCACGGCCGCATCAATTTTTATCGAAGGCAACATGCGGCCGCACGGCCGCAGCTTGTGCACCCCTGTGTTAGATGGTAGGCCAGGCATAGCCAAGTTGATGTTGAAACAGAGTTTGGTGCGGTATCATTGATTCTGTTAGTTTATCCATTTTAGCTTCGATATAATGTTTAGAATTTTTCAAGTTTCTGGAGGCCGTGAAAGATGTTTAACTGTTTCTGTCCGAGATTTAACCCTGTGTGGTTTACTGTTAGAAAGGTTATTTTCTTGGAACAGTAAGAGTATTACAGCTGAGCATGTGAGAGACCACAGTACAGCCATGATTTGTTCCGTGTAGAAATGTAACCGTGTAGAAATGTAATTGGCTTTACGGTAACGTTGGTTGTCACGTATTCAGAAACAGACAGCGTATAATTTAACGATGCTAGTGTATATAATGTTAGAAAATTGGATTTTCAGGCAAACCTCGGCGAAGTTTTTGCCGAAGACAAAAAGCAGCACTATTGTGGAGACTTAGTTTTGGGATGGGGGAGTTTAGCAAAAGACTGTTTTCAACCATTAGTGAACAGAATTTCATACAAAATGTTGGAGAAGTGTCTATAGTATTTACCTACCTGTATATTGACCTATAGCTCAAAACGTAGGGACTTGACCAGGAAATAAAGATAAAATATAGCCTACACTTATCCTCATTCTTGTCATGTCGCGACAATAGTGACCAACAAAAACAAAAGATATTTTTTCCTTGACTCTTACACTTTGTGCTTGTGCTGAATGCATTGTAAGTCATCTGATTTACTTGAGTAAATCAGCAATGTTTTCATCCAAGTAAGAAACATTTGCTTTACAGATACATCACATCTAGTTTTGTTGGACATTCCCTTCTTGGTACTTTTTTGCCAATTCACCGTTGTGCATTTTGATTTACTCCCAAATATATTTTTGTGTCGTTATGCAAGTAGAACTCTTAGAATGAAACTTTTGACTTGGTGCAGAGTTATAAGTCTGGCCGGGCTGGGCTCGGGCATAAGTTTGTCCAAATATTTCGGGCCAGTTTCTGGCCTGCATACAAAACTTTTTTATAACATTAAGCGTAGCGACTTTTTTCTTTCATGACGTAGATTTTTTGTGCTTACCGCGGTAACTTCTGAGTGAAGTGATTGTGATTTTTCTTTAGCTAATTCTGTTTGCAAACACAGCTGCGTTCTTTTATTCTCTGCTGGGATTAGTCTCACACTGTTTTTGAGAAGGCGACAGCGGTGAGGAAATTAG
>JGI24021J15306_10001872_pt1 | contig 21611 bp, 10 predicted proteins | sample Ectturendosymbi1_FD_15306 | JGI IMG/M metagenome (IMG submission 15306)
ATTTATAACGGAATCGAACAGGTATGAGATGTTTCTTCTCTTGTGTAACAACTAAACGGAAAGGTTCATTGCTTTCTGTACAAAATATGCGCTTATTTAATTAAAGTTACTTTGAAATAAACCAGAGCTGACGCGTAGTTTCTTCACAATCAATCGATATCTTCTCAGTAATTTACTCAATATATATTTTCATAAGAGACGCCAAAAAGTAATAACAAACCACAATAAAGAGCTAATATATATGAAACTCGAAAAATGTTTTCGTTTTTGCTCGACGTCTCCTGTGTGCACCAGGAGCAAATGTAATGCAACATCATTTATTTGCATGACATTTCGATTTAAGAAGGAATATTTCGACTTACGAAATTTCTGCAAATCTAAACAAAAGATTACTGCAATCAAATATTTGCAATCGGATGTCATAATACAAAAATAAATCCGCAATCATTTTGAACCTGTTGTGATGCTTTCATATGTTCTTCGTAAGTCAGGAACAAATATTAGAACAATGAGTAACTGTTGTTCTTGGAAACCAGTGTATTAACAAATAAACTCTACAGCGCATGTGCCTGCTTCAAACGTGATTTTAGAATTGCAACAGGTTATATCTTTGACATGGTTTTCCGTGTAACCTAGCAAAAATGCCGAATAAGTCAAAAACCAGGTAAAACAAAACTAATCTTCAATGTTTTGAAACAGTATACTGGAAAACGTTTCTGCGGAGTCAATAAACCGCCGAATTTTGTTTCATCCTCATCATCAGTTACAATTACGTTTCACAGCGATGCTTCTGTCGGCAAGTCAGGGTTTGCAATACAATGGATAACTGAAGGTAGAAACATAGTTTATATTGCAGACGAAACCCTGTTACTATTTACCGTACGAAAAATGATTTTCTCAGTCAGGTGTTCTTCAAGCGAATTCACGTGTTGGGATGGAACGTGCATTTCGTTAAGCCAACATTGTGACGGTATAAAGAACTGCTTCGACGACAGCGACGAAATTGAATGTGGTGAGTATTTTTTTTGGAAGCAAAGACACAGCACTTCCGATTACTGTAGACCAACGCCATCGATCAACAGTTTACTTCACGATCAAACGTTACTGTTATTTCGTGGTGGCTGTAGACACCCAGGGATATTTCCTCATTATGTATATCAAGATGACATAAGAATCATCAATCAATACATTAAGGTTCTGCAACACCAAATGTTACTATTTTAAAAAATTACCAAATATTTCATGATCTGTGCAATTTTAGCTAATCAAAACGAATCTATTAATCAAATTTTACTCATTTTTGCATTTGTTCTGTTCTGCTGATAAAACTGAAGCTCATTCGGGGCGTAATTGTATGTATTTCCCTGTTGAAATTTAAGAAACGTGTTAATGTTTTCTAAACCCAAATAAACATCTCTTTCAGTCAAAGTTCAATCTTTTAAAATCTTATTGATTTTTTTACCGGATAAGGTAGACTTTTTGCCATCCTTAGATGAAGTAGACTTTCCCGCCATTCTCCTGCATGTGCAACAATGTATCTACAATTACTAAGCTTTTTTTCACCGGATGAAGGAGACTGTCTCGCCATACTCATAGAAAGTAGACTTTCTCGCCATCCTCTTTTAAAATCTTAATGTTGCAAATTAATGTTTTTAAACCTAAATAAACATCTCTTTCAGTCAAAGTTCAGTCTTTTAAAATCTAATTTTGAATTCAGTGGCCTTACCATTTAAATGAATTTCTGTCCTGCAATTTTTATGGACGTTAAAAGATTTACTAAACCAAACTGAGAGGGCACTAACAGATTTGCAAATTGGAGTGATCATCCACATACAGATAAACGGAGGCAGGAGTGCATGCATTAACTATTGGGGCATGTCTCTCTTCAATCTCCTAGGAAACGTTTATGCCAAGCGGATTCAAAAAAGATGCTGCGAATTAATTGACCTAAAACTGCATGATATCCAGGCGGACATACGTCCCAGCTGAAGCCTTACATATCAAGTTTTTCGCTCTCCAGCAAAATTTTGAAAAAACGTAGAATGATGCCAAAGACGCCTACACATGTCGTTTTGATCTCGAGAAAGGATACAACCGGGTTTCTCGTGAAAATCTGCGGTGAGTGTTGCTGGAGTCCGGTCTTGACGGCCGCTTGTTACGGAGTTACATCACAAGCGCGGGTCTGGAACTCCGATAAGGGTGTGTGCTGTTGCCACTGCTCTTCATGGTTTATTTTAGTTGGAGAGACAGCAACAGCCGAGTCGACAAGGGGATATTGTTGAGAGCTGCAAGATCAATTGTTTGATTTTTGNAGAAGATTTGGCACCGCTTGCACCCTGTAAACAGAGTCTTTAACCAGCACCTGATTGGTTTTCTGGTGCGTGCGACCAAGCCCGAATGAACCTTAGCAATCNAAAAAACGAGGTATTATGTCTCTAAAGAACCACAAAGCTGTGTATGCTGCTAATGAGCGGCAATGGACTGCATCATTTGGAGATGTTCAAGTGCCTTAACGTGGTATTTGCGAGTGACGGAAGACGTAAGAATGGGATTGGTGCGTGGGTTAGTAAAAAAAACAAGTTCTGAATGAACTTTATCACTCCGTAGTCACAAAACGGGAGCTTTCAAACACTGCAGAGCTGTCAGTTTTCAAATCGGTATTTGTTCCGATTCTCACCTATGATCACGAATGTTGGGTAAGGACTGAAAAGGTGCTATCTCGCGTGCAAGCGACCGAGACATGATTTTTGCGAAGAGTTCGCTGCCGGACACTTTGTAACAAAGTGCGCAGCTGCGAAATTCGCAAAACCGGAATGACGATCCACTTTTCCGAATAGAAAGATCCCAGCTACGTTGATTCGGCCACTTTTCCAGAACGTCTTACTAAAGATTGATGAGGCAAGTGCCGCTGGCTGAATGATTAGGATAGCGGCGCGGAGGATGTCCAACGACCAGGTTAAGTGAGTATAACACTGGCCTTGCTTGGTGAAGAACACGCTGAACTATCCGGGATTGCTGTGTTCCGTCAGGTATTTTGAGTCCTCCTCGGGATGCTGTTCCTGGGACCCTCGCCAGAGGAAAAGTGGGCATTAAAATAAACCACTCAAATATCTAACAGCAAACCATTTATAACAAACCATCTCAGCATGATATCTGTGCATTTAAATGGGTCATCGTCCAAAACTATGGATCATGCAGTCATGCAAAAGCGTTTTGTGTATTTTATACTTATAATTATGTGATCTGAGGAATTTTTGCAACGTTCGTACAGCTTGAATTTGTTTTATTCAGACGACTGCCGTGCTGGTCTTCTTTTTTTGATAAAAATAATACAAAACATCTGTCGGACAACCAACAAAAGTTGAAGTTGATTTTCCTAAAATAATTTTGTGGCAAACCGATCGTTTCTGTAGGTGCTCTAATACATTTAAAAATTTTGTTCTTGTTTTAGAGCAGCTTCCTTCTTTCGTCGGAGAATGCGGAAAAGTTCAATCTGCACCGCAATTCACATGGGTGAATAAATCTTGATTTCTTATAGCGGAATTGTACTATTTGGCCCCGCCGTTTGGCGCAGAGCGGTATTGGCGCTATGCAGTGTTGGCGTTGTTTTTGGCCTCATGCCTTATCTACGTGACTACTATTGCACACGCGTCGTTGCCTCAATAACTGTGTGATTTCCAACATGCTCGGCTGTTTTCCAAGTAGACAACTGTTTTTTTGTAAAACAAGGCAACAAGTGCTGTGCGTTTGTTTCAATGAGATTAAGCATATTTCTGTACATTATAACTTCCATGAATTGTTTTTCGTAAATACGAAAAAAATCGTCCATTAACTTTTGCGTATAGCCAATAACATAAAGGCTGAGAAACTTCTAAGCAATCAAAATTTTCCGACGGTGGGTATTCACTCGCTTTAATAAACGCAGCAAATGTGATCCATGGCAACTGTTTTGAAGTTTCGAATTAAAAAATCTGAACATCGTAAAACGGGCACCACTTTAATATTTACGAGGTCTAGCCTGCAATTGCGATGTAAATTAAAGTTTCATTCACATTTTTATCCATCTTCATTACACATATTTGTCACTCCTTCACTGGAGGCTGGCGCCAAAACAGCGCGGCGCCAAATAGTCGTCGCCCAAACGGCGATACGCAAAAGTACCCGAACCTACTGATAGCTTAACGAGTGGAATCCATTTCTCACTTTGCCGTCGCAGTAATTGTTTTTATTTGTGTTTACAGTATTTGTTCAAAGCCCATATTAATGCTTTCACCTTGTGTTACACTTTGATCGACTTTTGTGTTTCTTTAACAAACGCTCACACAACTATTTTATTTCGTTTACACAAATACGCTTTCATCAAATGATTCTAGTGACAGTAACGTGATGAATATTGGCCTTGAAAACGAACACAATCTGTTACTGTCTAAAACGTTTTTATCTACTCTGTGGAAACGTTCTAGTGGCATGTTCTATCTAAACCCCCCAAATTAAACAGTAATGTTTCTAAGGAAATAACCCTTTGTGCAAGTAATATTTGTTATGTGAAACAAAAAATGAAACGTCGGTGAACAAAAATTTCTGTCTGCACAGTAAAAGTTGTTGAACGTGACATTTTTCCAATGATATCATTCTATAACGTTCAGGCTGATTAATAAGTTCTACAGTAATTACAATAAATCATTTGTTTGGACTATTGAGCCGACATTGAGGAATATATTTTCCCCAGTTTTGCCACTGAGTTATTGCTCTGTGTTCGCTAGTTCTAATTCGCTATTTATCCTTTTGACATTTGCCACCTTCAGGATCCCCGAATAGTGGGAGGAAATGAAGTTGTTCCCGGATCTTGGCCTTGGCAGGTTGGGATCACAATTTTCGCGGGAGTTTCAATATTCTGCGGCGGTTCAATAATTTCAAACCAGTGGATTCTTACAGCAGCACATTGTGTTGTCCATACAGTAGCAAGGTGAGATTCTGATTTCAAGCACGAAAGCTGATTTTTTTTGATTTGTGAAACGAGCATTTGGCAATCGCTCAAAATATGTATCTTCTCTATGTAGTAGTTTAGTTTAAAAAATTAAAATAAATTTGCGTTTCAAAGACAATTGTAAAGTTGTAAAGCCAAGGGAAATATAATTGCTGACTTGGGTAAGTGCGTCAGGATCAAAGTTTTTTACAAGAAAACTCTTTGTATTATTTCAGGCAGGTGGAATGTTTTATAGATACAAAAAAAGAAGTCTTGATGAATGCGATATTTTTTCTGCCTTTCGTTATCAAGGAAATTCGAAGTAACGCTTTCAATTAAAAATACAACAGAATCTACCACAACAACAAATGAACTTTAAGTTTTGGTGTCATGTGTATGGCGAAGATCTCTGTTACCTAAAAGTGGTTATGGTTAGTGGAGCCGCGCAATTTACTTTAGTAAAGGTATTGGTCCTGACGGATTTATTTACTCCACTACGTATGATGTTTTTTAAATCTTTCAAGGAAAACATTAGATGCAGAAGACCTTCAAACTTTGAGTAAGTAGTTCGAAAAGTGGTCTCGAAATCCAAAATCATTCGGTTAACATGGTGAGATTGTGAAAATGCAACTTAACGCTTGGCGTCCAGAACCGTCGCCAGAAAGTCGTCAGTGTGGAGGCTTTACATTGGTGAAGGGGGGGTGCTTGACCTCTGAGAATTTGCTGAAAACTCCACTGATATACAGTGTTTCATATTTCAATTGGGGGGACTTGGAGATTTGTTTGCTGGTGCTGAGCCCATCAAAACCACCTACGGTGACGGACTGTTGGCGCCATCGTTGTAAGGTTAGCGCAGTGGAAGATATAGATGAAGATTTTGCTTGCAATCCTTGCAGCTCAACTTCTCAAAATTTTGGAACCAGTGTTACGTCGTCTAGGTTAAAAGGTAACATAGCAGACCATTCGTTCACAGATTGCACAAACAGGCAATAGACCATTTAGAAGTGTGAATCGGTTTTCGATGAATCGGTTCAATGCGTGCACCATATTGAGGCTCTCGGTCCAACTGACAAGTGCCTGTCTAAATCTGATGGTGCATTCAATCTAGAATCGATTCCTCACAGACGCAAAAGTCTTCTATCAAAATAGTAACGTCAACTATACAAGACTTTACACATCTTTGCGCGTAAAGGGGCGGGTGGAGGTGTGGGTGTGGTTTTAGACCATTTCAAAGCATTGCATAATTTTGACTAAGCAATTTTGTTCGGGAAAAATGCGCCCAACTGGTTTTTGAGATCTTCCAAAGATGAAGGCGAAACAATTGATGTTGTATCAATTGTGTAACTTTTCCACACTGTAGCAAAGCATTTTCAGTGGATCTGGAGGAATCTTACTTTGGTGCTAAGAGGAAGGCAGGATATAAAGGGAACATTCATCCACTGAGAAATGTGATTTTGAAAACAAATTCAACATATTGACTTGCCAAATTTAAAAAAAAATCAAGCAATCTCGAAAAAGTTCCATTCAAACAAGGCCGAAGATTGCACTGTGCATCGCCTTAATTACTGCCACTGGGCATTTATGACCTTAGAAAACCATGGTAAAAAATCAAAACAAAACTCTCAACCAGTAGTGAACAACCTGTTGCCTGCGGCCTTTGACAAAAATTAATGCGGCATGCACATGAAAATGAAAATTTGGAGCCAGCAGGTCAGGTACAGTGTGTGCAAACAGAAGCATTATAAAAAATAAAATTTTTGGAGGTAGCCGGCAGCCGTAAGTTAGAAAAATGAAAGTAATGCAGCAATGCAGCAACATATCGACAAGGTTGTGTTCTAATACTAGATTTGTGGAGATAGCGACTGCTTTATTCTCAAACGACATCAGACTACCAATGCCATCCTGCAGTTATTTTCAATTACTCTAGATCCTGATCCAGCAATAGCCTCAAACTGCAGTATGCCCGTAAGTAAGCCTTAAAAAAACCCACACCCTACTGCAATATATCCTCCGTTTTTATTATGAGTCATAAAAATCCCTGTGACCACCTTTTCTCATTCTCAGTATTGTGTCAATATCATTCGTAAATTCTGCTATTTAGTCTGGTAATTGGAATTGAGAGGACAGTTTTAAACGCTTTTGCAGTTGTTATGAAGGAAAATTAACTTGTAAGTAGATAGTGTAATTAGTGTAACACATTTACTGTAAATGTCTTGAAGTATGCTACTTTCATTTTTCAAATAGTTGAATATTATTTCAGGATTGAGGATGCATCGTGTTGCATGCAATGATGTTCTGTCAAATCGTTTGCTGATTGATTTAACTTAGTGGCTTTGTGGAGTCTAGTTACTGTGCTTGAGCACAGAGTTGTCCAAGTATGAATCATTGCAAAGTGTCTAAAGTGGATCCCTGTCGGCTGATTCGTAAACGTTTACAGGAAACCCAGATTTTGTAATTGTCACTAAAGTGCAAATAAGAGGTTGTGAATTATTATGTTAAGGTCTTACAAATTTTCTACAAATCCTGTCATGCTAAAAACTCACGTCTGTTGGTTGGGACCTATGATTGGTATGATGATCACAAAAGGGTGTTTTCCAAGCAAATACCAGTTTTTTTAATCTTATTACAGTCCCGGCAACATTCGAGTGGACGCGGGCAAACATTATTTCGTCGGTGGATCGGACCAGACAGCAGTCGTCAATCAAGTAATCGTTCATCATTCATACAATGAGTAAGTTTCAAAGCACAAGATGATTTCATTCAAGGCTTTTTGATGCATTCTCGTTGTTGCAGGTGTAACAGACGCTTTGTCTTGCAGCAAATGTACCTCGGATCAAAATGGACATAAACATATAAAGATTACTTGTTTGCTGCTTCCGTTAAAGAAAACTTCAACTTTCGCTTGATGGTTGTATGGTTTGTTTTCTATTCAAATGTGAGAGTTTCAAAGACACGTCTTGAAAACTCGTGTGTTGTAAAAAAAATGGTATCATTTACAGGTTTTGACTTACACATCAACCGCCGGTGCACAATATATTCGTGCTTGCTGGCTGATGCTGGAACGCCGGTATGGTTTTCGCGCTGAAGCTTGCGTGGGCAAAGCGTTGTTTTAAAAAGGTTCTCGATGGGAAACCATGCACAATAGAAACACAAATTCGGCACGAAAACGTCAGCCACATTGTGTAGTTTACGAAACACGAAATCAAATAAATTTTCTACTTCTTTTGAAGAGAAATAACACCTATAACAAGGATGGCTTTGCTGTTTTTGATTTTGAAAGTTCATTCCGCCTATTCCAAACACGGGAAAAATATAAAAATCACAGGAACGATTGCTATAGCTGTTGTAAAGCATCCTGCCAAGTTTTGAATTAAAAATTGTAGAGAAGAAAAGTTATGACAGTTTTTATATCACCTAGTCCTATACAGCATTTCTGCTTTAGTCTCCGTCAGAAAACGCACACGCGTTCAGCTGTGCTTTGCGATCGCTAAATATCTCAGTTTGGGTTTGATTTGGCTGAAACTTACAGCACTATTTCGTTTCGATACGTAAAACCATCATAGATATTTTTGTTGCACTAACTGAACTATGAAAAAAATTATTACACACATTGTACGACGAAAAAACACGCAAAATGTTATTTTCCCACGAAAAAACATCGCAAATTTTGGTTTGCACAAGAAAACAACGCAAAATTTTATTTGCACGTCGCTTGAGCATTCGGCAATTGTCAGGTTTTGGATGCTGAAAAGTAACGCTTATGCTGTTGTTGTTGTTGTTGATGCATAAACAATGTGAATATAACAGAGCATGTGGTCATGACCTTGTAGCAGCCGCATGTCCAGATGGAAGTGTATGAAAAGAGAGAAAAAAATTATAACATCTTTATCAGCTGTTTGTAAATATGGTTTGAGATTTGTGCAAAAGCTATGCACGCACGTTCAGGTGCTTGGCGTTGTTGCGATGGGAAAGGACGAGTGGCAAGGGTGCAATGTAAGCTATTGTTGGCAGCAACCTTTATTGTTCTCAGTTGAACTCTAAATCGCCATTTGATGTATATTGTTGGTAAGCAGCGGAAAGATCACACGCTGCGATCACTGAATTACTGCTTTTTCGCAAATCAATGGCTTTTATTCTTCGCGATGCCCTTCCTGGCACACAAAGACTTTACTCTAACGGGCCGTTTGAAAACTGCCAAGTGCGAATGTTTGTGAAGCAGCGCATATTGCCAAGTGCGAATGATTGTGAAGCAGGGGAAATTACCAAGTGCGAATGTTTGTAAAGCAGCCGAACAGGCGACTCCAGCAGTTACTTGCTGTTGAAAAAAATATTTATGCTAAAGCAAAAATCTTCAAATCTTTACATGAGATGTTCTAACTCAGTAAAAAGTTTCTGAGCAATTATTTATCCACATCGCATTGGAATGCGTTCACAAAGCTTTACACGATTGAAAAGCTGCCAAGAGGGAATATTTGTGAAGCAGCGTCGGACACACGGTTGAAGCAGTTACTTGCTGTCGAAAAAAATATTTATGCTCAAGCAAAACTGATCAAATCTCAAAATGTTAGGTTTTAACTCAATAAGAAAATTTCTGAGTTATTGTTTATCCACATTGCATTAGAAACAGCTCCCAACAAAACGCAATGCGACCTGACAATCAGCCACATTTTTACAGCAGGCCGATCTTATTTCCGCACTCAGCGAAACGCGTTCGTGATTCCAGGCAAAACCACCATGACTGCTGGCAAAATATACCATGGTTGCTTTGAAATGCTCTCCTGACCACACCGTACGTCAAATCACATTACAAATATATGTTTCTGGTTGCTAGAGACTTGTACGAAATGTTCGTACTTTATAGAGGAAAACATACGACCCAGCGCTCAACGGTTGGCATTTGATGTGAAGTACAAGTAAATGGTACACTGGTTCGCGAATATATCGTGGCCCGGCGGTCTACGGTTGGGCAACTTCCAGACAACCGGCGTTTGAATTGCTGTGCAACAGTTGTTCATCAAAATGTGAGATTCGACAGTCATTGCAGCAAAAGTTATTCTATCTAATGGTTTCTAGCATGCAATATTTATTTGCTGGTGACAGAATATACAAATAAACCAACATAAACGAACACCCTTAACTCATTCATGCTTTGCAATCACCTCTTTTTTACAATAACTTATTTGTCAATGTTTATTTTGTAGCAACGACTATGGTTTCGATATTGCTTTGTTGAAGTTGACCACGTCCTTGATCTTCAACTCCATCGTTAGTCCGGTGTGCGTTCCACCATTGGGCATGACCCTCAATTCGTTGGACACAGTAATTGCTACTGGATGGGGAACACTTGGTAAATCACATTTGCAGTTCATTCAGGTCAATTGAGAGTAGCCTGATTTTTAACGAGATTTGTTCTGCACATCGAGTTGTGCTATAAATTAAGTTTGCTTTTGGTGCATTTATCAGATAAAGACAATAAATGTATGTTGCTCTTGTGACATTGGTAAAGTTTGGTGTGTGTGAGTGTAAGCATAAGAGAAAATTTTTCAAAAAACCATCTTGCGATTTTCAAATTATAAAAAACATGAAACATCATCAAAACTTTCTGATATATTAGTGGCAAAAAGTGTCGGATAGGAAGAACGTTGTGAAAAACAGAAACCCTCATATATAAGAAAAGCATCATTTTTAATGAAAAAGACGAAATTACAAGAAAAAAACTTGGCCATTCAATCATTGCATGGCTTCTTGATTAAATGAATAATGAATGCTCTGTAAAGTTATTTCCTTGAAAGTGTCCGAATGTCACGCAGTAGCAACTGTGCAGCTTCAAAATACCAATTATCTTTGTTTCGGCGCTGGGTCGTTCCCAATCGCAAGACGAAAACATTTAATTTTCCAACGTTTATTGCCGATTTACAGTAAGCTTTCCTAAAGACGAAACAAACCATTATCTTAATTTGAAATATTTCTACCTTTTGCGATGCTGGTATACCTTCACTTTACAGGTGTAATATCATTTGGTAATGGACACCATACAAGTCTTCCTCTCGCTCAATCGGTCGGCAAGTTGTGGTCGAAAATGCCTTTCCTAAGTGACTCAAACTCTATTCAATCGCCAAATTGGTGTTTTCTAAATTATATGTTTGTTAGCTAGGAAAAACATCAAGTTATTATGCATTATCTTTTTGCTATATTTGGATTAAGTGTGATAACACTGAAGTAGGTTTTTAGTTGAAAGCAGTATCTTCAGCTCCATACTTATAAACTGAAATAACGTTGCCAGGTTTCAATTCTCGAGGAAAGAACTCCTTTTGAAAATATTGTTTAAAAATATCTGCTGAATTAGCACATAGGATATTTTCAATTATGTTTCGTTTATCTGTCAGGAATGTCATGAGGCCTAATAGGCATTTTCTCATCAAGTATGTTAAAATGCAATAGCATTGGTTCTGGGCATATCGGACCTATTAATGTGGAAATAACGTTTTGCACTGCAGAAAGGTGATAGGCATCAATAAAAGTTAGAGGTGTGGCACGAGTAAATAATGGTGTAATTGACGTAAAACCTGACCTAAAACTTGAGCAAAGATTGGTTACGTTGACGGGAAGAAGCAACAAGGACATTGTATTTAATAATACGTACGACATTTCCAGACGTATTAATATTTATTTTCATTGCTTTCCTCCTATTGCTTTATTAGAAGTTTTTCAAAATGATTTGGGTTTGGCTGCATCTGTTAATGCTTGTATATGCTCTTTTGTGAATAAAAATGTCGTTGAATTTTATTCTTCATATCTAAATTATGAAGCTTATTTTTGGTTTGAAATAAATTTGGAAATCTAAGCTTTGGGTCAGCTTAGGCATTTTTTCGCATACTTACTTGATTAGTGGACCGTGGCAATGTACAGACAATTTGAAATTTTTGAAAAAAATTTCAAAACCTTCAAGAATTTCAATGTTTCCTTTCAAAACTTATTGTAAAGTAGTTCTTAGGGGAATCACAAATTTTATTTGCTCGAGTTGTTTGTAACATCTTTTCCATGGAGCTATCTTGCTTTGTTTGTGCACAGTTTCAACTAAAATAAAAATAGTTTTGTGGTTTATAATACCATAGTGGAATGTCCCAGGTTGTAGTTTCTGCATGACGTGATCACAGTACAAATGTTCAAGTAGTTAAGGTGTCTAATGTGACATAAACCTTTTATGCAATATGGTGAAATGATGGGCAACTAGAGATTACATGTTACTTTAAAAGTGTTGGTTGCTGTGTGAATAAACAAAGCAATAATAAATGAAATCTCTGTGCAAGCAAAAAATTACTTTGCACATTCATAATGTTTGGACTATCTTCCAAAATCTAGGATTCACTAATATAGTAGCCATAAAATCAAGACTAATTGCTAATTCAGACAAAAGTTAAATTTTTTAGATGTGTTATTTTATAAGGTCCTGGTATTGAAATGAACCAAAACATATTTGCTGAAGAGAAAATGCATTTTCCGTAATCGAGAAATAATAGTTTACGAAAATATTCTGAAAACATTTATTTACGAAGAGTCTGGCGAATACCATCCACCTGCCTTGAATCAAGTTCGTTTGCCTGTGGTGAGCAACTCTGTGTGCAATGGTCTATACAGTTCTGTCTCAATTATCGAATCTCAAATGTGCGCTGGAGATACGATTGTTGGCGGTGTGGACAGTTGCCAGGTAAGCAACCTAAGCCATGAAAAGTAGTAGATTTGTTTTACAGGAAATAACACAGAAAAACGCAATATCATGCTTTATAACATCCACTACGACATCCTCATATTTTCATAAATGAATGCATTCACTCAACATCACGCTTTATAGCATCCTCACTTTGATTTTGATGGATGCTGGCATTTGCTGCATGGGAATTTTCCTAACGAAATTTCTACTCATGTGGCATTGACAAGACCTGAAAGTAACACCAAGTTTACCTTTGTAGTTGATATGGAGAGTTTATGAATGGTGTGTCAACTTGGTACTGAAAATACACATATATTATGGGTGTAAACCCAAAGTATGAGCATGGCGCTGTCTGCATTGTTTGACGTTTATCATTTTACTTGTTACTGCAAAAACTGTTTGAATAAGTTTTGGTGAATAGTCTTTAAGGTGTGCAGAAAACAACCAAGGATTTTGTTTTCATTTGCAATATAGTGTTGACTTTAGTAGGTGTGGTTGACTCTTCCCTGTTTGCAATTCTTTCGCTGTGACTACATTCTGTGCTCCTCTGATGAAAAAAACAAAGGTCGAGACGATGTTATACGACGATGGGCTACCTGTTTTTTATAAGCGTTCACTCAATCTGTATGCTACTTGGTTTACTTAGTTAACTTTCCAGTAATTAATTAACGTAAATTTGTATTTAACTGAATTCTTTGCCAAAGCATCTTTCTTATTAGTCACATGTTTGCCAAGTATTTGATTCGAGCTATTTTTATTGATAGAAACTGATTTTGACGCTTATGGAAACAATATGCATTGGGTTGAGTAGTCTAAAAATTGACATTTATTAATTGAAGTAAAAGTTTAACCAAGCAGCGAACATCTGCACGTATGATTCTCAAAGAAAAAAATAAATCAGAAATAATTATTGTAATCTCATTGAGTAATTACGATAAAACTATGAAGTTGTTATAACTGTTGTTCACTTTTTGCAACTCCCGTTTTTATTTGGCAGTAAAAACAAAACCTTTTGATTTGTGCTGTGACAACTGATACGCTTATGCTGCATTTTTACTGCATAACAGCATAAGCATTACAAAATGATAGTGCAAATTGGACCAAATTGGAGATCAAAAACATTTATTGTGCTGCACCTTACCTCTCAAGTTGCAACTGTTCCTTTTTGAGTACTTAAAACCATATAGTTTGCAATTCAGATATTTGATCAATAGACACAGGTTTACGTAAAAACGTTTACGTAAGTTTACAAAAAAAAACATATAAGAGATCGAAAGGTGGAAAGCTTTGCATTGCTTTTCACGGGAAAGAAGTAATGTTCTCTCATTTACTTTCCACTTAAACTGTTGTTTAGGGTGATTCTGGTGGACCTTTAGTATTGCTTGTCAACGAAAGTACCTGGTACGTGGTGGGAATAACATCTTTCCGAAGTGGTTGTGCTGACTCACGTTATCCAGGTGTTTACACTCGAGTATCTTCGTTTGCTGACTGGATAAATTGTAAGTCATTTTAAAACATTTTCCTGTGTAGTGAAGCTACAAGTAGTGTACATTCGCGTTGTGTGGTAACAACATTGTGGGTGTGCTGTGTCAGTTCGAAGGCAAGCTGAAATATTTCTTCATGGAGAGCTAAGAAATCACTTGGTATTGAGCCTGTTTCAATGTAACAGCTCTTGCCGCAATCACACGGGTAACTACAGTTGTTTCACTGGTGCGTCGGCGGTTAGTCCACTTGTTAAGTTCTGAATACGTGTATATCTTCAACGTGGGCAAATTAACTCGTTTTAAGTTCAGTTTATTTACCCATAAGGAACAACGCCTGCTGGATCCTCAAAAAGAATGTTACTTACAAATCGCAGAGTGCATATTGAATTCTCCACAAAAATGTTTTCAAGTGGTAATAAATTGTCTACATTGGTATCATGCGAACATGCAATCAAAGTCGAGCTGTTCACATTTGTCATTTTCAGATGCTGAATACACTTTACTATGAGCCCCGTTTTCATCAGGACCTCTAAACAAATTTGATTTACGAAGTTTGCAGAAAAAATAGACATTTGAAGTACATTTCAGACGTATACAAAACGACATCAAGCATTGAAATAATTGCGGGCAATAATGAATTTGAAATTCTTTTTGTTAAATTTTCTTTATTAGGTGATTTACGCAATGCTACCAACAGCCTCTTAGAAATAGAAGACATATGTTTTGTGCAGACGTTCACGGATGAACTGGTGGCTGCGATTCAGTTTGATTTTCCAAAAAACGAAAGACCAAAACATATTTATGGAAAACGCTTTCATGACATTTTAGTGTAAAAAGTGCTGTGCTGTTGCGATTTCATTTACCAGGAATACCAACAACGTTTTTGTTANTTCTACAGTTAAAGCTGCAGCTAACGGTTTTATTCTTATACGTCAGCAGGTCAAATAGGTAGCTACAAAAAAGAAGTAAACACACAAACCAAATGCAGCGAAAACGCGTAATTTTATTTGCAAAGGTTTGGTTGGCCTTAATTTCTTCAGAATAGACTTTATGCTTGACCCAAAACGTCGAAACAGTAATCACCAAGATTAAGGAAGTACATTTTTTGGATAAATATTGGGTGAATATACAGAATTTTCAGCCAAGGGGTGTGTACAGAATTGGATCTATTTTAAGTGGGGAGCCCGGCTATTACGATCAATCATGTGATATATCTAGGTCCAGTATGAGATGCGTATGTTTGGATGATGATCATATGCATACACTGGTCGAGGACGTTGTCTAATATTAATTGTCAAAATGCGGTTTTACAATACTTTGTCTGAATTTTGTGTTTTCGATTTTTGACTTTAGATATTCTGGGGCGTAGTATTTCGGTGAATTAATTGCCGACACAAGCACATGTCCATTCGTGGAGGTGCTTTCACTTACCTGTTTCTGTTTGGTACTTTTCCCTTTTGCCTGCGTTGGTCTGAGCTCAATACTGTCCTTTTCGAGTACAAAAACTTTTCGACTAAATGCATTCAAACTTTCGCACATATGTTCCAGTTTGAAGTGACATGTTCTGTTGCGTCATCATGTGGTTGATCGACTTCTTTGGCATTTTCTAGATAACGCTTTTTTATCGTGCTTGTAAATATCTCTAAGAAAATGATTATTCATAACGCAAAATGCTTGCAACATACCTCCACAGCAGGGGTGGAGAACCTGCGGGCCAAATGCGGCCAGTGTGAACATTTGATTTGGGACGCATCAGGATTTTCGTTACCCGTGTTAAAGTGCAACACCACGCCAAATATAAACTCAATGATTAGTGGGTACTTATATACTACGTTAAGAGAAGTCACTCTTACTTGCAGTTACACAAAGGTAGAATTTTAGCATAAAATTAATTGATTTTGCGTCTCACCAGCGTTAAATATAATTTATGCGGTCCGCGATAGTAAATATACATATGTTACCCGCCGCTGCTGTGCAGTATATGGCAAACAAGAGATTGAAGAAGATACAAAAGACGTTTACCTGGTTGATGACATGTTATTTTGTGCTTCTGTGTTACCACTTAAAATCAAAATTGCAGAACATTGGATAATTTTTGACAATTACGAAAGCTTGACGCATTTTTTGTCTTGTTTTTATTGTAACTTGAATCTAGGCGATTTTTGTATGATTAATCTCCTTCCTGCACATTTTAACTCTTTGAAAATGATAATATTAACAATGTTGAAATGAGTGTAAACCAAGATTTACTGAATGATAAAGTTGGAAGGTACGAAACAGATGAGTTTTGTTTGTTTTTTGCTTTTTCAGTAATTGTGCCAGATGCGGGATCAACGAACTCAACAGTATTTGACGGTAAGATCAAAACAGATTTTATTGATGGATATCGAAGCAATATATATGGCAGGCCTGAAGTTCTGCTGTTTTGACAAACAATTTATTTGCAGAAATCAAGTGTTCGGATTATTTTTTACGTGTTAGTAGATTCGTGTTTGTGGTCTATTTCAAATTTTGACTATAATGAATATTGTTTCATTGAAGCTGCTTCTGCCACGTTTTCTGGCTTGACGCACACAATACAGTTTACAGGAAGGAAATGCAAACTGCGTTTGCGCTTTCGCTTCCAAGCAACTTAGTACATGGGATGTCACATTCAAACTAGTAAAAACCAACATCAAAATTATTTGAAATGTTTGTTGACAAAAATTGAGTATTGCACAGCAATTGTCTATAAAATTTGAGTATTATACAGCAAATGTCTACATCAAGGATGATTTCGCATAATGTGGAATTAAATCGTTGGCAAATCTAAACCAGGGCTTTGGAAAATAAACTGCGTACATGTGAAAGTTAAGTATAGAGTTCATTTTTGGGAATCTCTTTCAGTTTAGGATTTTTGGCTATACAGTACATTTAGTTCAGAAGTACTTCCAGTAAACTCGAAAACGTGACGTACAAAATAATTAATGGCTGCAAGAAAATGCAATCCGAGATTGGTGCATTTTGCTTTTTAAGTAAAAGTCTGACATGAAATTCATAGTCAGAGAACTGTTTTTAATTTGTTTTAAAGAAGCGTTAAACTAAACCAAAGCTAAGAAAGTTCATGTTATATCTACAAAAAATCCCTTTGCATTTGATATAGTGTGGACTTAAATGCTTCGTATTCAGTAACTGCAAAGACTAATATGCCGGTTTACACTGGGCCTAAAAATATGGTTAGTGAATGATGGAATAGATTAGAAAGTTTTAACTGCAATTACAAGCAAAGATGGATGAAAGCAATACGATGATATAAAACATTACAGAATCAAATGCATTCCAGTGCTTTGGAATTATATCAAAATACATTGAAGGGGAATTTAAAAGGTTTATATTTGTTGTTTTGAAGGAGATACAAAATTTATAAAAATTTTGATGTCACTATTTTGGAAACTTTGAAACTGTCATAAGCTTTGCGATGAGCATAAGTGAACGAAAATTGAGGGAGCAGTAACAAATCATTTCCCGTGGTCAAGAAAATCTCTATTAAATTTGTTTAGAGAAAATGTGACAGAGATTTATGATTTCCAGCAAGTAGAATTACTCTATGAGGGAATAATTTAGATAATTAAGAAAAGTCAATCACTCCGCCAGAATGCTCGCAAAGAATGGTTATTTGAACATGTTTTTGAAGAACGTTACGCTCTTTTATGTTCAGAGAAAAAAATGTATAATCACTTTTCCCGCAATACCGTGGATAAGGCCAAAAATGAGATCAATACAATTTTTGTCCAAAAACGACGTTTTTTGCATGTACAAAAAGTTTCAAGCAAATAGTGCGGTGTAACTTTTGAAATATTTGACATTTGCTCTACGAACATACAATTATTTACTTGTTTTTTCAATTTCTAAATGTTCGGTATGATAATATGATCATTTCGACAGGCGGCAATTTGTTTGGGTGAAAATGGTAACCAGTTTAGTTCAGATATTGCTTCAGCAGTATTCAGTAAGTTGCTTCCCAAAAATGTAATTTTCCAGAAAAACGATTTACAGGCAAGGAAAATATCATGTTTTTGAAAGTTATTTGCAGTATGCTTTCAGATTTACGTATATGGTTAGCGGACACAATTTTGTTCGGTTTTGCGGTTTGAAACGATTTGCAGTCTCAAAGTTCGTTCATACTTCGTTCAGGTGATTTCAGGAACAAATGTTCGACCGGGCTCGGCGGAAAACACTCACTCTTTAAATGGCCAGGAATGTCCGTTTAGAGGCTGAGTAATAATTTGAAAGACCGTATTTTTTCACTTCGCAGCTGCAACTTAGGCAGTGGCATATGTGCCCTATGATGATCAAAAACCCAAGTCAAACGTTTTCTGCTGTTTGGCCCTGTCAAAAGTTTCAAGTAGCTTTGCGAGTTTCATGAAGTTGCAATACGCAACTGTGACATGTAACTAAGCATCACACATCTTTGTCTTTTTATGAATATGTCGCAGTGTGTGATGAAACTACTTTGACATCTGCCAGTGGAATTCTTACATCCCCCAACTATCCTGGGCTCTACGATAATAATCGTCATTGTAATGTCACAATTTCCACAAGCTCTAACAAGGTATGGGAAGATAGTGGATAAGAGGAAATTCAAAAGGAAAAATTAACTAAAGTTTGCAAAAATGATAGCACGTTTTTTCGAATATAATTATTTCTTCACTTTGCAAAAGTTTGAATAAAAGCTATTTATATAGCGGCATGTAAAGCAAAACACATCGCTGAAACTTCTAAATATTTCTTATGACCGAACTGATTTTTATTCAAGTTTTCCCGTCTTGTTTTTAAACAGCTTCTTTTGATCACAATATAAGCCAAATCTCTCGTCTCTGACATAGCTCACATGACAGCTTTCAAACTAATGACGGAAAAACGAATTTTCACTAAGCTGTGCTGTCCCTTGTGAGAGTGTCAAGACAGTAAAGTGATCACCAAGTTATTTTGCCAATTGAAAAACTCTTTCGTTCTCTAAGCTCTTGTGTTATTTATAATCTTAACGTTGTCAAGATGCATTTTTTAATTTAATGTGTGTGGCTGACGATTTCATCGTGTGAAATTTACGGTTTGAATCTTTGGTGTCTTGCAGTTCATTGCAATAACTTTCCTTGTGATGGATATTGAAGAAGATTCAAGCTGCAGTTACGATTATTTGGAGATTTACGATGTGTGTGCCTTGGAAGACGTACTTGTTGAAACCTAAAGTTGTACCTTGACATTGGTTTNAAAATACGCATTGTAAATAGAAATATTGTTTTTTTCTGAGGATAAAAAGCCTTCTTTCATGGCCATTGATTATGCGGTTGGTATGTTTTCTTTGGTTATAACGGTTTTACTTGACATTTACGGATGTGCCAACGTAGTTTCCTGTGGCACTACTAATCTGTTCTGCATGAGAACCAGGGATTTAAACTGTAACCTCCAGGGCAGAAGTTTGTTTTGTGGAAGAAGTTGCAATTTTTATTGTTTTTTAAACAGAATGTGCCAACACGATTTTGTGGAACTCAAACGCCTTCGGAGTTCCTCACATCAGTCTCGGTCGTGCCCATTATTTTCCACAGTGATTCATCTGCGACGGGAAGAGGATTTCAAATCCAATGGACCACCCGAGGTAGTCTTCTTTTGTCGAGTTAAGCGGATACCGTTTCCGGCGCGATCTCTTGTTGTTTGCAATTGTACTCACAAAGTTGAAGAAAAAGTTGCTTTTGGCATCATGGCGTAAACCTTATTCCTTAATGAAACTCAATTTTTCAAAGAAACGTAGAACCTTGTTTGCATATCATGAAACCAAGATTATCATAAAAATAAACTGAGCTGTCCAGCAAAATACTCAATGTTTCGAATCGTTACGGTTCTTGGAGCTGATAGGAAGCTATTGTTTGAACATCCATTAATTGACTTTTAAGGAAAAGTTTCTATTGTATCTGCACAGGCAGTCGCCAACTGTACACGCTAAAGATAAAAACAAAAACTGGCACATCACGCGAAACTATTACGAACAAAGCAAGTAGTGATTTTGATTCTTGACGTGGGTTTCTAAAGACAAACTGTACTCATTTCACTAAAATTGCCCACACTTCATTTGGCGTTTTGTTGTGCAATGGTCCAGTTGATGATTTCAACAAAAACGTTTGGAGCACGCAGCATTTGTTGTTCACCAAATTCAGGGCGGATACTGCGTGCCTAAACTGAATCGACGGAATATTTTGGACATGACATTCACTTACACTGCCTTAAAATGTAGTGACAGTCGCCAAGAAATGCAAGAGAAGTAGGAAGTTAGTTGCAGAGGTTCTACACCAGGTTGGCCAACCCGTCGGAGACCAAGAGCCACATTTCTTAGTGTGTTGCCGCAAAGTGCCAGATCATACATCTGGGCACACTGCACACAATGACGTAATAACACCACTGCTCAGAGAGACCCCGCTCCTAGATTTTGCATTGGGCCCCGCACTTGCTAAGGACGGCACTGCTCAGGATGGCCGTTCCAGAAAAAGAGCAGTGGCCTTCACGAATGGATCCATTACCAGTGAGCCATGTTTCGCTGAAGTTGGCGATGTCTACGTTATAGTTTCAGTTTAAGGTCAATAATACTACTTTTCCTGGGCATATTTCTTCGTCTACTGTATTTGGATGGGAGACATCTATAGTAATGTTCTAGCCGACAACAGCTGAACCCTGGGAGAGACGGTCGTAACATGACGACCAGAGCGTGCCCGTCCCCAGTACATGCATCCAGTCAAGCAGCAGCAGCTTTTCTGCCAGTGCCTATTTTGTATTATTCATCATCAAATTGAAAAAGCGCCGATCGCCAGGACAAAAATTGGAAACGGATTCTTGCCCTGGTCAAAGATTCCCCTCTGGACCTAACCACGATTTAACCCAACAGAACGCATGAACATGACGACTGGCACGCTCTTCTGCTGCTCCGCAGTAGCATTTCAAATATGCCTTGTACAGTCACTCACAGCTGCAGGTGCCAGCTGTGGATAGACGGTAGGATGCAGGGGTGAAAGCGCACTCCCAATTGTTTTGATTTGTCAAACATTTGAGCAAAATCTCGAAAAAACTGTTGGGCAAAAGTATTTCGACCTTTTCAACAATACCAATGACATTGTGTTTTTTGTAATTGATTGTAAAAATAAAAGTTTATTTTATCATAGTAAACGAATTTAATATATATTAAATAAGCAAAGTGTTTTTAGCAACTTCGTGTTTTTTATGTGAGAGTTTATGAAGACTGATTAACTTAAAACTTTGAGGAAAAAAAGGACGTTTATTTTCGTGCTTTGTACACTGCGAGAATCGAGAATGTTGCAGAGCACCTAATCCATATTAGTAGAGACCATGCCAGACAAGTGCAGAAAAGCTTTTGTTCTTAATTTTGACTACAGTGCTTGGGTGAACATATTTCGCAATGCAGTAT
>JGI24021J15306_10001873_pt1 | contig 21611 bp, 13 predicted proteins | sample Ectturendosymbi1_FD_15306 | JGI IMG/M metagenome (IMG submission 15306)
ATGGAAAGACTTTTGGAAAAATCCCCTGCTGCCCCCCCCCCTGGAAAAACTCCTTCCGACGCCCATGGCCATTTGCATATCTTGCGTTATCCATGCAAGATGTGAGAGTGATCACTTCAGTAAAACTAAAGACCAAACAATTTTTCATGGCCAGTAAGTGATTCGGTTTTTGTTTGTTTTACTGTTAGTTAGTTTTACAGAATCTGCCCTGTATCATTTCTACAATGGACCTAGAATGTAAATAGAGATAGAAAAGGTTGCCATCGCTTTTTACCTTTTCTGCTTCAGATTTATAACGGTCAAATTCGATCCTGAGGTCCTCAAGCATCTTGGTTTTTTCAGCTAGTATCTTCATGTGATTGACTGCCTCTTGTCCAATCATCTTTTCTGTTTTACTCTGCATATCTTTCTGTGCTTGTTGCATGGTTTGAAAACCTACTGCAACTGCTTGCAGCAACCCATCGAAAGCAGTCTGCATCCTGCAGGAAACAAAAGCACATTAAATAATTATATAGCGGCGTTTAGAAACATTCAATAAAAAAAATCGCTGTAAAGTAAATGAACAAAGCACAAAAAATTGTAATATACACACACGACGAATGTTTTTGCAATTCAGGATGAACCGCTACAGATTTATAGATAGTAGCGCATCATTACGCGCAACACGGAAAAGATTGGCATTTACAGTATGGGATAAAAACGGTCCTTCTGCTGTCAACGCAGTGCCTAATGCCTGAGAACGGAAAAGCTTTTTCCGTCACACAAACGACAAATGCATGAAGTGCGCGTTGTGGTTGGAGCTGAATATAAAGCAAATGCACAATTCAATAAATTTTTTTTAAATATAACATCGCACGATTGAGTTTTACGATGGAAATGCTATTCGAATTCATATGCATATTCCTGCCACAAAACCAGTTCGTAAGATCGTTGCAAAAAAACACAAATATTCAAAAGAAATACTTGAATTTGCCAAACGACGACAATTGATACTGTAAAAAGAACATGCGATGTTGCAGAATGAAGATACATAAGTTTGCAAAAACTACACATGTATTTGCAAAAAATATGAATTTATCAAAGACTACGCTCGGCTTTGCCAAAAGAAAGAACACTTGGGTTTGTTATGAACTACAAATGAATTTGCAAAAACAACACGGAATATTTCAGAATGAAAACACTTAAATTTACAAAAGAACACACAAATCTACAAAAAGAACGCGTGTCTTTTGAAAACAAAAGCACGTAAATTTGCCACTGACGAATTCACGAATAATAGCGGTTATAACAGTGGTTCTCAAACGGAAGCCACTTGGCTCCCTAAGGGACGAATTTTTAATTCCTGGGAGGAAATTTGTTCTAGGGAGGAATTGGGGGAAAAGCCGTGAATGAAAAAACATAAAGTTTTTATTATGAATTTATTCAACACATAAAAAACTGCACCCCGAGGTTGGTTTAGCTGGGAATGCCAACAGTACGCAAGCACAAGCTGCTTCATCATCATCGTTTGAGCCAGTTCTTTCCGTCCACTGCTTGGCCGCACTAGATCTCGGGGCAGGTGTTGAGCAGCCATTCGATTGTCTCATCATCCAGAATTGTCAGGCCGTGAAATCCATGGGGAGGTCGATGGATTGGACATTGCAAAACAACATGGTCAATGGTTTGTTCTTCTGCGCCACACTCACAAGCCGCAGAAGAGGCCATACCCCATTGATGCAAACACGAGCGGAAACTTCCGACACCGGTGCGGAGGCGGTTGAGCTGGATCCATGCTGTTTTTGGCGGGGCCATTCCAGGAGGGTGGATCGGTGATGAAAGTACGGAGTCTCGTAATGCTCTCCAACCTTTCCGCATTCCGTTGGTGATCCGCCCAGAACGCCACACTTCTGTTATATTGTCGTCAGATGAACTGATAAGTTGTTGTGCGGCGGGTACAAATGGGTGTGTCTCAATGTGATATGCCGCGCATTCCCAGTCCCACTCGAGGGCAAGTGAGCGCTGAGTGGAGAAGATGTCCAGGCTCCGTAGGACGGCGTACTAGAGGCAGGGCTCCTTTGCGACGAAGCTCAGCAGGTTGGATACCTGCGAGGTTGGGAAGATTTTCCGCTGGTGTAGGACGCATGCATCCAGTCACAGTTCGCAAGGCGTCGTTGATGGCAGGGTGAATGAGGTGGGTGTGAGCACTGCGGCACAAGACAGGAGCGCAGTAATCTGCTGTTAAATGGACCAGGGCTAAGGTGGCTGTTCGCAGCGTTGTCGCCCCAGTCCCCCAGCCATACCCAGCAAGCCGCCTCAAGAGTGCAATGCGTGATGTCAAGTTTTTGCGAAATGACTCGACGTGTCGGCGGTACGTGAGTGTCCTGTCCAAGTTTACTCCCAGTTGTGTGGGCTTGGAGCAAAAGGGTAGAGTTTCCTTGTTGAAGTTGACTTCTAGCTCACGTTTAGCTTCCTTGTTGTTGAGGTGGAAGGCTGCCAGCACTGCCTTTGTAGTACTGAGCATTAACTTCCATGTCTGGAGGCATTCGCCTACGGTTTCTATGTCTTTGCTTAGCACCATTTCCACTATTGACCAGTCTCCATCAGTATGCATGGTTGCTGGGTAGTTGGCTTATGTGTACTTTCTGGAGAAAGTGGTTGACAATTCAGAGGTGTAGATGTTGAAGAGAAGGGGGTCAGGACAGATTCCTGTGGGACGCCATTCATGAGGGGTCGTAACCTGCTCCGTTTGCCGTTGCCGGTGGTAAGGGTGAAGCTGCGATTACCAAGTATTTCTATGATGAATCGGTCGGACCATGCCCTGTCAGGTAGCTATAGCAGTAACTGGCACGTACCAGCTGCTTTAATTGCAGTGACTGATGTTATAAAAGAGTCTATTTGGTTCATAATCGTCCATTGTTTCTTCACGGTAGGAAGTGTGACAATTTTGCAATTATCATTTGTAAGCTTTGTTGGGGAGGAATTGACAGTGTTTGGGTTTGTAAGGGAGGAATGTGAAAAAACTTTGAGAACCACTGGGTTATAATATCCATGATTGAATAGGCAAATTTTTATTAAAGGTTGCAGATCCAATTTCTAGGTACTTTCATACTCAAGTTCTAGTACATCCATAATTAACCTAGCATAAATAAGATTTTACAGCCCATTTGCTTGAAATATACATCAACTCCATGCTGAAAGAGACCATCCGATAAAGTTACAGTAGACCTTTTGTCAGCTTTTCTCACCTCAGTTTTTATATTGCCATTTCGAAAGAAACACGATGCAAAAGTTTTCAAGCAGTGATTTTCAATATATTTTAAAAGTTTGTACATCAGAAATGAAAGATCCCTACAGATATACGCTTGTCTTCCTTGAACGGTATTGAGCTTCTTACTGTGTGTGAGAAGCTCATTTCTATGCTCATGTGAGACAAAATTTACTATTCTTGTGGATTTTTATTTTGTTTTTTGGTCAATTCCGTGTACTCTTTTTTCTGCCACTTCATGCAGCACATCATCACGATCGCCGCATCCATCCTTGGACGGTTAGGGAAGCCACATGTAAGAGTACTCTTCTCATGTGCTGTTATGGTTTATCACGGATATACAGAAGTAAATTTTCGTGCAGAATGCAATTTGTTTTTTAGCTGATCGTTTGCTTTTTGCAACTAAGTCATTCTGCTATCGCGATAAGCTATCTTATCTTGTATCTCTTCCAGTGTTGCTTTAACATTTGTGAAGATATCACTTAGTTTGTCTATCTTTGCACTCGTTTTTTAGATTCTAGACATGAGCAGGATATTTTTCAGCAGGTCTGGTCGAACAGAAAACTAAATACTAAATAAGTAATGTTTCTATAGATAACTGAGCTGTAGCTACTTAAATAAATCACTGAGAAAAAAGCAACTAATTATAATTTGCACTTCTTTTGTAACTCTGGCACAACAGTGCAAAATAAAAGACATTGTAGCTACCAATCCAAATTTTTCAAACTGTTCTACCTGTTTGGCACTGCGGAGAAAGAAATATCTAGCAATTTTCTTTAGAACCAAGGTTCAGTCTTTTACGTATCAGTGTTGTTTGGAAAATAGGCAATGTGGGCATTGAAAGAGTACTTACCTTGTAGAACACCTTTCAGCACCGCAAAGACAGGCTATCATTTTCGTTTCTTCAATTTCAATCAAAACTTTATTGTCCAACGAGCGTGTTATTACACGAAATGACAGGCTTGCCCATGGGGCGCTTTTTCTGACCCCATCCCACGGCAACTTGTAACTATCCCGTCCCGTGGGACACACAAGAAAAAGAAACTGGTAATATGGAGAACAGAATATTGCGTGCTTGTCTAGCCTCTACAGAGCTTGGTAAAGGCGTTCCAAATCACCCAGTTAGGATGGCCACGGCTGTTGGGAGAGCCAATGAAAATTGGGTGACCCTTTTTTAGCTGTCACCTAAAAATAGGCCCAACAACCTTATTTTCACTTTTGGGGACCTCGCGTCACTACGCCATGGCACTGAGCTTCAACGTCTAATACTTATTGATGTGTGAGATATTGGTATTCAATTTCAGAATATTCTTGCTAGACGACGTTAGAATTGCTTAGGATATGGTATGGAACAAACTTCAACTACATTGCCCTATCCAATGGGATAAATGCCATACGATTCCCACGGACAAGCGTCCGAAACGACGCTGACATAATTTATTAACTTGGTTCAACCAGATATGTGCAGAAAGTTGTGAGTTGTGTTAATAAGCGTCGCCGCTGTAACGAAACAGCTTTCTACAAACCATGATCCTAAGTGAATAAGAGCTGATGATGCCGGCTTAGTAGGGGAAATACGTACTCTGTAAGATCTTAGTGTCTGATTGTTGTGCTGGGAAAGGATTCCTTTCGATAGACAGTTAACCATCTAATCCTATGGCAATACAATTATTTGCTGCTCAAAACATTTTGCTGATTAAGCCTACTAGTGTTTGACATTTCATAAACGGGTGTTCGCTTTTCGTGGACGAGTATTAATATGTCATTGCATTCTCAAAAAAAGTTCTTTTGGTATCATAGCTACACCAGACGGGACACGAGAGGATGGGAAACAACTTTCTAAAAACATTCAAATATTGCGGTTTAAAGAGCAGAAGTGATATTTTTTGGGTAGAATTTTGCAGTGAGATGAAACCAGGACAAAATTGTCGAACGATAATCGTATTTTGACATAATTTTCTTGGTACAGTACAAGGATTGGTACAAGTAAGTTCGGTACAGTCAATATAAGCCATTATGTATCTCTCCTTTTGCGATGGGAATTTCAACGATAACTACAACGTGAAAATTTCCTCAAAAGGTGAGAACGTCAAGAAATAAAGGTGCAAAAGTATTGTGGGTATAGATAATTGCTTATGGTAGCAGTGGCGTAGCCAGCCCAAAAATTTGAAGGGGGCAAAATGTTTGATTTTAGGCAAATTACATTATTTTGCCTAGAAAAACGCCTCTGAAAGAACAAAATGACTATGATTTTTAAAAATTTTTGGGGGCCATAGCCCCTTTGGCCCCCTCCTGGCTATGCCTATGTATGGGAGTCAAACCAAATAAGAACATACTGTAAGCTAGCGCATTAAACGCGTAAAATTCCATTCGGTTTTCTGAAGAAAAAAATTCGCAACAGCTGATATGTTACGACATATATTGTCGCAACAGCAGGTCAACTAACTAAAAGTGTGGTATAAGGCATAAAACATAAGGACAAACAGTGAACAACAAAGGTTGAAGGTAAAAGCAAACATCTTATTTTAAACATATAGGTTTACACAGACGTTAAGTGCAAGTCCCTTTGCTTCGCATAGCTGCGCTACAAACAGAACTAAATCCCCTTTATTACTAAAAATGGAGCTTTCGCTGTGTAGACTTTACAGCGTGTCAAACATTTAAATTTACAACTACATGCATGACTACAAATAAAAAATAGTTGGCCACACCTTTGGTTAGTTTGTACCATGCTACTCAGGTAATCGTTTGGATGCGCATAGCCAAAAGAGGTGTAAACATTGCGTGCCTGCTTGGCTGCTGCCGACGCCAGTGCTTTGTCCAAGAGCGCGGCAAGATCCATTTTGAACCTGAAAGGAAAAAATATGGCTTGTGAACTACAAATCGTTTGCCCGATACACTCTCCTCCATCTCTTTTTTACTCACGGAATGCGAGGATATCATTAACATCTCTCAACATTTTAAATACTGGTCTGGTTAAACCATACTTAAGTCAGCATAGTCCAACTACTTCTGACCTACGGGCCATTTTACAAAAATGTGGCTACTCGCGGTCACTTCCAACAAAATTATGTATAAAACAACAGATTCACAAGATCAAAAATGGAAAATAAGTGAGTTAAGTGAGTGCACCATTGAAATTATTACACAATAGCAATAAACAATTTGTTACAAATCTCTATCAGTGCGATGCGTGTGGCTGAGGCTTATTTGACACTATCGTTCCTTTGACAATACCAATATGTTAGTGGTAGCATGTCGGAGACTGTGGTCCGGTGCAGTGTTCCTTCTAAGAAAATGTTACCCTGAGCAAATGTTTGTTTTACTGAGCACGAATACTTTGAGGTTGCGATAACAGAGTTCTAAATGATTTACAAACTTTGCGAATTTTTAGAAGTATAGAATCTTATCAAAATACGAACGAAGCACACATTTAATTCAAATAGCTTCTTGCGTTTGTGCTTTTACAATGTTCGGAATGTTGCGAGTGCGCGAGAATGAGATTTAACTGTGCAAATTGTTTGGTGGCACTTTTAACGCACCTTAGAGGGAATATTGTTCCGGTATTTCGTCTGCCACCCGATTTCTGTTTTTGAGTTGCTTCTTGGTAGAAAATGTATTCTCACACATGTATGCGCTTCCAAACGTCGAGCGCATTTTAGTAGGAAGTCTTTCAGTTTGGGAAACCTATCTTTGCTGACTAATTTCTAGAAGCTCTCTACAATCTAATTTAACGCCGTTAATATTGTACGTTATTATTGATATTACGGCCTTTCCTCATTGGCGTGCTCTTTTCCTTCGGAGGCACTTATGCTCCGCAACAAATTTTAACCGAAAGATTAAAGTTTTGACCAAGAGCTATTGACACTCTTCGGCTTTATCCTGTCGGCGCTGTGGTTAACGAACAATGACACTGTTCTTTCAACATCCAAAGCTCTGCTTGATCTGCAGTAGTAGCGTAAAATATAACAAATTGATAAGGTTCTTAAAAAACTGCAAATGCTGTCGACCAAGCAGCAGAAAAGTATCACAAAAGACGTAAAATTTTTGCAAAGGATGGTTTCAATGAGTTAAAAAATCTCGAATCTCTGAATTGCATGCTTTACGATATATACGTTTGTCAATATCCAGACACGAAATGGCTAAGGTTAACAAATGCGACATCACCAAAACAACGGGCTTTTCAAATAAATTCGTTTCTTGCGGATTGATTCTCAGTTTAAGAATTATTTCGAAGCGACAGTCAAATAAGCAAAAGACATCAATCAAACAAACCCTGTTTGATACTCTACCTGTTAAGAATCGTTTCAACTTTTAAATATTCGCTGTAGAGCTTTCCTGATTGGGTTTTGGTTTTCTCCTCTTCCAAAACCATTTTGATGCGATGTTGGCGGTCCTCAAAGTTTTTAGTTCGCTCAAAGCTGCAGAAGTTGCATATCATTTAAAACATCCATAAATTTGGGTAAGAAACATCATGAAGTTGCCACTCGAAGAAACCTTGCATTCTGTCTCAGCTTAACTTTACAACAAAATATTTAGAAACAAATTTTAAGCATCTGTTTTTGCAGGCAGGTCTACGCATGTACATTTTTGATGAGGTGTTTCGACTTGGAACACTTATGTCATTAGAAATCAGGAAGAATAAGGAACAAAAGAAGCGTAAGTGCTAAGCTTTCGTGTCTGAGTATTCCTACAAAAAATGCAGCCACGGTCCTGACATAAAGTTACGATTTGCCTATGACTACAGTGAGTTGGTTTATTTGTCGCGTTGCGTGTAATACTGGGCGAAGTCAAGGCTACACAGCATAAAATCAAATGCCAAAACAAAGCGATTTATGTGAGAGAAGGCCACTTTGACTCAGTACTTCTTATAATAAAGTTTTTTTTGCAAGGAACTGATCAGCTGCCGCTACATTCAGGCAACTCTTAAAATCTAAGCCCGGATTGTAGATCAGGCACTTGCACTATATCAGGCAGCCTAGAAATGGCGTTTCTGACCAATAAAAGAAACTTCTTTGTCCCGCTTTCAAAATGACGTGCTGTCGATTGACCACGCAGTTAAACTGCTGCGTACAGCCGAGTTGTTGTATCGTCAAATTCTTATTGAAACTACACGCGATGCTACTTTTTTGGCCCAGAAGGAAAAACATTTTGTGGTGCCTGCTGCCAGACTAGTATTTTCATTCTGTAAGAATCTAACTCGAATATAAAAAGTGTTGCAAGGCTACGACATATAAAGTGTCATTACACATAGTGCACTTATAGACATATTTCGATGATTACCAGAACGGTAACTTTGTAAAGTCCATTCTCAATACTCGGTATAAACGAACAAAGTTACGAAAGCACCCTATCCTGAACAGTTTTCTGTTCGACTTGATCCTAAACAGTGTAAAATGATACAAAATATTTTCGCAAAATTGCTAAGACAGTAGTAGTTTGATAGTAGTAGTTGGTAAAATGAGTCACAATCTAATTCTACTAAGCAGCTGACCAGAACTGATTACAATACAAGTGCAGCTGGTCAATAAACACTTCCCAAAAACACGCAGAATATGCCGCCTATACGTGTTCCACATGATATTCAACGGCGTCAAAAAGGACTACCTTGCTTCTTGCTGTTCAAGAGTGCGATGAAGTTCCATCGTTTCCTGCTGCAGAGTTTTTCGCTTTGTTTCGCTGTCTTTGAGCTCAAGAAGTAGTTGGTTGTACTGCAAACACATGAGCTCACATGCGAGCAATGCAACTAGTAGAGCAACAAAACAAGCATGGAAACTAAAACGCATTTTGTAATGAAGTTTAAAATTGTTCAACATTGGAACCGTTAGATATGGCGCACCAGTGTTAACTTCTGTTACCAAGCAACAGGCTGATACAAACATACATAATATTCAAAAAATACAGTATCGTCACCAAACCGCGAAAACCTCGAAGAGCGATGAAAGTAGAATGTCGTCAAAAAAGCACATAAAATATATCTAAAAAACGCAAGTGGCTACAACACCCTGAAGCCCCAGTCAGAAAAAAGGTGCAGAAAAAATTGCTTGGGTTAGAACTGATAAAGTAAAATCACTTTGGTTGATTTTGTTGACGAAAGAAAAATATGAAAGTTTAATTTGCTTTGCATTTACCCTTCTGCACGTTTTATAATTCATTCGTCAAACAAGTTTTTGTTGGTTTAAAAAAAAAGATTGCTCAGCAAGTCAAAAAGTAACCCTCAAGCACATAGTTGGTGACTGCTGCGATGCGATCACATGTTACAACTTTCACCTTTGTGCAAAGTACATATCTAGATTACCTTATACCTCCGCGTGATGTGCGCAAATCAAAACCAAGTCAATTACAATGCAAATAAAAAACAAATGTATTGTTGATATCATAGGTGTAGGAACAGGCAAATTTTTGGGGGTGTAAAGGAATTTTGCCCGAATTCTTATAAACTTGCCCGGAAAAAAACTACAAAAAAGCTCTTCATGTCATTTCGGGCGCCATTTTTGCTCATACTGTCAGGGAGTTTGTGAAGGTTTTCAGAGATTTTGCCCGGGTTTTAAAGGATTTTTCCCGGATTTCGTGGGATTTTTCCCGAATTTTCACCAAATCAAAACTTTTGGGGGTGCGCTTGCATCCCCTGCACCCTCGCCTCCTACACCTGTGGTTGATATGACCCTAAACATTTGATGTTCACAGCGATGCAGTTTTACTTACGAAATACCTTGAAATTCTTTTTTGAACCCCTACAGATATCTCTAGCAACAGCAATGACGAATACCTTTGCTCAATACTCAGCCATTGTTTTTAGGTCTGTCTTATCGTTAATATTGTACATTCTCACAGCAAACGTGGGCAGATTTGGGTGATTAAGCGAGTCAGCTGCACAGGTTCACGGCTAACACACCCGTTGCTAGTCTTCTAAAAAGCTTTTCTTCCTATTCTTCTGTGAACACAACCATGTGATTGCGACCTTTCTTCAGTGATTTAATCCGGGAAATAATAGGGTTTTCTTACGTTTCAAGAGGGCACCATTTCCTTTTTTCAAGTGGCAAATGATATCCACGCTCATGTTTTAACTCTTGTAATTTTAACAGACATTTTGCCAATTATGTTGACAGTGGCAAAGCATGTTTTTAGTTAATGGACCATTGTCCCTTTTTTAACTACAGCACTGCCCTTTTCACAACCCAGGGTCAACTGGAACTGTGGTTTAGCTGTCATTACTGACAAAAGAAGTATAATGCATTTTGTCGCTGTAAACCACATCGACTTTTTTCATGACACTTGCTTTTTTGCGCCACACAAAAGTGCTGTAACCAACAAAAAATACTTTTCTATACAAGATACATTTAGGCTTGCAAGAGGTATAATATAAATTCAGATGTTTTCGGACCATCGTCCTTCGCCTGTTAGTTATAAGCTTTAATATATTCTTTCACAAACTGCCTGACATGCAGACCCGGTCCTTCCAATAAAGCAACTCAACTAAGCGGCCGCCTAGAGCGCAGCCTTCAAGGGGCACAGACTCCGCTTGTTTCTTGGTTTCCATGTCTCAAATGTTTTAGTGCGACGTGTACCGGTGGCGTAAATATTGACGCTTGCCTAGGGCGCAGAGCTGTCCCGGGGCGGCCCTACTGATAAGATGCAGCATAAAGTAACGTCAACTCGTGTCACTATTTTGGAGCATGTAAAAACATTTCCTATGCGGAAGTTTCGATTGCTCACCTCCTGCTTGGAAACAGAGTCACGGCGCTTGTTGGTGTCAGAGCGACGAAGACTTTTCCTCCTCTTCCCATCGTTGCCTGGGAGGGAAACTTCAGAGGTAGTTGGTGTAGTGCGTGGTACCTCAATGACCCCCTCATCTGACGAGGGGGATGACAGACTTTGGCTATAAATAAATACGATCGACAAACTTAGCAGAGGGCAGCCTGCGGAAAGCACTTGAAACAGGGACACGTAATAACCAAATATTCAAAAGTTTCCAGGAAACTTGGTCTCAAAATCATTCAAGAAAATTGTGAGCGAAAAGAACGCAAAGTAAATTAAAGAAATTGCGTGACGGAGCATGTGCTTGAAAAAAGGATAAAAACATGCCAAAAGTTCCGAAGATTATAAACGTGTTTTTGTTGCTAATATGTCTCGCTCCTTGTTTAAGTTGTGGTTTGCAAGTACTGAATTCAGGTCGGACATACACAGCTTTGCAAATTTGTGCAAACACAGTGTTTTTATCAAACAAGGTTCAAGATCAAGTGATGAAAAGTGCATCAGGTAAACCTCACCTGACTTGTCTCATGATGCACTGCTAAAACATGCATACTATGACTATTGTTACAATACAAGAACCATCGAAACTTTTTAATGGCAGGGCTTTTTAAGGTGTTTTTTTCTTTAGAATCCTTTAGACATAGAATTGAAAATCGGGTCCCTGGAATCAGAGAAAATTATCAAGGGAAATATCTGGACGGATACTGCAATCAATATTATGAAATGGTAATAATGGATGCTTTGTTATGCATAATACAAAAGACACATTGTATGCGTCTATTACTCCGTGGGGTCAATAATATGCGATTCCTTTTCTAGTCGCGGGGTGACGGGAATTCTTCGGGTCCCTACAGGGTACCTAACATTTTCCTTAAAAAGAAACCCTGCTGGCTGTAATGGTATTGTATTTAGCGGTGAAGTGCGGTGCGCTTGTGAAAATCGGTCACTTTTTCTTTCATTTTTCTCACGGAAGTCATTACTGTGGACTCAAAGTTGATACGTCTAGTGATAAAACTAGCGTTAGAAGGACCAAGTTTCAAATGAAAAACCACCTGTTGCCCCAAAATCATACAAAATCTGCAGAAAATATCAGTAAGGCTAAAACATCATTCACTTTGTTTGCAGAGCCAGCTCCGGCTTGCTGGGTACTTGAAGCCCAACATGATCAACTTGGGTTTTTCTCACTGAAAAAAAACATTTCAAAATAGCTCATGAGTAAAGCAGAGTTGGATCAACTACAATTTGTAATTGATTACAATTTCCAATTGAGTTCAGAGCTGGATGTGACAAACCACACATTTTCATGTGATGGACATACATGATATAATTGATATGCATGATATAATTACAACTTTTTTGTGGATATTCGTAATATAATTGCAAAATTTAAATAAGTCTTTAGACGTTTAATCAAAACAGAAACCGTCTAATTGATCCAGCTTTGACCCATATTTAAAAACAGCTTTCCTTAAGTTGTTAGATGCTTAAAACTGAACTTACATTTTTATTTCATGGAAAAAGTTTGCGGCTTAGGTATAAAATACGCAAGTGCATAGAGTTAGAGCGTCCAATATTTGCAGTTGTACACAGGAGCGGATCGAGTAAGTAAGGTTAGGGGGGCGATTTCAGTAATATTTGGTGGTCAAGTCTCGTTACGGGTTTATTACTGTGAGAGTGATGAAGTATCACTTCTGTGACAACACAATGGGCGGAAAATGGCCTCATATCGCGAATGCTATTTTCAGAATTGTACAAAATCATGGTGAAAAAAGTTACTTTTGTAGGTTTTAGGGGGGCGATCGCCCCAATTGCTCCCCTGGATCCGCCCCTGTTTGTGCAATATTGCTTGAAAAGCAATCACAAAAGAAACAAGTTCCATAGACTAAATACTGTGACTGCAAAAACTTGGCTGATGTGGGTTGCCAGACCTGTTTGCTCACCTGATAAGCCCGGCTTTAAAACAAGAGATGGCGAAGAAATGTTTTGAATTGACAAATAGCTCTGACGCCGCAACGAATCGCGTCTCATCCACATCCCGCTCCTGCGAGGCTCGTCATCTCTGTTTTCACCACCGAAACTGATTGCAGTTAGCTTCTCGATTATAGCTTCCTTCGCTTTCAGTTGACCTTGTATTGATTCCAACTCGCGTTCTTTGATTTCTATCGCTTCTTCCTTTTCCGTGATGGTGTGCTCGAACTTCCTGTTCCTCTCTTCCGACATACGTAGCTTGGTCTTAGTTTCTTTTAAAGAGTCCTCGTAGAACTTTGATTCTTGCTTTGCGTCGAAAACTTCCCTTTTTTCTTTTTCGATAGATTCCTTGAGTTCTTTTGTAGTGGCAGACAATTTTTTTTCGAGATCTTCTACGGTGGGCGGCTGATTCTTCCCTCGTTTCTTCGGATCTTTACCTTGCTTGACTATATTTCCTGAGCTCTCAGCGGTGCTCTCAGCAACGCTAGTTTCCGGCAAACTTTTGTTTTCCAGTTCTTGTATCTTCGCTTCAAGTTCTGCGATCTTGATCAAAATATTCAAAGGATGATCAAACAACGGTTTCTTCCAACATTATGGCTTAATAAAAATGCTTACAAGCAGATTTCTTCAGTAAAGCTTAATTGTTGTTCATTCAAACCGTCGCTCTACGGCATGCCACTAGTCGTACATTTCGTTTTGCAGCTGGAGAAAGTCATAGAGAAAGTGAAGCGTTTTTCTGGACAATAGGCGCCGCGTTGGGTAAAGGGCCTTCAGTACGAAAAAAACGATGTTGCACAATTCAGTTTCAGTTCCATTATACTGAGTTTTGTACTCCCATTGGAGTGTTGCGATTAGTCAGCGGTTCCCATCTTGAGCTGGAACCCCGCAGGTTCTGTAGTAGTAAACAGGGCCTCTGAGCGAAATTTTACCAGGGGTTACGAAGACCGATACCGGGCCCCCTAGCTTCCCCGGCCCTCGTCAAAACTTGCATATCTTGTTTCTATAGCAATCAGAACAAAGATAAACAGCTACCGTGCAAAAATTGTAAAATAGATTAATTGTTATACTGGCAAGTACCTTGCACTAGTCATATTGGGTTTGACTGCAGAAAAACGTAGCGTGCATACTTTTATCCTCTCGGGTCCCTGTACCTACCGGGCCCGAGTAAAATGTACCTCTTGTACCCCCCTGTTACACCCTGGTAGAAACGCTATATTCGTGGCAAGCCAATGGCATGAGCACCGCGCATGAACCGTTTCCTTGCACCTACAGCGGATACATGAGTGCTTTAATGTTTTGTATATTCTCACTGTATAATTTCAACGAATATTCCATTCGTGATTCAACGCAATGCACTTGTTTGCGAACAATCCAACAGTTGACACGTTAACCTGCAAACCTACATCACCGCAGTTGGTCGCTGTTTCCTGTTGTGCATGTGAACATTAAAAGCTCTTGTTCACCGATAGCCTACACCGAACCGTTTAACGTTACGTTGTTCCATCTTCACATTCAACTGTATTGAAGATTTTATTGTATGCCTGAATATAATCAAAAAGGCACGCAGCTGGAGAGTGCTACTGGAGAGTTAAGCCGGGCAAAGTGGTGAGAGCCTTTTATTTCGTCTTGCATTGGCTTCGCAACTTCAAGACGTTAAGTCGCGTAGTTGGGAGACTAACCTGTGCTCCTGCATCAACTAGGTTGACCCCTAAACTAGTAGGGATCTGTGGAATCGTAATAGATCGACGACCCACTACATACTACTCTGCACCACCAAGAACCTTACAAACCCACCCATTAACGCCGAGCACGAGACTGGACAGGCTGCAAGTACCGTTTTTCAAGTCTTCCGTGTGACCCATAGGCGTAGTCAGGGGTGGCCAAAGGGGCCATGCCCCCAAATTTGTTTCATACCTTGTTATTTTATGCTTTGAAAGACGGTGTCCCAAACAAAATACTGTTACTCGCTTAAAGTCAAAAGATTTTCCCCAAAAACAGATTTTGGGCTGGCTACGCTAATGGTATGACTCAACTGGGAATTGAATCCATCCCACCGGCTTTAGTGGTGCGCTCTCAATCCACTGCAGCACTTCGCCTGTATGTGTTGCTCAGTAAAGAAATATTTAATTCAGTTTTTTTAAGGTGCTTTAGGGACCCGATTCGGGTCCCTAGAATCTGAGAAAATTATCATCGGGTCCATAGAATAGGAGAAAATCGGGTCCCTAGAATTAGAGAAATCGGGTCCCTACAGGTCCAAGCTGGGTACCGAACATTTTCCTTAAATTTAATTGCTTCAAAAGCGCTTTTGGTGCATTCGAGCAACTCACTGTCTCACTAACCTTAAGAGCACCGTAAGTGATAAAACAATTCAAAATATAACAACATAACGCTCTTCGCAACTTACCAAAGTGTCCCTTTCCAGAACAAGATTCTTATTCTCCATCAGATCATGTTCAAGAACGTTATTCTCCTGTGTGAGCGTTGCGTTGCGCGTTTGGGTCGCTGCAAACTTCTCTCTCCAGCTCTTTGCTTCTTTGTGCAAATGATCGATCTTGTTTTGCATTGTACCATTCTCCGTAGTCAATTTGACCAACATCGACTCTTTACTTTTCAGCTAAATTAACAAGAACCCAGATTCACATGTCGGCTTTGGCTTACCAAGCTTTGCATTAGATTTATACAATCTATCGCCCTCCGGAACTTCAAGCATCCGTATCATTTCAAAATAAAACTCATGAAAAGATTAAGGGTTATTTCGAACGAGGTTGAGGTTAGAACAAGGTTTTTCTAAGTGAAGACTTCTGCAGTACAACAGACTAAAGCACTCGCATTCTCTTCCTACAAGGTCCGTCATTGTAATGCTGTAATTGCTGTTCATCTTGTAAGATCTTAATCGAGTTCTCTATTTTCATTCCTGAGGAGTATATAAGCTCATAAGATCAGCACCCTTAGTCGACTGTTCTAAAAAAGTTCCTTGCTCTTTACATTCTAATAGCCAGTTTCACTCCGAACAAGAAATTGCTCGTGCCATATCATCAACTTGTCTATTGCCAATCAAGGGAAGGAAAGACGGTGCTTATATGAGCAACAAATTTTCAGCAGAAGCCCTTCGATGTATTTACATTAAACAAGTTCTTCTTGTTGGCAAAAACAAAACGTAATTCTTATTCTCTCGTACTGTAGAATGCTATTGAAGCTGTTGTTCCAAGGCAGTTTGTGTTTTTCAGTTGGTATGCCAAAATTTCTTCTGCTTCTTTAGATAAGTTGAGATCCCTGATAAAATCACCCAGGTCCTCTTGCCTGAATGGTTCTATTGCTGAACTACTTTGGAGCATATTTCCACAGCTGCCACTTGCAGAGCTTTCTACCTCTTCATGAAACTCATCATATTCCATGAATATGTCAGGTAAATCATTAAATTCAGGCACAGTACTTCCTCAGAGCGAAGCATAGAGGCCAAGCAGATTTTAAATTTGAGTAACTCCAAGTACTTTTGTGACGATTAGGCCTCTTCACATTCACCAGACAGAAGTAACAAGGGCGGCATTAATTCAGTGGTTAAGTGTCCGCCTTTCACTTGGAAGGTTGGGTATTCGATCCACGACCACTGAGTGAATTGCCGTAGCACTCCTTGGGCAAGAGCGCTCACCCCAACTGCCCAGGCAAGAAGCAAATTTCCGGCTCTAGTCTGACGACAACTGCAGTCACCAAAATCAAATTAAAAAAAGTAACAGTTATTGAAATGGCTCTTCGGCTCTCTCCAAACCATCGGTGCACCAAACTTAAGATTTTTAAGGGTTCCTTTAGTCCATTTCTTAACCTTTCTACACATGTTTTTGCGGTCAATATGATGTGCTCATGGCTTATCTTGGTCATTAAGCTTTACTTTAAAATACGCAAGATAAGCCTTCCAAACTTTCGTCTTTCATTTCTTTGTTTTTTTGCGTTTTTTCAAAAAATTGCTCCCAGAAGCAAAAAAATAAAGTCCTTTACAAATTTCGACTTCTTGAAATGAAGGTTTTGGCCTACATCCAAAAGCATTGCGCCGTCACACTTGCGCTAGCTGAAGATTTTGCTCTTTGGCAAGCGAAGTAACCCTGAGGAGTAGCTGGACAAACAAGTTGAAATAAAACTTGAAGTGAAGGTCCAAATGCACATTTCTATAACAACCTTACAAGAAATAAGCAAAGTAACAAACAACAAATCCTTACCTCGGCTGTTCGGGCTTGAAGAATAGCCACTACAAGCTTGAACAGGTAGAGGGCTCGGCGCAAAGCGAGCTTGCTTGGGCGCCTCAAGTTTTTCAACTCGTGCACATTGATCATGATGTCACGAATTTCTCTGCAAATCGTCTTCACAACAAAACGAAAGAAGAATCGGATTAAAGGTTTCTACCTTTCCTTGGTTAAGAGTGTCCATCCATGGCAACAAAAAGTTGAGCCATTGTGGCATACAAACCTCCCAGTTATTTCCAACATCCTCCATCACAACTTTCTCGTCGTCATCATCTTGACCCAAAGGCAGTTGTAGTGTTCCAACGTCTGCGTAAAAAATGCTTTCTTCCTGTTAACCGTAAAACTTAAGCTTCGAACAATGGAGGATTCCGGTGGTCGATTTTGTGCAATTGCTTCCTCAAACAACCACTACGTCCCAGGTGGCTCTCCTTTTCAGTAAACGTGTACTTTTTCTTGGGTTTTTACAGCGATTCAGGCGAATAAGAACAGTGCTTCTGAAATTTCAAGCAGACAGGATACCGGCTCTTACGTTTTTGATAATATCTAGGTTCGGCAAAGATGGACGACCTTCGTTTATTGAGCTTTTAATTTTTAAAGAAAAGTCTACGGAACTTATTTCATATTCAAACGATTTCAGCAGATGAATAACTTAGTAGCTGTTTCACAAAATTTTTGTAGTCTGAAATGTTTGAGTTGAAATTTGGTGATGCATTTTGGCGCCTTTTCCACCTGCTCACCGCTTTCCAAAGCCAAATATGGATCCACCACTGGCTGTGAAGTATCAACGTACTCTCGTCAAACCACGGTACAGCCAGGTACGGATGCAGGAGAGGAAAACAACATTTTTGTAACTTCGGCACAATTCAAATTCAGCGAACACAGCTGAGACGTGAAACAACGAAACATTTGGACCGGCGGACGTGTTCGCGGTTGTCTTGCGCTTGCATTCAGTAACAACTGAAGACAGTGAGAACTGCTGCTTGTGTGTGAAACATCCGATGAATGTTTATTTATAATCTATGGTTTTTAGGTTTTCGTTTCCAATACAACTCAATTTTTTTTTACTACTCATACAGTATAACACACTAAACTCACGTACGTGAAGTAACAACGTTTGACTAATGTACATTTTTGTGAGTTGCTCCAAATAATTTTGAGATTTTTGTAGCATTTAAGTGGTTTCAGAAATGTATGATCTTAGGTAATTTTCGTATTTTATTGAATCAGAGTAGAGATGCCTAACATGTAGCTGTGAGCTGTAGAATAAAAGTGGTAGTGTGTCACTGCGGGTGGTTTTAGTTTTTCATGGTTCCTGTTGTGTCTTAATGTTTGAGCCAGACTGATGAAGAGTACTAAGTATATGCTCCAGAATATTGTAGAGCAATAGTCATTACTTCCACGACACACCAAGTCTTCCTTTTATTAACTTATTTTTGTGTACATTTCGCAAGCAGAAGATGCGGAGTGACCAGTGATTGTTACTAATATTCGCTGTTTTGAAAGCAATGTTACCGCAAATGGAATCAGTTTTACAGGAAAAATAAAACTATAGGTCTTATGGTTCGTAAACAGACTGGGGTTAAGAACGCTAAAAGTGAAGATTCCTAACGTTGTTTCATTACGAAGCTCAACTGGCGGACCGAACTCAAAATTCGGAACTTCCGAGTGTTGAATCTGGACGTCCGGCCGATCATTATTGTATTCATCCACGTAAAATGCCGTTTTGCCAAATATTTGTTTAAAATCGTGGGTGAAAGTTATAGGTGGAGAGAGATAACTATTCACGACCAGAAAAATGCGATTACAGATGTTCTGGAAGAATCATTACTAAACGTGCCCATGCAAGAAAGAACTATGCTCTTTCGCAAGCACATCCGATCGACTCTCGCATTTGCAGAATCTTTTTGCTTGCGTATGTGAGCTTATTCGCAGTGTAGTGGAAACGCAAAAGCATTTTGTTAATATTTAAAAGGGATGATAAGGTAATGGACATTGTTGATAGGGCTGGGTTCAATTAACAAAAATTTATTGTTGAAGTAATAAGTAATTTCTAGCAAAGTAACTTCAGTAATTCAAGTAAAAAAGGAAAATTGACATTTGGACTTTAAAACATGCAAGCACATCAAAGTTATTGCAATTATTAAATCATTTAATGGGCGGTTCAGACAAAATTCGCACCTGTTGACCAGAATTCAATATAATGAAATGAGCTTCTAGCTCCAATTCGTAATCAGGATGACGATCATGCAGTAATGACTCACAAAGAGCTCAGCACAGACAAGAAATCTATTCGCCTCAATTGCTTATTTTATGTGTGGTGATGCATGTTATGTATAATATTGCGTTTGTAACAAGAGACATGGCTACTAAAATCTTAACTTTTCTAAAATAAATTTTCTGGAAAGATCAAGTAATGGCAAAATTACTTAATCAAGTTGTAAGTAAAGGCTATCAAGTAAATAATTAAGTAATTACTTACGTGAACCTAGATCTAATTGTTGGATTTCTGGCTAATACAGTGTCACATCTGAACGATCTCAATGTCAAACTGCAAGTGGAAAAAGACACAATCCATTCCTTGATTTCAATAGTTCATGTTTTCCAGAAACAAATGGACGTTTTTCAACGCAATATCAACGACAACTATCCCATTTTTCAAGACTTTTGCAGCAACGTTAAGATGAAACAGCTACTAAATTATTCAATTCACTGCGGAAGTGATGAACAACTTTGCACAAATCACTGACTGTTGTTTCAAAACCACTGAGCATAACGAAGGGGGCAAGGGGGCACAATTCCCCAGGTTCCGAATCACTATAGGGGGCGCCGACTGACTACAGGGGGCGCCGACTGACTACAGGGGGCGCCGACTGACTACAGGGGGCGCCGACTGACTACAGGGGGAGCCGACTGACTACAGGGGGAGCCGACTGACTACAGGGGGAGCCGAAAAGTCCCAGCAATGTCGCAAGTACTTTCTTCAATACCGTAGATTTGCTTCCGAAAAACCTCAGGTTCGAACATGGGGGCGCCAAACTTGATTCTTGCCCCGGGCGCCATCTAACCTCATTACGCCCCTGTTCAAAACCCCTTCTTAGTGACAGAAATTAATTACGAAATTCTCGGTCGAAGCAAAATTTAAATGCAAGGAATTAAACGCTGCAAGAATAGGAATGGAACCAATTAACTTCCAGAAGAGAGCAGCGCTGAAATAAGTACTCTGCGGTTGTACACCAGAGAAGTTTTGATCAAAGAAAGGATCTTCTACTAAGTTTCCTTCCCTTCACAAATTAGCAGTGCAAATTCTCATTATGTTTGGATCATCCGTTTGCTGTTGCGACCTGTTTTCCAACAATGAGCTTCGTAAAAAATGAGTTTCGTTTTCGTATGACCAGCGAACACTTCCAGCGTTGTTTTCGACTCGCTGTTGCTTTGTTATAACCAACATTTCGGAAAATAGTAAGAAATAAGAAATGCAGTTTTTCCACTAAACAAGCATAACAATAAACGGTAAATGTACTTTGTTTTCCGTTTTATTTTTAAGAGAAAATCCAAGTCTTATTGCATTAGACTAAAATTTTATATACGTGTAATTTAACACCTGTTGGTAGCCTTGTTTTCATGTTTGCATGTAACTATAATTCAATGGACCTCAGCAAATATAGAACTTGTCTAACCGGACCTTTGCTAAATATTATATATAATAGCATGGGCGCAATTAGGTGGGGGGCACGGGGGACGCGTCCCCCCACTTTTTCAGACAGTGGGGTTATAATATGCCATGTCCCCCACATTTTCTCTAGGTTTCGCAATATATTGGTTTTACACCAACCTTCCCCGTGCCGAGGGGGGGGCGAACGGGGCGCAGGCCCCGGGCATCCAAAGTCAGGGGGGCATCCAAAGAGTGAAATTACAAAAATTGAAATGCTGTAACTAGATGTTTTTCCTATTGTAAGTCTACTAATACATGCTGCATGGATCTTATACTTTAGGTGTGCGGCGCATACCCCATCAAACTGATAGTGACGTGACAATTGTTCCAGATCGTGCGATCAAGAGAAAATCACAAAAAAGGATTGGAAGATAAGCAGGGTTGAAAAAAAACGGGTTTTGAAAAAAAAACAATTTACATGGGTATTTTGTATTTTTTTAAATCCGTTTTTCTTCGTTTTTTTGAAAAGAAACAGGTTTTTGTTCTTTTTTTAGAAAAAAACAAAAAACCCTATTCTGAATTGTTTTTATTGCATCATGCAATATCACCATTTGAGAATCACACACTAATAACTTGTTATACCTATTATGGCGTTCAAACCCGAGGGTAAAGAAATGTACCCCATCTTTGTTTTCGCAAAGAGTTGTTGGTCAATTCACTCCAAAGTGGTAAGGTTTGGCAAGCATGCACACAACAA
>JGI24021J15306_10001874_pt1 | contig 21597 bp, 13 predicted proteins | sample Ectturendosymbi1_FD_15306 | JGI IMG/M metagenome (IMG submission 15306)
ATTGGGATTAATATTGAAATCTATTGTACAGGTCACCTGCACTGTCCTCCATCTTGATCCCAATCATCGTAATTGTTTGTGCTGCAGCTGCACTTGGCCTTGTCTGCAAACAACGTCATTGGTTTCAGTTGTGGTTGAGCAGGACACGATCGGTGCGACTGATTTGAACTTTGATTCAGATGATTTGAATGAAGGGAATCCTATCTCCGGTGTCCTTCAAAGTCCTGAACAACTGTTCTGAACAGAAAAAACTGCACCATAATTCCCTTCTCTCGTTAAAGATTTAACACTGAACGTCAAAGCAATTGTTGCAATGACTTCTGTCAACAGAAGAACTTCTCTATTTGACTTGTTGGGAAAAAAAGTCATAGCACGAAGTACAAAATGATTTTTTGTGGAACTTTCAAAACAACCCGTTTTTTTATATTGCTTCTGAAAAAACGCAAGAACAACTAACTTCGCTGAAGGAGCTTCACGACAGTCTGGTTTTTATTAGCCAGCTTGGCTTTGAATTTAAGATACTGGTGGCGTAAACACTCCCACTGGCAACACTCTTTAGGGTCACGTCCATACTTGAAAATGTTATCGGAATGAATTCATGCATTCAAAAGAACCGTTTAACTGAAACACTTGAAGTCACCTCCGTCAGAATTCAAGTGGCAGTTTGTTTCATATCAGAATATCAATATTAGTCCTGTTCTCTCTTCTTGGACAAGTTTTTAACCTGCGTTTCTTGCCAATTAACACTGTTTGTGAAATCTTGTTTTTAATAGTTAAACTCTGTTACAGTACCAACTTCAAGCTAAAAACTTTACCATACAAGGATTCAACAAACTTTAACTCTTCCATTTGATTCTAAAGTCATGAAAAGTAAAATGTTGCACGAAAAGCTGTAACCTGTAATTACGAAAAGATCGGTTTACCTTTGATTTTTCAGAAAGCTCGCAAACATGGCAAACAAAAATTTACTGCAAAGTTTCAAAATTCTTCGGTGCCAATGCAACAATGAAAGATTTGAAGCAACCTCCTGTATGACGTGTTTGTTCGTGTAAAATTCGCTTATGCTGCTGTGTGAGAGTAATAAATGTGTTCCAGGAAGTTTGGTAACATTTTGCCTGTACTGCTTGCAAATTGAAAAAGCTGAAAAAGTAACATGTTTCGAAAGGTAGTTTGCACGAGAAAGTTTTATGGCCTGTTTGTCCGTAGTAGCGTTGGTCTGAAACAATCTTAAACTCTTTATCTTTGAATTGCGAACCCTTACACTGAATAAATGTTTTGATCTGACATGTAAGATGTCTTATTCAATACGAGACGCGCGAATTAAACTCTACTTCGATACAGAAAAATCGTTATTTAAGAAGCTGTGAAAACATCCTAAAATCTGTAAACGTCAACTACAGAAAAATAAAAACAAAGCTTTTTTAAAGTACTTTTCCAACAAATTATTAACTAAAGGTTTTTTCCAAAATGCCAAAAACAAATAATTTTTGATAATGTTGTTGAAAAGTGTGGCTAGTCTTTCAGTGTTTACTTATAGAAATGACATTAACATTTTCCCAAACTATAGTACGTGTACCGCTACTAGCAAGGTGGTACGCGAGTAGGCTTACATTATGTTTTTCTTCACACAAAAACTGTGTTCGCAGTTTTTGCTTGTAGTGTTCGGGTTCTATTTACAAATTCTTGCATTTCTGTGTACGTTTTTATTGATTTTTAGCAATGGCCATTACGTTGCTCACCACCATTTTGCCCATGTTGTTCTTGTGTCAAGTATAGTTTGCTTATACTTTTGATCGAATGACTTTAAGTTGAATAACTTTTCCTGGAACAATTAGGGTGGTACGCAGTGACCGTACCGGGACCCAAGTGGTATGCGATCAAAAAACGTTTGAGAACCACTGCTCTAAGCCTCAACCCGTTGCCTCTTTGCGTATCGTAGTTTTCACATGATCACTTCAACCAATCATATTCGACTGGGAAAAATAACCTCAACACAGCTTTGCCTCATGAGGCAAAATAGACACTACCTAACACATTTTGCACCATATGTATATTCGAAGCTGTTTTTAATGTCACTGTCTCACAAATTTGTTCAAAACCTAGCAATTATTTTTGGAAAAATCGTTTGATTTTCACAAAGTTTTATCAGGACAAAAGTCTGAAAAATGGCTTCAGATGTCTCACCCTCAGATAAACTTCCCAAAGTCTTAATAGTTCCCTGCTGCATTGTGGTAGGTTCTGAACTTATTCTAACGGTGTTAGGACAAAGTTCTTGATTCTGTTGTATTTTCCACAAGTGGCCGACTTGGTATAATCACTTACAGTCCTTCGCAACATCTTTAGTCGCATTTTCGATGTACGTTCAAGCAACAAAAAAAGAAAGACAAATTCAATCTTGTGACAAATGGTCTGTGACAGTAAACCTCTAATTTTTCGATCAACCATACACCAAGATTACGGAACAACTTTGAAGATCCTCCCTTAGTTCAGCCAGAAACCGCTGTACAGTAAATGAATGCAAAACTAACAAATTTTCAGAGCAGAGAGGAGAGAAAGAAAAACAGGTGGTGAGCAGGAAAAAGGATAAAGTCATTCATAAACATGTTGAGCTATTAACTCAAGTAAAATGTCAATCTTCTATGTTTTTGCCTATTCATAACAACTTTAAGATTTTATAGTTTCAAATTATTTTCTTTTGTTTTCACTCAAACTATTCTGATTCAAGGTCCACAAGACATGCCTTACATCGCAAAGAAATAGGGAACACGATCAAATGAGAAAAAAAAGATTCGTATCAGGGTCAAGCTTTCCAACAAAAGGTTTGTAATTGAGAAATACTGATTGAGAATAAACAACCAAACAGACCCATCCGTAGCTACATTCTACCACATTGATCATAGGAAAACCATCAAAGTAAGCCAACTGTCGATTGGCTCCAGGTAGCAGATGTATGACTTAAGTAGTCGACTCTGATTGTCTCAAACTGAATTATGGAATTTTGAAGGTTGCACTGGAGTCGCATTTTTTCAAACTACTGAACTCCATTCGATTTAAATTTTTAGCAGCTTCGGGCATCCAATGCGTCTAACGCGATTTAAAGCATATTTTTCACGGCATCTTCGTAGACCTTGCTCTACCAGGGAACAGTAATTTTATTAGAATATTTTGTCCGAGGTATCGTGGAATATGCGACCAAATAGGAATACAATTGTCGGACAGACAATAATTAATGTTATTTAAAGACAGCTTTTTCACATACTTGGCAGAAATCAGTCCAATTGTCTTTTGAAAATTTCCATCTAGGCAAGATGGTGTTCGTCTTAGGTTGTATATGTTCAATATGGACACTGATCGCGGAATGGTCATCTCTTACAAACTCATGACTTCAGTAAAGCAATTACTAGCAATGGATGTATAAGATTATACTAAGATCCAGTATGTTTCACAAACCTGAACATAAGGTAAAAATAAATAAATGGGATTATAAACATCAGGCACGACGTGATCGTTATTTTCAATAAAAGGTATCAGTCCCTTCCCGCTTGGGTCCGATGAAGAGTTTCCTTAAATATATTAACTTTCCTATCTCCTGACATTTCTGTTAATAGCCAACTGCCGCAGCAAGGTGTTTACTCGGTGAATTATAAACATCAAAAATATACAGTCTTTTTATTTTAACTCCCATAGTTTACATAAATTTCTGAGTGGATACAATTGGATGAGAGCAAGCTATGAAATCCGATGCAGATGCAAAGCCTTTTGAGATGCGGGGCCGATCCTTTCTATGACATCCTTTGATTTAGAATGTTTAGTTGATACTTACAGCTAACGTGGGTTTCTTGTGTATATATTGTGCTGTAGAACTATTTAAATCCAGAAATGTTTATCTAAATAAACCTGCAAATTTGCATTGCAAAGCATGAACTGGCATTACGTAATGTTTCAGATCTACTGTAATTAACTGGGAAAACTGGGAATCTCGTTTTCCTCCCAGCTCCCACTGCGTCAGTAATAATTTACGATATCTAGTGGTCGGTTTCTCTCTTTTTTACAGAATTGTCTGGTTTATTAGATCTGCGAGAAGCATTAAAAACATTAGATTGCCTAATCTGAAATTAGGCTTTCCTGCAGAAATAGTACAGATCATAATTTATATCATAAGCCTAATTCTCTCGGTTGTCGGTATAGACCTCTGCCCGAGAGGTTCTCTACTAGCACCTAGCAGAGAAAGAAATCCCACTTAGAGGACAAATCAGGAGCCACGATAGTTAGTTTTTTAAAGTTTTTACAAGCATCTACTTTTAAGTTACCTGCCTTCCTATTACGTTCTCCTCCACAACTGGAGCACCGTTCTTTACCCATGCATTTTTTTGCAAAGTGGCGACAGCGATTGCATCTGAAACATCTGAACGGTTTAGATAAGTACGGCTTAACTGTAAATTATAGATAAACCACCCTCACTTACTTAGAAATTTTTGGTAAGTTGAAATGCTAGGAGCACAATATTAGAATTTCCCATAATGCCTTCCTGTTCTTTGAACTGAAATCTTCTGACAAAACTAATTTTATATTCGTAGCAACTGTCCATACCCTCTGTAGAAAAGGTCACATGGAAGCCACTCTTTTCCCTCCTTTGGCTTTTCTGGAGGTTCTTTTAGCTGGGTTGGTGATTCTGTTAAAGCCAGTGGCGATTCTAAGGAGGGCCTGGGTGGACCATACCTCCCTCAGATTTTTGACTGGCCCCCAGGTTGGCCCCCCAGCTTAATTTCACGTTCAGGTTCGTGTTGATATATACAGCAGATACATTTCAACCAACAATATTTTAAATGATAATTTAGAAGCCCTCTCGCCTGCATTCAGTATTACCCACATGCGTGATAAGCTGGGTTGTTGTTCTTGTCGGCCTGGTGATGGGAGTTGTTCATGACGACACACGCCAGTGGTTGCTCGGATCCTGCGTGAAATGTATTCAGACCGTGTTCGGGTTGGTGAAAGATTCAGTTAGAAGCTATGAAACAGTGGCAGAAATGAGAAGATTGATCTTCCGTGCATTTCAGTGTGAGGTAGAACTGCTTATCCTAGTAGCAAAATGTATGTGAATGCGCTAAAAATTGGTGTCAGTTAATTTATTTGAATTTATCCCGATTGCAGTCGCGTGCTCTGTTGCCTAATTGTGTATATGATTTCGAAGCATCTTACGTAATTGGTTCGTGACTTTAGTTTCAAGTCAGTCACACACGTTCTGCAAACTCATTGAACTTTGTAAAGATTTCCTGTAATGATTCAGGAGAAATTCTTTCCGGTATTTCAGCTCTTTGTCCGGGAGGTCAAACATTTATATCAAAAAAACACTTGAAAGGATTTGCAAATGCATATTCAATTAGTGAAAAAGATTTGAAAGAAAAGCCTTTGGAAAAGAATTTGCTTCGGAGAGCTTCGCAGTTGCCTACATCGCTCGAACAGTTTCATTCGTCTGTAGTTCCTTCCCAAGCTGCGTTCGATTGTTCATGCAAGTTTTTACTAATAGATGTGTCACTCCTTCCTTCACCAGCGCTTCATGCGAGAGAAGTTTTTCAAAAAATGAAATTAGTGAAAACATTTCTCAGAAATTCCGTGACCAGTGAAGGACTGAGTTACATTCATCTACTTTCAATTGAAAAGGTACAAGATGAAAAATAGATTTAGATGATTCCTTGATGACCTGGACTGTAGACATGATAATAGATGGAGTTGCATTGAATAGAACTTGATATGAAATTCTGACGTAGACTGTTTAAGGATTTGTGTGAGAATCATACTGCTCATTGTCTATTTGTCTGAATCTATTTTTTGAGATAGGGCGTGCTTCGCTTATGCAGTCATAAATTACCGCAGTGTTTAAAAGTCAGCTTTTGAGGATCAGTCAGAGGAAAATTTATTGTGAATATTAAAATGAACAACATTGTTGGGAATATTCTGCAAAGCAAGTTTTGCGACTGCTGTTACATCTTGCCATCAGGCATACGCCCTAAACGCATACATGCCTATTTGCGGCGTGGCTGTTCTACTTTATGTGCCACTGGTGCCGAAACCTCGCTCTTGTTAACTGTATAGTGCATTGAATAGACCTTACCCAATCCACACTGCAGATGGGAATCACACTCGTGATAGTACTGTAGTTGCATAACATTGTTGTGGTTACATCACAATCAAAAAATGTTCGTAAGCTACAGCAAAAACGGATTAATCAGTAGTCACCAACCTGTTGGCAGATGATTTATTTAACAAAATCTGATTTGTAGTCAGAATATTTTGACGAAACTAGTTGGCTATCACCAGCCTACTTGTCTCTGTGTCAGGGTGGAATTTGTCGTTGGAACCATTTCGCTTTCATATGAATTGTTTTCACTTTCGTGCAGCTGTTTTCGTTCATGTGAGTCCGGCACAATTGTGTACGGAAACTGGTGTTTCGATTTACATGTGCAGTGCTGTGGAAGTTGCTTGGTTAGCAGAGAGTATTCGACATAGGAGTGCAAGTGTGCGATTGCGTCTAGTGGTGTTTAGATGTCTCTAATGAATAATAACGCCAGATCATATTTAACGATATTCACAAAACTATGTTGGGATTAATAGGGTTAATCATAGCAACTTAATATTCAAAATAACAGAAAAGCACCATGGCGGATAAACATTTACGTTAGCCCCCCTACTTTTCCCTTACCCTCACAGTGGCCCCCATGTTTTCAATTCGAGAATCACCACTGGTTAACTGAAAGGTGCCACCTGTGCAACAGTATCGTGCAACACTCCGTGATGTACTATTGGTCACTCCATATAGCAGGACATTTTATAGCAATGGACCAAGAAATGTCCTGCTGAACAATGAAAAGAGCCGAGACAAGCAAATCCTCTCTTTGCAACGCAGCTACAATTTGGGAATTCGCTAAGCACCAAAACACGTTCACACACGAATGCATAGGAACACAACTCCTCAACCAACTAATAAAATCTCAAAACGCAGATGATCTCGGCTCAACTGAATCATGACCATCCCAGAGATGGCACAACACCATGGCGTCCACACTAATTGCACCACCCAAGCGGAGCTGTACCAATGTCAACTAGGGTGACATTTCTGGGTTCCATATCCCTCCACAATCCAGTAAAAAATAACTTGCTGCTGGAGGGTCAGCGTGCATAATGTTTTCTAAAGAGTAAATCCTTCTGGCTAATTTACACAATTTGTACGCTTCCGGAAGTCTTTCCATAAAAATTCCCAGCAGGATGAAATGTTTCAAGACGCATCATGCAATTATGTTTGTTTGTAGGCCATAATTAACCAAACTAACAAGTGCGCGAATCTCAAGCTGATTCGGTATATCAACACAATTTATTGAAAGGAGCATTTTCTCGCAAAAGTTTAACGATAGAAAGGTATATTTTTGTCTATGGACTAGGCATTTCTATTTCTTCTCACTTCTTCTTTGAATAGAATTTTATACTTTATTCTTGTTTCTGAAAGCCTCTTTTGCTTCGTAAATATGTACAAGTGAGCTAGACGTAAGTGTAAAATGGTTTATATGTGTGTTAATGAGAACAAATTATATGAAATAACAACGGGGATAAAATGCACTTGATTTAAACACAAAAAAAACAAATGATCGCGAGCAAAATAAATTGAGTTTTAACTTTTTGCTGTTTCAGCGATTCTGCATCGGTTTGCAGAAGTTTGATTCTTAAAAGTATGATCGAGCAGTTGAACAAGTTCCTAAAGTGCAAGAACGATCACAACTAATCATTGCTTTTTCCTGTAGCTTCTTTTTCAAGATACGCAAGTAAAACGGAAGTATTTAGAACAATTTCAACTTACTAACCATGACAGCCCAAGACGTTCACGAAGAAACAAAATCGTCAACTGGAAAAAAGATCGCCTAACTTGAAGTAATAAGGGTTCAATTACAAAGGCTTAATTAGTAATAAAAATAAAGGCACAATTGCCGTGGTGAAAAAGATATAAGACATGCGCACATCAATACTGCATAATAAATTGTAACGAAGAATAAGAAAAGTGCAGCTAAGAATCCGCGTTTTAAACATATTATCATTATCTAATTAGAAATTTAAAACTATACGTTCTTTCAATTTTCCTTCTTTGGACCACAAGTGCTTAAATAATTACATGTTGATATAATATGGAATGAAAAATACCAACATCAAACAAATATCTTCAGTTGTATCAAAACACATAGCAGGCGTTCGTCAACCGTTTACGAAAATGTGAACTGCGGTAAGTTGTGAATACATTTAATTTAGGTACATTTTTTCCCTTCTGGTTAATCTTTGTCTGGGATGACAAAAAGAATAGATTACAATGCAACTTGAAATGCAGAAGTTCATTGACAGAAGAGTTCTAAAAAGTCATTAGGGGTATCCCTTAAACATTCTCATGCCTGACATTTACGTTGTCAGGTTTGCAGATGTCTAGTTTTGTTACAAGACTTCAAAGGGAGCTAGAATAAGGCATATTTGTGCAAGTTGAAATCGCTAATAGAAGTTTTAATCTGACATGAAATCATGACGTGATATTAAAGAAAGGTTGACGAAACAGAAAAACCTTGTCGGTTAATCTTCCTAGAGCTAAGTTTGTAAAAGACGCAGAAAAAAACAAGGTAATAATAGATACGTATCGTACATCAATTTGGAAAGGTCAGAAATGAAGGGTTAGGAAACAGCTCTTCGATAATATGATTTACGCGGCAAGCATTTTCCTTTCGAAGAGAAAACTTTACTGCGTCAACAACCCGGAACGTTGTAAGGCCAGTCGCAGGTGCTCGTATCCTGGTTGAAAACGGTTCCCTTGGCACACTGCATGGTATACAAGATGCCTGAAACAAGCAGAGGCGTCAGTATCCATGGTCACAAAAATGCGTTTTAGTTAATATCTGATTTCGTTCTTAAATCTACTTTTTTTCACACGAAAACGAAAAAATGCACCTCCCAGCACCTATTCCTATTTTATATATTACTCACCAGCCGCACATTGATAAAATTCTTTGCAAGATCCTTGTTTCGCAAATGGGTTTCCGCTCAAGGGTTCACCGTTCTGTCCTCGACAAAGGTCTGAAAATTCGCAAAGACCCTAACGTTCCTTCTTCTTGCGCGTATGCAATTTCAAAATACTAAACTATTTAAAAGTTTCAAAAAAACTATCAAAAACATGAATGCTGTTTTCCCGTCTATTACCATTGACAGGTGAATCAGGATTGCAATCTTCGCCGCAGAGAAACCTAACTTTGTAGTCCAGACAAGCGTAACCATGTGTCTGGTCAAAATTGTTGCATACAAGCCCCTCATTCGTGTTGCAGATCTGTAAAAAACGATATAGTGTCTCACGAGAAAATTGACTTTTTATTTTCAAGTACATCATTTGTAAGTATTAGCAAGCATGATTTCTACAAACAGGAGCGCATATGCGTTTCTGTTAGATTTAAAGGAAACGCAGAGAGACGTATGAGAATATATAAGTTTTTTTAAATACTGAAATGGTTTGACACAATAAATAAGGGTTTTTTACAATTAAAAATGAAAGTTTTAAGCACATCATCAGTAAATTTTCTTCGTTGTTTCTAAAATGTTGAGAAAAAGCTCGAGATTCAAAAGCAAAATTTACAAATAAATCTTCGCAATTTAAGGTTAAATTGTTTAATGAAATATGGCAAAAATTGGGAAAAAGAGCAGCGTCCTTTCCTGTAGGTGTAAGCGGTATTAGGAACTACAATGTAAGGGTAACGCACTATAACGGACTATGTAAGGGTAACACGCCTGAAAATCATTGAACTTCGTGAATTCTTATCAATATAGTACAGGTAAAGTACATACACGGGAAGGAAAAAATAAGTCAAGTATTCCTATCGTCCTAAACTATTTTGACCTCGGTCTAAAAATCAAGACAATCTGCAGATATTTTTGTTTTTGAATTAGCAACGGTCAGTTTTGTGATCGCTGAAAGCAAAGCGTACTAAATACTTCATAGAAATAAATAATCCAACACAAGAAGAAACGTCCTTTATGAAATTTTGCAGTTCCTGTAAAGCGTAGCAGAAAACGTTTCAGAAAGTTTAGGGCTGGGAAGCTTTCCGAAAAGTTTGATTGCTTTCTGGAAGGAGTTTGAAAATTTGAAATGCGTATTAGATATACCAAAGAATTTAATGAAACGACACACTTTTTACTTTCAAAGAGAATGTAAAACCACAATTATTTGGAGATTCTCATTTCAAAATAGACAATTTACGGAAAAAACTGAACACTGATTAACAACTGAACATGCACTTTCACCTGCCATTTATGTTTAACATCAATCAAAGCCTGATTACCAGAACATCAATAGTTTTCTTCCAGCTTTGATCATCTCCTGAGCACGAACAATCAATGTCGGAAATGTGGTGCCCACTGGGACATATAGCACCGTATTTTTGTTCAATGTACGCGATAGTCTCGTAGTCCCCCGAGTCAATGTAGGGCATCGGATGATGCGTGTTGTACCATGTGGTCCATTTGCCAGTGCAATTATTATCTGTAAATGAGCAAATCAAGCATTTTACGGATGCTGCGTATTTTTCTACCCCAAAGTTTTAAATATAAATAGCATCGTTTGAACAGACATGTCGTTATTGATGTTTCAAATGCTTTGGTTTGTAGTTTAAATGCTAATTGGCGATTTTCTCGAAAATGGAGTGTGCATTGTATCTCAAAAAATGTGTATCCTGTTATACTATGCTAACTACAGAGGTAACCTGGTCAGGAAAAGTGTAAACCTCTAGTGAGTGTGACTGATTTACCCTACAGAAGAAAAACCATGAAGGTATACAAGCAAATGTGATGGAATCACAAGAACTAAACGTTTTGAAAAGGTACCTCTACATCTGCAGGTTTATTGGTTTTGAGGTAAAGCCTCTCACACCTTTCCAATTTGTCAATAAATTGTAGGTGGTTGAGGCAAAAGAATGCTTGGAGGAACCTTTTTTACGATCTCCGCGCGAAACATTTACGTATGACTCATGCTAAAGTCAATAGCAGCAAACGATGCACGAACCAAACCGCAAAACAGGAGATGGCTGTTATTTGCTTGCCTGTGATGTCACCGCATCCTGGTACGTTGTAGGAATGGTCACAAACACCAATGTCCGGATTGAATGACGTTCCTTCTGGGCATGGCATGGTGTAAAGAATTCCAGCGGCACACTGCAAAGATATTATTTTATCTTCTGCGCAAGCGTTTATAATTCTTCTGAATAGGCGCGCACAGCACAAAAAAATGGCAAAAATCTTAATACTTTTCACTTTAAATGCTACTAGAAAACCTCTACATTCTGAATTTATGTCGATTTGTGACACGTAATTAAGGTCAATAATAATAGCAGATTGTTTCTGAAAAAAGTGTATATGCACATTGACAGCAGCACAGATTTTTTATTATCTAAAGCTGCACTTTTTTGTCCATGTACGTGGAAACTCACCTGATAGAAATTCTGGCAGTCTTTTGGTTTTTCAAAAGGGCTGGTGCTTATTGGTTGACCGACGTCGTTGACACACAAGGCTGCTGAACAACACACATTGAAAACATTTGCTCATGTAGATGTCTGACACAAAAGGAGATTAACATTATCCTACACAATTCAAATCTTTTTATATTACGACAACGCTTGCAAATTTTTACTTACAAAATTTTGCTAGAAACAAAAGTGAATACTTTAATATGGAGTATAACTTGCGACCAAATACAATGAATAATCGGGTCAGTAGTACTTTGAGACATTCTGGATTACGTTCCTCACCAAGTTCATGCGACATTCGAAATAATCTGTACTGGTTGTATTCAAAGAAACACCTCGCCTGGAAGCAGGAAATAGCGTTGGTGATAAGCTGAAACTTTCAGCTACACACTAAGCTCACATTGCACTTAGGTCCTGTGTCAGGCTTCATTTTCCAGTGTGGGGGTAAAGTTAATGCTGTGGGGTAAATGTGGGGAATTTTTTTCATGGTGTTGCTATATCAACATTTTTGGTAGCCGATGTATTCTGTGTTCCTGAGAAATCTTTGATGATTTAGATTTTAGTAAATGCGAAACAAACGAGGATCAACTTGATTGTTTTCAGGTGCAAGAAACGCTTTACCATGAATTGTGAATTTAATTTATTGAGGATTTTAAATACATTTTTACAGCAAGCACTGAAAATTTAAATTCACTGAACAATCCTATGTACAGAGAACGTTCCATCTCTAATGTTGTTTTGGACAAAAATTCATGTCGAAACAGCCAAACCAGCCTCAGTACAAACGGACAATCGAAAATTATTTTAGTTTCGGATAGTTATTGATTGTAGCATTTTCCAAGAAATAAGACGGCGCAGTAGAAAGAATTTAATAAAAGCAGTTGATCAATGGATGCAGAAAATTTGACATTGTATGAAAAGACTGGAAACAGACTTAATTTCAAAATGAATTTAAACGTGTATGTAAATTGAACTTAAGTTCAAACATAAAAAGATGTCTATTTTATAATGGTAACATCACGCCAGAAACGATTTTCAAAATTTTTTCTCTGTGTGGGTTAATTTAAATTTTTTATCGTGAGACGACCTTTTCTCTAAGATCACAACTTTGGTAAACATCAATATTTTCACCATCTATAGTATTTTCAGCTGTTGTTGTTGACGATGCAGCTGCTGTTGTGGCCAAAGGCGGTGGAGGTGGGGGTGGTGAAGGTGGTGGAGGGGGAAAAGTTAGCTCAGGTGTTTTTTCTGTCGAAGCTTCAGTGGAATTAGAGGACCCTCCTTCGTCACCACATCCGGGAACGTTGTAAGGATAGTCGCAAACACCAATTGACGGATTAAAAGCTGTACCGGGTGCACATGGCATGACGTGCAGATAGCCATTCGAACACTAGAAATATAAAACCATAGCTTCACCAACCATGCAGCTTATCGACATACAAATTACCACACTCGCTTTTCTACGATTTTTAATCAGGACTCGCACAGCTTCCCTTAATGGAACAATCCGTGTATTGACTGGTTTATCAAAAGCCTACCTGGTAAAAGTGTGAGCAGTCGCTTGGTTTCTCGAATGGTTCAGAGCTGATTGGTGCATTATTCGTGTTCAGGCACAGGTCTGAAACATGATATGACAAATTCGTAAAGAGCAGAGAGATTTTTTGGAAAAAAACGATTGTTTGAAATAAAGGGACATTTTTGTCAATGACTTTTATTTGAGTTTTTTCTTGCTGAGTTTCCAGAAGCCCCTGGAAAACGTCAAAGTGTCCCTACTCTCAATTCACATCTACCAAAACCACGGATAGCAAAGGCAACTATATGAGATGCAATATGCTAAGATTGCATTTAAATGCGATGTTGCAGTTCACGGGTAAAGAGTGTTTGTCTACCAATGAAATCCTAGATGCGCGTTGAAATGACAGCGCTTTCCAAGTTTGTTTTATTTATTTTAGAAACTATAAATCTATTGAAATAGTTTATTGGATCCCCGGTATTTGAAACATTAGCCAGTTTTTCAAGAAAAATGTCTATCTCGTACAAATGAGATTTCAAGACCTTCTTTATTCAACCATAAGTTGCTGCTTTTAAGTGCTCCGTTGTTCAAAAACCACAAGAACAAATCATTCAGGAAGAAGAAACAAGCATCTGTACTTTTTTCGCACTATGTAGCCAAAGCTGTTTCAGCATAAACTATAATTTGAAGAACACAGCTGAATAAAGTCGCCTATGGTGTTTGTGGCCAACATTAACGAGAAAGAAACATATCGAAATTTATTTAATAGACATGATTTAAAAAGAAGGATCTAGCAGACATAAATCAAACTGAAAAATATTTTTGGGGTTTCCACAATTGCAGTAAAGCTAGGGCTGAATGCCCTAAATACAGACCCTTAGGAATGCCTAAAACGATTTTGTGGTAAAAAATGCTCTTCATACCAAAGAAAATATTTTGTTGCTTTTATAGGAAACATTTTTTATTCAGATGACAAAACGGTAAACACGAAGTAAGTTCTTGACCTAATTCGTAAATGCATTTGCACGCGAGCATTCAACTTCACAATAAACTAGTACGATTTTTTCTAAAATTGGCAAAATGGGAGGCACATTATGGATATGATATTATTATTATTGGAGACCATGGCCCAAGTGCCCCCGTGGCTACACCCATGATGTTGATGGCAGTTGCATAGTACTGTGCTAGTACTTGACAATGATTACTAGATATTTGTCTCTTTACTAAGTGCACAAAGCGTTAGTATGAGCACTTGAAGAATTCTTTGTCGAAGTAGATAAAACTAACACAAGAATAATTATTCTTTGAACAACGAACAATATATTAAATGTAGATTTTATTAATATGTATCTCTGAGATTCAAACAATTGGCAGATACATAATGCAATTCCAGTAATGCAAAAAAATTAATAATGCATCTCTGAGATTCCATTAATTGCCATGGCTGCGCCCTACAACGATCCAAGAGTACACTTAAATCATACCGTTGTTTGTCATGTACATCGGGATAGTTCAAAATTTTGCCAAACACACGGCACCTTGCATCATTGGACATCACAAATTCCTTGGCAATATCTTGGAGGGATAATTAACTTAGTACATACCGATGTACATGACAAATAACGACATGGGTTGGGTGTACTTGGGTCATCGTTGAACGCAGCCATGTTTTCAACCTGTGTAGGGCACTGCAGGATCGCTCTGATTCACAGGAACTTGCAGGTGATATTAAAAGTAGCCTCTGCAGTTTCTCAACTGCAGGAAACATGCACCTTACATTTGGTTCCATGTACAACTACATTATTTTTATCCCAAAATATTCCGAGTACAAAAGATATTGTGTCCACCCTTATCCAAAAGTTGGGGGTACGTGTCCACCTTATCCCCTTGAAACTCGGTACATGCCGCAATGTCTTTTTCATTACGTAATCGCAACAAATCTATGATTTTAAACCCCACTTTAAAGTTATCAAAAAGAGATCGTTCAAAATACATCGCATCAATGATTTAAAATTTTATAACATTGAAAAAAGCGAACAAACGTGTCATTCAACACTGAGTGGAGACAGACTTGTTCTTTAAAAATACACACCATCATACGCTGTTCCTTGGGCCGTTCTTGTAGATTCTGTATTGGTTTGTACAGCAGGTTGACTGCAGCTAGGAACGTTGTATGGATGGTCGCAAACATCAATTTTTGGATTAAACACAGTTCCGGGGGCACATGGCATGATGTGCAGATAGCCGTTCGAACACTGGAGAAACAAAATCATTTAAAACGATGTACTGTAAAGTATCAGTTGTGCCGAGTGCTTGGCAGCAGTAGTTTTACTTGAAATTTATACAGGCTGATTGAATCCTCTCACCTGATAAAAGTGTGAACAGTTGTTCGAAATCGCAAATGGTCCGGAACTGATCGGCTGATCCTCAACGTCTCGGCATGGATCTGCAACAGGCATCGCAAATATTGTTGAAAAAATGGTGTGTTTTTTACCCTGGAAATCGCAGCATTTTTATTTTACAGAATATTATGAAAGAGATAACCTAAAATACGTTGATCTGTAGCAAAATTTTTGTTAAATATTTTTCACTGAAGGAAAGAAGAAATTACAGACATCTATCTTTGGCATTTCGTGGAAATTTGTTAACCTCGTCAAAAAGCATAATCTAAGTCTAAATGTTAAAATAACGGGAATGCTTTATGTTGCAACCGATTGCTGTGTTATGACAGCAAGGAAGACTTCAGCTGCAGTGATGGTATATTCCTCCCTCAAATGTACCTCGTGTTTGTCCGGTGGTGTGAGAATGACTGTGTATAAAAGATTCTTGAAATACTCTCTCCATTTTCCAAAGATATCTTTCTCATTGCTGAGTAAGACAAAAATTTGGCCTTTATTGGATCTATCAGTTCAAAATCTTTTGCCACGAAGACGCCGGATAGTTTGCCAGAACACATTGTTTGCTTGTCATTAATTGGAATCCAGTTTATGTCCGAAATTCTCCCAAGATTGCATTTGGGCTGTTCACCATAAGACTGCTGACTTCAAGCCTCAGCTCACCCCAAATGCAAAGACGACTTCAGTCGGCTTTGTTCTGATGTCATGCCGCGAAGGCTGCTTTCTTTGCTTAAGCAGCATCGTTCAGTTCTTGGTTCCAGGAAGGGGTTACTTTTTCGCCATTATTCGCCACACCGAGTCGTTTCCATCTGTACGCCCGAACAGCAGATTAAGCTGCGCTGCCGCTCCACCTCCACGTCCGCTGTGCATCCGGAAGTTCTCGGAACAAAGACGATACGCTGTCCACAAAAGTCCCTCTTATATCCTTGTTCGCCAGGGCCTCGCACTTTATTTGGTAGGAACTCCTAGTGTTCTTCAAGACATAAGTTGCAGACCAGGTGGTGATCGGTCGACAGTTCTGAACCCCTTTTGACACGAACATACAACATTGAACGGAACAAGTCAGTTGAAACTATGCAGAAGTCAATGACTGGCCGTTGACCCAAAGATTTTCTGCACCAGCTGTACTTGTGCACATCTCTGTGCTGAAAGAAAGTGTTCTCAGTGCTTTTGTTGCAGCACAGTTGCAAAAGGAGCCTTCCGTAAAAGCTATCCGTCAGAATTATGCACATTTTAAATCGATGGACGTTCAATAGCTAGCAAGAAATAAGCGATGTTACCAAACAAAGAACATTCGGGAGTTTTACCATTCAATGCTACTTCAGGCGTTGCACGTTTTCCTTGCACCTTGTTGGTAGAAGCACCAGCGCAACCAGGGCATTCCGAGGATGGTTGCAAACACCAATCTCACGATTAAACGCTGTTCCAGGAGCGCAAGTCATTATGTGTAGATTACCATTGAAGCACTAAGAAATAGTCGAATTTTAAAAGCACTGAGGACTTTTCATCCTGTCTTGAATGTATCAACAATTGTTCAACTCTTTTTATTTCAACTTGTTCAAAAATACGCACTTGGTAGAAATGTTCACAATCGTTGGGTTTTTTAAATGGTTCTCAACTGATTGGTTTGTTCCTGGAATTCAAGCACTTCTCTGCAAAAATCGTGTCGAATTCAATTTTTTGTGTCTGTGTGTTTGCAATAAAACCGTCAACATGTTACGCATGTATTTATTATTGGAAGCATTACCAGTTGCAGGTTTGTTTCTCGAAGATTCGTTCCAGCTACGCTGCGACCCTGAAGGACTCGAAAAAGTAAGAATTTTTTCTGACTTGGGGCGAGTGACCCGCGTTTGTCTTGAACTTTTCATGACGTTACTCCACTGTAGACTGCTTTCTAACAATCTTCTATATGTTCTTCTTCACTGGACATCACAATATATGCTTTTTCAACACCAGAGGGAAATATAGTTTGTAAATTGATCTCCCGGTTAACGCAATAGCTCCGTAGCGGGGAATCGGGAAAAGCGTTGGATGCATCGCCGGTATTTGGAGGTTTCCAAATCACAACAGCACAACGCCTTTNACATCAAAAGCGGAAGGGGTTTGACAAGCTTCGTTTTTCATCCGACTTGTCAAGGAAGTTCGTTTTTCATCAAACAATTTCGTGGCATTCCTCTTCGTGGTAGTTTTATGTTCCTCTTGTATACTCATTTTAAAGTCCTGGATGTCTTAGGTAAAACTTATACTCCATCAGGTGATAGAACTTAATGAAATTTCGCGGTTTTTGATAAACTGGAATATCATTACTCTCTGGTCAATTCTGGCCTGGAATGATGACGACTGACTTGTTTCCAGCCGTGGATCAAATAGTCTCTATCAAAGGGAAGATAGCGTTCTTCAGCCATGCAAGGCATGCCTATGAAACCGATAGACACTATAGACAGGTGGCAATATTTCCCTACTCTGGTAGCACTTGAAGTTGAAACTAGCCTCAACATATCGATCACGCTTTCCTTGAGGTATTTTATGGAAGCGGAATACGATTTGCTGCTGACACCTCAGTGACTCTAACTGTTGCTGGGGGTGGCTTTGAAGTGCTTTGAAAGCGATCATCCTCTATCAAAGAGGTTCTGCTACACCCCCACCGCATTTGTAAAATCCTAGTAACGAACAATATACCTACTCGAAGTGATGATTCCGAAATCCTTGTCTATTTAAAAACTGTATGCTAGAAGTAATTCAAACAAATGCCATGAAAGTCCTGATTTTTCTTATATTTAAATTCGCATCATTCTCATTATCGACATCTAGACCCTGTTTCGTTGTTTTTTAATCACAATCTTACATTAGAATAGATGGGTTTGTTTAACTTGCATCCTAAGGCTAGTGTAGCTTTCACATGATATCCACTGAACGATTTCACCAGAACTGAGAACAAATGCTCTGTAGACCCACGTCTAGAAAGCGCACTCTCAAATTTCAAATTCAATTCTGAGGGTGCAACCAAATTAGAAATACGGTATATTAGACTGAAAACTTCATAACACCACAATAAGAATAACGCAAAACTGCATCAAAGAGACTTTTCACTGAGTGATCACTGAACAAAACAATTAAATTATATGAGCCAACCAAATTCAAAATGGTGCAAAAGTTGCTGTTTTTCAAAACATTTTCAGCGAAATACAATAGAAATTCCTTGGCATTCCTTACCGTGATTTGGTGTCGTCCTCAGTTCCTTCGTTGCTGTCTGAAAATTATCACCTCGCGTTAAAGCGTAATTGTTAGAAATTAATAATAATTACAAATAAATAATTCGCAAGAAAGAAGTATTGGTTGAAAGAGTAAGCAAGAAATGCTTTAGCGAATGGTAAAGCAAGCCTTATCAATGCAGTTCAGAATGCAAAACATTGCTTCCATATGCTGTGGATCCAACTTTAAACTTTAAGATTTAATGATGTGATAAGGCAAAACCAATGGAAGTTGTGATAAACGACAAGCAAATTTTTGCGGTTATTACCAGCATTCCAAAATTTATCCTAATTTTTTGGTTTGTTTTGGTTTAAATTTGTATTTACTTTCGAAATTCTTATGTGCTTGCAATTAGCAGAAAATTGAAGCCAGACATTCGCTTCTTGTCGAGCTGTTCGAGGTTAACGCCCCTTGGGTTGGACCGCCTAGACGATTCATCCAGTTATCGTGAATTTATCATCCAATCTTTCGATTGAGAAGCACATGTTGTGCCGTTAATTACTAAAGCTTTTTTCGTGTAATTTTTGTTGTAAACAATCATAAGCAATTTCATTTTAAGTTCACGCGATGTTTCTTGTTTATCAGAAACATCGAGTTTGTTAACATTTAAACACAAACACATCGCTTTACCTTCTTGAACTTATTCTTTTTTTTCCCTTCATATTTTCTTTGATTTCCAATTTCTGAAACACACAGTTGCATTATTTCATGGAAAATCTTGATCTGCATCACGCAAAACAAAAACTGATAGATAGTATCGCTGCATTGTAAAATAATTATTTTTATTGTAATCAATCTGTGCTGGTGCGAAAATATTTTTTCATTATGCTGTTTGCTTCATAGCATTTTATGCAGTCTTCATCATAAATAGTACATATTTGAAATCGAAAATAAAAACGCTGTGTAAATTCCATTCATGCATTGCTCTTTTTATGCTGATCAACCTTCAAAGAATGTTGCCGACTTTGAACTTCAGACAAACAAGTTGTTTCAAAGATACGTTTTTAAAATAAATAGGTTTCCTTTTTAGACGCCGATCTTCCAAACCTTCTCCTGTTTGTTTCTGCGTAAGCATCAACCTGATCAAGGGCATTGTTCACTGTAGAACCGAAAATAGTTGAAAATACGTTGAAGTAACCTGTTTCCTTTTAAAAACTTGTGAAATTCAAAACAAACGGATCAAAACTCACCGTAAGCTGATTCCTTAACTACTGCGGCCGAATTAGAGTTGCTACTTGAATGAAATAAGGAACAACCAGGGACGTTGTATGGGTGATCGCAAACCCCAATTGCTGGGTTAAAGACTGTGGAAGGGGCACAAGGCATTGTGTAAAGGTATCCATTGGAACACTGAAAAATAGAAGTAAAAGTAAAGTGCGGCAGGTAATTATGGTAGCAACATAAAAGTTACATTATTTGTCGATTATTTATTAGCAACAAAACTATCGTTGCAATTTTCTGAAGCTTCTTACATGGTAGAAATGCTCACAGTCGTTTGTTTTCTCGAAAGGAGCAGAGCTGATTGGATTGTTGTTTGAGTCCAAACATTTTTCTGTGAAACGTAAAACTTTCGTGACAAACAGTGACGGCTCATCAAATGTTTTCTAACATCACAGCATTAGTCACAACAATGTGGATGGATGAACTCTTTTCGAATGGCAATACATTCCAATAAATGGTTTAGACCAACATTCCGGGAAGTTGTATTGTGCAAATGGTCCATCAACTGTCACGAGCTTGCGTTACCAAGCAGTTGACAGGAGTTTAATCACTTTTATACTTGAGCAATGCAACCTTGATGCTTGTGCTTCAGAAGTAAAAACATTGAACTATTGTCTACTTTTCAGAAAAAAAGCGATAAATACGCCACATTGTTTTCTGCAAAATAGCGATTTTAATTATTAGTGTGTTTCCCTGGACTTTACTGGAGAAAAAAATATGTGAAGATTTTTATTACCTTAATCTACAAATTCAAAAAGCATGGATTCCTAAAAACAGAAGATATAAAAAAGTATTTTCCGCAATAACGAGAGTGATTCAATCACGCTCAAACAACAATCATTCTTTTAAAAGCAAGATAAACAAACGGGAAGTTAGAACTACATAATAGATTAAAGTGACATGCACCACGTCTGTTTAAATAGTTTCATGGACACAAAGCCCCCAAATGTATCTTTCTTCACAATATTCACCTCTAAATGTGCTCACTTTGAAAACACATCTGCGATTTTTATGTATATCTTCTAGGTTTTCTTCCCCTAATGTCAACTACCACAATTTTAGAACGTTTTGTTAAGTTTCCGGTCAAAAATCACAACTAAAAGAGGGAAGATTGTTCTATATTACTCACCATGAAACGCAGAAGAAACTGATTTCTTTCTGGTGGCAGATGGAGAACGGATTCCCTGAAAAACCACAACAGAAAATGTTTCATGAAAACTTTGTTTTGAAAAAACACAAAAAGCGCTTTCTTTGCTTTATTGACAGAAACGAGAGAAACTGGATCTGAAACCTCAAACAAGCTTTTCCTAACGCATTTCTCCAGCGTTGACATCACCAGGGACCGAGGTTCTTGGGGGATAGGGGGTCATTCCCCCCCAATGTTGGACAAGGACGTACACCAGGGTGCATCAGGAGCCCTCGACTTTTTCCAAACAACTTCTACCTAGTGTTAAAGTGTTGCATTTTGGTAAAAAATGAGACCTCTAAAAATTTTTCGCAATTGGTTGATGTTTAGGGTGCATCGGGACTCCCAAAGTTTGATCCGGGGGGCGAAACTTGCAAATAATGAAATTTTGCCATAACTTAGTAACTACTTGGAGTAGGAACATGATTTTGGTGTCTAACCCTACTAAAATACATACCAGCTATCCATTAAAGCTATCAGAAAGACCTAAAAGGTTAA